>JACCDX010705731.1_pt1 | contig 10084 bp, 8 predicted proteins | sample 7449681 | NCBI WGS metagenome assembly JACCDX01 (sample SAMN15323450, study PRJNA562643) | freshwater metagenome | isolation source: river surface water | place: USA:Blue River Watershed | collected 2017-08-18
AGGCCCAGGTGCTCAACCTCCTGAAGGATCTTCAGGAGAAGCGAGGCCTTGCGTACATCTTCATCAGCCACGACCTGAGCGTCGTGAAGTTCATGAGCGACACCATGATCGTCATGGAGAAGGGCCGCGTCGTCGAGGCCGGACCGGCCGACGAGGTGTACGCCCACCCGCGCGAAGCCTACACCCAGCGCCTCATCGCCGCGATCCCCAACGATGACCTCGCTCACGTGCGCGCCCGCCAGAAGGAACGGATCGAGGCCGCCGCGCGCCGCTCGACCGTGACGCGCCCGTGATGCCCGACCTCCTCGACCTGCAAGGATGGCTCGCGCCGTACGCGCGAGCCGCGCTGGCGCTCGCGCTCGCGTGGTTCCTCGGCCGTTGGCTCAAGAAAGCCGTCCTCCGCGTCGCTCCCGCGCGGCTGGATCCCACGCTGCGCGACCTCCTGGCGACGCTGGCGCTCCCGACGACGCTGATGCTCGCGCTGCCCGTGATGTTCGACGCCCTCGGGTGGAGCGTGACGAGCCTGGTGGCGGTGCTCTCCACCGCCGGCCTGGCCATCGCGGTGGCGCTCAAGGACAGCCTGAGCAACGTGGCGAGCGGGGCCCTGCTGCTCACGACACGGCCCTTCCAGGACGACGACACCGTCACCGTGGCGGGTGTGACCGGCAAGGTGACGCGGCTTCGCCTCTTCACCACCGAGATCGCGACGCCCGACGGTCGCCTCGTCAACATCACGAACGACAAGGTCCTCGCCGTACCCATCGAGCGCCATGCCTACGAGGGGCGCCTGCGGATCGAGATCGTCGTCAAGGTGCCCCGTGTCGCGCTCGACGCCCGGCTCGTGGAGGCGCTCGAGGCCGCGGCGGCAGCCGTTCCCGGTGCCACGGGCGCAACAGTCCTCCCCGCAGAGTTCGAAGACACGCACGCGCGCCTTCTGGTCCACGCGTGGGTCGAGCGCACCCAGGCCGTCGACGCGCGAAAGCGGCTCTTTCTCGCCCTGAATGGCGTGCTGCCGGCACCGCTAACGACGCCGCCACCACAGGCCTGATACGCTCTCGACGCCAGCGCGACGTTCTGGCAAACTTTCGCCACACCCCCAGCCCAGGAGGCGCCCTTGGCGTCCGCGAGTTTCCGTTCGGTGGCCGAGATGTTCCACCACCGCATCCAGTCCACGCCGGACGCCGAGGCCTTCTCCTACCGTGTCGACGGACGCTGGATCGCGCTGAACTGGAAGCAGGTCGGGGCGCGCGTCCGCGCGATCGCCTGCGGGCTCCACGCGCGCGGGCTCGCCGCCGAGCAGCGCGTCGCGATCCTGAGCGCCACCCGGGTCGAGTGGGTGCTCGCCGACCTCGGCATCGACTGCGCCGCGGGCGCCACGACGACGATCTACCCCGCGAGCACGGCTGAGGAGTGTGCGTACATCCTCAACGACAGCGCGTCCGCGTACGTCTTCGTCGAGAACGCCGCGCAGCTGAAGAAGCTCGAGAGCGTCCGCGGCGAGCTTGCCCACGTGAAGGCCGTGTTCACCTTCGACGGGTCGAGCACCCCGGACGGCTGGGCCTCCCCGCTCGCGACCCTCGAGCAGGAGGGAACCGCGTGGGACGCAGGCAACGCAGGCCGGTATGAGGCGATCGCGGACAGCATCCAGTCGGGTCACCTCGCCACGCTCATCTACACGTCCGGCACGACGGGCAAGCCCAAGGGCGTCGAGCTCACGAACGACTGCCTCGTGTACGAGGGCGAGGCCGTCGACGCGCTCGGCATCATCTCGCCGATGGACAAGCAGTTCCTGTGGCTCCCCCTCGCCCACGTGTTCGGGAAGATCCTCGAGGTCGTCGCCATCCGGATCGGCGTGCCGACCGCGATTGACGGGGACACCAACCGGATCCCGGAGCACTGTGGCGAGGTGCAGCCCACGTTCATGGGCGCGCCGCCGCGCATCTTCGAGAAGGCGTACATCAAGGCCGTCGGCAACGCGCGCGAGGCGGGGGGCGCCAAGCTCACCATCTTCAACTGGGCGATCGGCGTCGGCAAGGAGGTCAGCAAGCTCCGTCAGGCACGGAAGGAGCCGAGCGGCCTGCTCGCGCTCAAGTTCGCGCTCGCCGACAAGCTGGTGTTCTCCAAGCTCAAGGCCCGCTTCGGCGGCCGGGTGCGCTTCTTCATCTCAGGCGCCGCCGCGCTCAACCGGGAGATCGCGGAGTTCTTCCACGCCGCGGACATCCTCATCCTCGAGGGCTACGGCCTCACGGAGACGAGCGCCGCCAGCTGCGTGAACGTCCCGACCAACTTCACCTTCGGAACGGTGGGCGCACCCATCCCCGGCACGCAGGTGAAGATCGCGCCGGAGCCCGGCTACCCGGAGGGCGAGGGTGAGATCTGCCTCAAGGGGCGCGGCGTCATGCGCGGCTACTTCAACCGCCCGCAGGAGACGGCCGAGGTGCTCGACGCGGACGGCTGGTTCCGCACCGGGGACATCGGCCGCATGGAGGGCGCTTCCGTCAAGATCACGGACCGCAAGAAGGACCTGATCAAGACGAGCGGTGGCAAGTACATCGCGCCCCAGGAGCTCGAGGGCAAGCTGAAGGCGCGATGCACGCTCCTCTCGCAGGTGCTGGTGCACGGCGAGAAGCGCAACTTCCCGACGGTGCTCGTCACGGTGGCGCCCGAGACCGCCGAGAGCTGGGCGAAGCAGAACCAGATCGCTTGGACGGGCTACGACACCTTCGTGCAGCACGCGACGGTCAAGAAGGCGGTGGAGGATGCGGTGAACGCGCTCAACGCCGAGCTCCCGCAGTACTCCAAGCTGAAGAAGTGGGCGATCCTGCCCCGCGACCTCACCGTGGAGGACGGCGATCTCACGCCGTCGATGAAGGTGAAGCGCAAGGCGGTCGAGGCGAAGTACAAGGATGTGCTCGAAGGGTTCTACGCCGAGTAGTCCGGCTCGCCATCCGGCGGCGCCGGAGCGCGTCATTCGGGATAGTCAGCGCCCATGTCGAGTTCGCGGATTCCCGGTTTCTACAAGCTTGCCCCCGAGGCGCGACGCGCGGCTGCGCTGAACGCCGCAGGCCTCCCCGAGGCGCTTGCGGGCGCGTGGGCGCCCGACGCGCTGGCGCTCCCGCGCGCCGACGCGATGATCGAGAACGTCGTCGGGCACTTCGCGCTCCCGAACGGCGTCGCCGTGAACTTGCGCCTCAACGGCGAGGACCGCCTCGTCCCGATGGTCGTTGAAGAACCGAGCGTCGTGGCCGCCGTGGCGAACATGAGCCGCATCGCGCGACAAAGCGGCGGCTTCAGCGGAGACGCCGACGAGAGTCTGATGATCGGTCAAGTGCAGGTGATCGCGCCCAAGCCAGGCGCCGCCGAGCGCGTCCGTGCGGCGCTCCCGCGCCTGACCGCGATGTGCCAGGGCGTCCACGGCGAGCTCGAACGCCTCGGCGGCGGCCTGCGCGACATGGAGGTCCGCGAGCTCGTGTACGACGAGCCGGGCTTCCCTCGCGAGGAGATGCTCGTCCTGCACCTCGTGCTCGACTGCCGCGACGCCATGGGCGCCAACATGGTGAACACGCTCGCAGAGCGACTGGCACCCGAGCTGGTCGCGCTGACCGGCGGCCGGCAGGGGCTGCGAATCCTGTCGAACCTCGCCGACCGGCGCCTCGCGCGCGCGCGCGTGCGCCTCGCCCCCGACGCATTCGGCGACGACGGCGCCGAGGTGGTGCAGGGCATCGCCGCCGCGTACCGCTTCGCGTACGCCGACCCCTACCGCGCCGCGACCCACAACAAGGGCATCATGAACGGCGTGGACGCCGTCGCCATCGCGATGGGCAATGACTGGCGCGCCATCGAGGCGGGCGCACACGCCTACGCCTCGCGGAGCGGTCAGTACCGTCCGCTGACGGCGTGGCGCGTGGATGACGCCGGTAGCCTGGTCGGTACGATCGAGCTGCCCATGCAGGTGGGCACGGTCGGTGGGCCGATCCGTGTCCACCCGACGGTGCAGGCCAACCTCCAGCTCGCGAACGTGCGCGGCGCGCGGGACCTCGCCGTGCTGATCGCGGCCGTGGGCCTCGCCCAGAACATGGGCGCGCTGCGCGCCCTCGCCATGGAGGGCATCCAGCACGGCCACATGCGCATGCACGCGCGCACCGTGGCGCTCGGGGCCGGGGCCGAGGGCGACGAGATCGCACGGCTCGTCGACGCGCTCGTCGCGACGCACGACTTTACGGTGCCACGAGCGAGCCAGCTGCTGGCGGAGCTGCGGTCCGGCGCGTGACCACGGCCTTCGCCCCCGGCAAGCTCATCCTCCTCGGCGAGCACGCCGTGGTCTACGGGCACCGAGCGGTCGCCGCGGCGGTGAGCCTCGGCACGACGGTGGCCCTCGTCGCGCGCGAGGGTGCCTCGGGCCTCATGTCTGGCGCGCCTTCCGCCCTGCAGGACGACGCCAGGCTCGCCAACGCGCTCGCCCAGATGCTCCCCCCGGAGGGTGTGGCCGTCACCATCGATTCGACGCTCCCGATGGGCTGCGGCATGGGCAGCAGCGCCGCCCTGGCGGTGGCGCTCGTGCGCGCGCTCGCCGCGCGCGAAGGTCGCAGCCTCGGTTTCGAGGACCTTCATGCGCGCGCCTTCGTCATGGAGCGCGCGTTTCACGGGAACCCCAGCGGCATCGACCACGCGGTCAGCGCGATCGGAGGCACGTTGCTCTATCGCCGGGGGAGCGACGCCCCTGAGCTGGAGCCGCTCCCCCTCCCCTCGCCGCTGAACCTGGTCGTCGTGGACACGGGCGCGCCCGGCGACACGGCCGCCATGGTGGCGGCCGTCCGCCAGCGCCGCGAGGACGATCCCGCGGTGGCCCACGCCGTCGACGCCATCGGCGCCCACGTCGAAGCCTCGCTGGACGCGCTCCGCGCCGGGGATCTCGCCGCCCTCGGCCGCGCCTTCTCGGTCAACCACGCGTGGCTGCAGCGCCTGGGCGTCAGCACCCCGCGGCTCGACGTGGCCTGCGCGCTACTCGAGAGCGCGGGCGCGCTCGGCGCCAAGCTCGCCGGGGCAGGCGGCGGAGGCGTGTGCTTCGGGCTGGTGCCGAGCGCACAGGCCGGCGAGGGCATCGCGCGGACCCTCCACGGCATGGGGTTTCGGGCCTTTTCCGTGCAGGTCGGAGCCGCGGCGTCGCGATAGGCGACCGCATGACGACGCTCACCCTGCTGATCGCCTGCACCTCCGAGCCGAACGCGCCGCTGGACACCTCCGAGGCGGACACCGCGCCGGCCGATACGGCCGATACGGGAGCGGCTTCGCCGACGATGGAGGCCATTGCCCTGGCCATTCGACGCGCGGCGCGCGCCGACCTGCGCGTCGCGACCGCCACCGGGGCGTCCGTGGCCGTATGGAAGGACGGGGCGATCGTCTTCGCCGAGGGGTTCGGCACCCGCGATCCGGACGGCGACGTCCCCGTGACGACCGACACCGTGTTCCAGATCGGCTCCGACACCAAGAAGCTCGTCGCGATCACCGCGCTCCAGCAGGTCGCCCGCGGCCGGATGGCGCTGGACGACAGCCTCGCCGAGCACGTCCCCGCGCTCACCCTCGCGGACGACCCGTCCCTCCCCGGGCGCGTCACGCTGCACCAGCTCCTGTCCCACCAGGCGGGCTTCTACGACTACACGCCGTGGGTCGAGGCTCCGGAGGATGCGGACCTTCGCCGTCGCGCGGAGGGACGCTTCGCGGCCAACGGCTTCGGGCTCTACGCCCCCGGCGCCGCGTGGAACTACTCGAACGCGAACTTCGCGCTGGCGGGCCTCATGGTCGAGGGCGCCGACGGGCGTCCCTGGGGCGACATCGTGACGGAAGACGTGTTCGCCCCGCTCGGCATGACGAGGACCTTCGCGCGTCGCGACGAGGCGCTGCGTGAGGAAGACGTCGCCATCGGCGTCGGTCTCGACGTCAGGTACGACACCTTCGACGCGCTTGCGCCGCTCGACTACGAATTCGGCACCGTGCCTCTGGAGCGCACGTGGGACTGTGGCTTCACGCGGCCCGCCGGCCTGGTGTGGTCGACCGCGAGCGACATGGCGAGGCTCGCCGCGCTCCTGGTGGGCGGAGACGCCGACGTGCTGCCGGACGCGCTGCGCGCCACGATCACGACGCCGCACGTGAGCATGAACGCCTCGACCGATGCCCTGGGCTACGGCTATGGCCTCATGGTGAACACGGCGGGCTGGAGCGGGCTCGAGGGCTTCCACCCCGGCGTCACCCTCTGGGCGCACGGTGGCAACACGATGAGCATGACGAGCACGTTCTTCGTGCTCCCCGACGCGCGCATCGCCGTGAGCGTCCTCTCCAACGGCTACGGGGACGACTTCGCGAAGACCGCGGTGACGGCGCTCGAGGCGTTGGCCGACCTGCCGACCGAGGCCGAGGCCCCCGAGTTCATGGCACCGCCCGAGCGCGTGGCGGAGCTCGCGGGGAGCTGGGACGACCCCCACACCCTCGGCCGACTGACGCTCACCTGGGATGGTAGCGACCTGCGGGTCGAGGCGCCGGACCTGGTCGCCGCGGGCCTGGAGGTCGGCCCGACGCTCGTGCCCGTCGCCCGTGACACCTACACGCTCAGGCTCGACGGCGGAGCGTTCGACCTGCGGGTAGCGCGCGACGACGACGGCGGCGTCTGGCTCGTGAACCGTCTGGCAGCGTGGGAGCGGTCCCGCACGCACGCGGTGCGTGGGGCACCTCGTCGCCTCGACCCCGCGGCGCTACGCGAGAGGCTTCGGGCGGCAACGCTCGCGCCAGCGGCGCTCGAGCGCCGCCGCGCTGCGGCGGACCTCGTGGGACTGAGGCGTTGATTCAACCGCCGGCTTCGTCCAGTTCGGAGGCACTCACGCCGTGCGCCTCCACAGGCGCCCCGAACGACGCCAGCTCGCCCAGCACCCGCACGGCGTTCTCCGCGTCCGCGCGCACCAACACGTCAAGATCGCCGGTCGGACGCGCCACGCCGTGCGCCGCCGACGCGTGTGCACCGACGACAGCGAAGTCGACATCATGTTCAAGGAGCTCCGCCAGCAGGTCACGGAAATCGTCGTTCAGCACGGCTCCTCGCGCCTGCCAAAGCGCTCCGCGAGGCTCAACACCCGACCCGGCATCTCGGGGTCGCGCGTAGGTCGGCAGCGGCCGGCCGGTGGACGCCCATGCATCCAGCGCCAGCGTCCACCCCCCGGACGCGTTAGGCCCCCGCCATGCCCCGCGTCTACATCAAGACCTTCGGCTGCCAGATGAACGAGTACGACTCGGGCAAGATGCGCGCGCAGCTTGGCTCGGCGGGCTTCGAAGGCACCGACGACATCGACGACGCCGACCTGGTGATCGTCAACACCTGCAGCATCCGCGAGAAGCCGGAGCAGAAGCTCCACAGCTTCCTCGGCCGCGTCCTCCCGCAGAAGAAGCTTCGCCCGGTCACCGTGGCCGTGGCGGGGTGTGTCGCGCAGATGGACGGCCAGCGCATCTTCCGCAAGTACCCGGGCGTGGACCTCGTCTTCGGACCGGACGCGGTCGCCAAGACGCGCGAGCTCGTCAAGGCGGCGCAGACGCGCCGGATCCTCGACACCGAGTTCCTCGCGGGCGACGGCGCCTACCCCTTCCCAAGCGACCTGGACCCCGAGGCGCAGGGCAGGGTCGGCGCCTTAGTCACGATCCAGAAGGGCTGCGACAACAAGTGCACCTTCTGCATCGTGCCCAGCACCCGTGGCGACGAAGTGAGCCGCCCTGCGGACGCGATCGTCGCCGAGGTCGAGGCCCTCGTCGCGCGCGGCGTGAAGGAGATCACGCTCATCGGCCAGAACGTGAACTCCTACGGGCTCAAGGTCCCCGGGATGCCCACGTTCGCGCAGCTCCTGCGTCTCGTCCACGTGGTCGAAGGCGTCGAGGTCATCCGCTACACGACGAGCCACCCCCGCGACATGGGCGACGACGTCGTCGCCTGCTACGCCGACCTCCCAAAGCTCGCCTCGCACCTGCACCTCCCCGTGCAGAGCGGCAGCGACCGGGTGCTCCGGCGTATGAAGCGCTTCTACACCCGCGAGAAGTACCTCAACGTCGTACGCAAGCTCCGCGCCGCGCGCCCCGACCTCGTCCTCTCCACCGACGTCATCACGGGTTTTCCGGGCGAGACGGAGGACGACTTCCTGCAGACGATGAGCCTCCTCGACGAGGTGCGCTTCGAGAGCAGCTTCTCCTTCAACTACAGCCCGCGCCCCGGGACACCCGCGCTGCGGCTGCTCGACGACGCCGTGCCCGACGAGGTGAGCCAGGAGCGCCTCGCGCGCTTTCAGGCCCGCCAGCGCGAGATCCAGCTCGAGGCGCACCGCGCCCTCGAAGGCACCGTGCAGCGCGTGCTCGTCGAAGGGCCGAGCGCCCATGACGACGGCGTCGTCTGCGGGCGCACGAGCACCTTCAAGACCGTCAACTTCCCCAGTGACGCACACCTCACGGGCCAATGGGTCGACGTGACCATCACCCGCGCCTTCGTCAACAGCCTCCGCGGAGAGCGGGTCGGCGAGGCCGTCTAGGCGCCCCGGCACCTTCGGTGCCGTCGGGCTGCTCCGGGCTCGCGACGCTCGGTGCTGCGCACCCGCCTGCGGCGGCCCTTCGCATCCCTGGCGCCTCGGGATGACGAGGTGTTCCCCTACCGCGCCGCCGTGTCCGTCGGCGCGGTGGCCACGCTGCCCGCGGCGACCTCGTAGTTGACGTCGATGGTCGCGCCGCGCGGTGGGACCGCGTCGCCGTGGAAGGCGATCTGCGCGTACTCGGCGATGTACGTCCAGCCGTTCGTCGCGTCCTTGTCCACCGTGACGGGCTCGCCGCCTTCCGGCGTGACCGTCACCTCGAGAGTCTCCTCCACGGCGTTGTTCGACAGCTGGAACGTCGTCAGGATGCCGCTCGCCACCTCGCCGATCGCGGACATGATGCTGCCGTAATCGGTCTGGCAGATGTCGGCGCGCACGCCCGCGAGCATCTGGATGGCGGTGAAGTACCGCTTTCCCGGGACGGTGTCCTCACAGTCATCCACGATGTCCGGACCGACGATGCCGGACATGACCACGCGGCCGGGCGGCTTCAGCGTCTTGAGACCGCGCACCAGCTCCGCCACCGGCGTCAGCTTGTCGTACTGGGTGTAGCACTGCTCTCCCGTGGCCCCCGGGCCGAGCGCGCCGGCGTCGCTGCAGTCGTTCTCGTCGCTCAGGATGACGATGTTGAGCATCGCCTCCTCGCGAAGGAAGCCCGCGTTGCGCGTGTCGGCGAGCGGCGAGGAGAGCGCGGTCAGCGCGGCCTCCAGCCCCTTCTCCTTGTCGCTGCCGTTGGTGCCCATGCGCACGCGCGCGCGGAACGCATCGGCGAAGCCGGGCACGGCCGGCGTCAGCACGGGAGGGTTGCCGAGCAGCACCCCAGCGTCCGGGTTGGACGCGTCCATGTTCGTGCTGACGACGCCAAGCTGCACGTCCATGCCCGTGGTGTCGAGCTGTCCCACGAAGTCAGTGAAGCCGCGGGCGACGTTCTCCTGCTCGTTCTGCATGGAGACGCTGTTGTCGACGACCCACAGGATGTCGACGGCGTTGCTGGGCGCCTGCTGGAAGGAGTCGTCCCCCATCCGACGGGAGAACGCCTGATCCTGGCAGGCGACGAGCGCGAGAGCGGCGAGCGGAGCGAAGCGCAGCATGGCACCAATGTAGCCGACCGCATGGACGCTGGCTCGCGCGCGCATGGCGGACCTCAGGGCTGGAAGTTCAACTCCGCTAGGCAGAGGTCGTTGAACTCGGTGCCCTTCGTCACGCCGGTGAAGGTCACGCGCACCTTGCTCGTCGTGCGCGGCGCGAAGGCGAGCACCTGCTCCGACGGCTTCTTGGGGTCGAAGGTGACGTTCTCCGTGGAGCCGTCGCTGAACGCGAGCGTCGCCGTGGTCGGACGGTTGGACTTCATGAAGAATGGAAAGCTGTAGGCGACGCCCACACGCGCCGCGAGCTTCGACACCTGCGTCGGCGTCGCGAAGCTGAACTCGATCCATTCGCCGGTCCCGTCACCGCCGGTGTTGCCCTCGCAC
>JACCDX010751355.1_pt1 | contig 10084 bp, 4 predicted proteins | sample 7449681 | NCBI WGS metagenome assembly JACCDX01 (sample SAMN15323450, study PRJNA562643) | freshwater metagenome | isolation source: river surface water | place: USA:Blue River Watershed | collected 2017-08-18
AAAAATTAAAATCAATTAATATACCAAATACATTAACATATATAAGTAATGGATGCTTTAGTTACTGTACAAATTTATCAAGTGTAACAATAGCAGATTCGGCTAATTTGAAGTATATTGATAACTTTAGTTTTTTAAATTGTAATAATTTAGTAAACATAAATATATCTGCTAACGTAACTAAAATAGGTGATAACTGTTTTGAAGGATGTCGAAAATTAGAAAATATTTTTTTTAAGGCTCCAAATAATATTACTATTAATGGAATCGATATTTTTAAAAATATTGGTCGTAATATTAAAATGCATTTAAAAGGCATTAAAAATTTGGCTGGAATTACATCTAATGCGTTATTAAATATAATGAAACAAAACTTAACATTAAGTTATATACCTATTGAAATAACGAATACAACATACTTTATATATGATAATACAATAGTTGCACCACCAACTCAACCTTCTGCACTAACACAATTTATATACTTGAATGGAGAAATAGAATATTCAAAAGATACAATTCTTACTAGACAATCATATACTAAATCATTTTTAAATTTAGTAAATATTAAATTTGGAACAGCAGTAACACAATTATCTGATAATTGTTTTGCTGGATGTCTTAATTTAACGACATTAAATATAGATGAATCATCAAATATATCAAATATAGGGGAATTTTGTTTTTCTGGATGTAATAAATTAAATAATATTATAATCAAAAATAATAAAATTAAATCAATAAGTAAAGGTTGTTTTAATGATTGTATTAATTTAGTTTCAATGAGTTATAATACTAATGTGTTAGTTGATACAATACTAATTCCACCAAGTATCACAAAAATAGAAGATGATGCATTTAAAAAATGCAGTTCTATAAAAAAAATTGTTATACACGATAGATTTACTGAACTTAATAATAATGTATTTAATGGTTGCGTAAATTTAAAAAATATTCAGTTTGACAACTGTAATTCATTAATAAGTTGCGGTATAAACTTATTTGTTGGCATAAATAATCCTATAATTATAAGATTGGTCAGCTTATTACATAAAGGACAAATAACTTCTAATGCATTTTTAACTTTAGCCAATCAAAATCCTCTCGATATAAATGGTAATGTACCTAAATTATATAGTTCATATTATGTTTATGATATTAATTATGATCAAACTAAAACATCATTTTATTTTAATACGGGGAATTTTTTTATTTCTGAAGATAAAGAACTTACAACATTATCAATTGGTGATAATATATCATATTTAACTGAAGTTATAATTGGAAGTGGTGTTACATCAATTAATGATGATTGTTTTAATGGTTGTATTTCATTACCCTTTATAAATATTCCAAATAATGTTTCATTTATAGGAAAAAATGCTTTTAAGGATTGTATAAGTTTAACTTCGTTTCAATTTTCAAATTCCATTTCCAAAATTAGTGAAAGTTGTTTTGAAGGGTGTTTGAAATTAAGAAGTATTAATATACCAAATAACATTAGTATAATTGATAGTAAATGTTTTTATAATTGTGAAAAATTAACTTCAATCAATATTCCGTTGGGTGTTAAATTAATAGATGAATCTGTATTTTATAAGTGTATTTCTTTAACTAATATAATTATTCCAAATACAGTTACGGAAATTTCAAATAATGCGTTTGAATTATGTACAAATATAACACATATATCTAGTTCAAATTCATTAATAAAATTAAATAGTTATTGTTTTTTAAATTGTAATAAATTACAAAATTTATATATACCAAAAACAACGACATCTATTGGTAGTTATTGTTTTAGTGGTTGTACAAAACTTGAGTCGTTAACATTTGAAAACTGTAATTTTTTAAAAAATATAGGAATAAATAATTTTAATATGATACCATTAACAATAAAAATGTACTTGAATAATCTTTATTCTAGTTCTGACATTATTTCTCAAGCATTTATTAATCTATCTTCACAAAATTTAGGTAATCCTAGTTTATCAAGTATATATTATATATATTATTCTCAAAATCCATCTGATACAATATTTTACTATAATGATGGAACAAATATTGTTACTCAGGTTGGGGGAATAAATGTAACAAATAAAGAAAATATAATTCGAGTAAATGTAGGCAATCAAGTTTCAGAATTAGGGGATAATTTTTTTACAGATTGTATATTATTATCATCTATAATAATACCAAATAGTGTTACGCTCCTTGGAAACAATTGTTTTCAAAATTGTATAAATTTAAATAATATAATATTATCGGAAAATACTAACTTTATAAATAATAATTGCTTCGAAAATTGTAATAAACTACAATCAATTGTTTTGCCAGCAAAAGTTAAAATATTAGGTAATATGTGTTTTTTAAATTGTTTATCTTTAACAAATATAACCTTTAATAATTGTAATAATTTAATATTTGTAGGTGACAATATTTTTCAAAATATACAACAATCGATTTACATATATTTAAATGGAATTTATAGTGAATTAAATATTTCTTCAATCCCTTTTATTAAATTAACTTCACAGAATCCCGGTTCTCCTACACCACTATTATCCAGTATATATTATACATATGATAGTATAAACACTGATAGCATAATTGTATATTATGATGACACTACAAGTGAAATTATAGACAGTGTATATGGTGTAATTAAAGGTGACAGAACTAAAATTATAAATGTAACTATAGGTCCAACAGTATACTCATTAAATAATTTATTGTTTTCCGGGTTAACAAATATAAAATCAATAAATTTACCAAATTCAATAAAACTTATTGGTTCATCATGTTTTTTAGATTGTGTTAATATTACAAGTATTATTTTACCGTCATCAATTTCTATATTAAGTAGCGATTGTTTTAAAAATTGCGTCAAATTGACATCTATTTTTATACCAAATTCTGTTACACAAATTAATAATAATTGTTTTAGTGGTTGTACTGCATTATCATTTATTAATTTAAATAATCCAAATAATATTAAACAATGCGGAGTAAACATATTTACCGGAATACAAATGCCTATTAGATTTAGATTAAATGGATTATTAAATAATCATTATATAATATCAACTGGATTAATTAATTTATTAAATCAAAATATTGGGAATCCATCCTTAACTTCATCTTCATATATATATGATAATTCAAATACAATATACAAGTATATAAATGGAACCACAACAACAACTATTCCAAGTGAAATAGAAAAAACAATGGTTATTGAAGTTTTAATAGATGACAGAATAAATGCAGTAGCTGATAATTATTTAAATGGATTCACTTCAGTTACAAATATAATTATTCCAAATTCAGTAACAAAACTTGGCATTTCAGCTTTTGAAAATTGCGTTCTTCTAAAAAGTATTATATTACCGGAAGATTTAAAATATATTGAAGCTAATTGTTTTAAAAATAGTCAATTAACAATATTAACTATCCCGGAAAATGTAATAAAAATTGATAATAATTGTTTTGAAGGATGTATTTTATTAAATAAAATAATTTTTAACAATTGTAATAATATAAATTATGTAGGAACAAATATATTTAAAAACTTAGAATCACCAATTATATTTAAACTTAATAATATATATTCTAGTACAGGAATTATATCACAAGCGTTTAAAAATTTATCATTACAAAATCCGGGAAATCCAACTCCCCCATTAAATAGTATATATTATGAATACGATGAAATTCCAAATTCAACTATTTTAACGTATTTTAATGGAGATATTATTTATTTAACAGAAACAATTTTAACGGAAGATAAAATTATAAATAAATCAACAATTACAAGGGTAATTATAGGAAAAGACGTTACGGTATTATCGGAAAATTGTTTTGAAAATTGCCAATTGTTAACATCAATAACTATATTAAACAGTGTCACTACAATTGGAAACAATTGTTTTAAAGATTGTGTATCTATAGAATCTATTTACTTACCTTCTAATGTAGAAATATTGGGTGAAAATTGTTTTAAAAATTGTGTAAATTTGGAAAATATAAATATTCCTCAATCAATTACATTTATAGGAGATAATGCTTTTTCATATTGTAAAAAAATAACAAATATAACTTTATTAAATATTAGTGTTTTAAATAGAAATCTTTTTGAAAGATGTGAACAACTTCAAACTGTTTATATATCTAAACAAATAAATACGGTATATTCTGAGTGTTTCTCATATTGTTTAAAATTAAAAAATATCGAATTTGAAAACCCAAATAAAATTACCATATGTAATGATAATATATTCAAGGGTATATCTGAATCAATAAATATATCGATGCCTTCTATATTTAATAAAACTGAATTAACATCATCAGCATTTATTTCTTTAACTTCCCAAAATCCAAATAATCCAAGTTTAGATAGTAATTATTATACATATGCTAAACCAAAAAATATTATGCAATATTTTAATATTAATAATGATATCATTACTTCAAATCTAAATGAAGAAACCACAAAAATTTTATTTGGAAACAATATTAAAATTATTGAAAACAATATGTTTGAAAATTACACATCTTTAAGCACTATATTTATTAGTAGTTCCGTTACACAAATAAATGATTTTTCTTTCAAAAATTGTATAAATCTAAAAACAATAATATTTGAAAATATTAATAATATTCTTATTTGTGGAATAAATGTTTTCGAAAATATAACTTCTTCAATAACAATGGTATTAAAGGGAATAATAAATAAATCCGCAATTAGTGTTTTTTCCAAATTTAACGTCTTAGCTTTGCAAAATCCAAATGCAACTGATTTAGATGATTATCATTATGTATATGAAGTAAATGATCAACAAACAATATTTTATTTAAATAATGGATCAGTTATCGGAATATATAATACAAAAATATCGCAAGATATATTACCAAATATTGATTTAATTCAAAATGTCGTTATAGGTCCTGGAGTAACTAATTTAGATAATTTTTGTTTTATGGACTGTAAAAATTTAGAAACAATTAAAATAAGTGAAAGTGTTTCTATTTTAGGAAATAATTGTTTTAATGGGTGCTCAAATTTAACAAGTATTACATTTAATACAAATAGTTTAATACTTGGCGAAAAATGTTTTTATGGATGTATGAATTTAAAAACAATAAATATACCAAATAATACCCTTGATTTACCAAATAGTTCTTTTGAGGGATGTATTAATCTGCAAAATATAACTTTTGGAAATAATATAACAAGAATAGGAAATTATTGTTTTTTAAACTGTATATCAATATCACAATTAAATATACCGTCATCTTTAAAAATTATAGGAAATAAATGTTTTTATGGTTCAAACAATTTAACTTCATTTATATTTAATAATGTAAATAGCATCGAAAGTGTTGGAAATAATCTTTTTGATATAAATCACAAATCTGCAAGTATCACCATAAAAAAATTATATGGACCATCTGAAATTACATCTAATGCATTTAAATATTTTACATCACAAAATTCAACATTGCCTTTATCATCATATATTTATTTATATGATGGAGAAACTCCAAAAAATAGACCAACATTTTTTTATTATAATGATAATACTATAGAATACAGCACATTAACATATCTAGATAATGAAAGTATAAAAGATACTAATACTTTAACTTCCGTAACAATCGGCCCATTTGTAACAAGTATTTATGCTAATTGCTTTAATAATTGTATTAAATTGACAAATATTAATATATTGCAATCCGAAATTTTAAATTTGCCGGGAATTGTTTCAATTGAATCAAGTAGTTTTAGAAATTGTAGATCATTAACAAGATTTGTTTTACCTAATACTATAACAAAATTAGAAGATGGATTATTTGAAAATTGTTCATCTTTAACATCTATAATTATTTCAAATGATATAAAAAGTATTGGAAACATCTGTTTTAGTGGATGTAGTAATTTAACATCGATAACATTAGATTCATCTAATTCAAATATTACATATATTGGTTATTCTGCTTTTAATGGATGTAGTAGTCTTAAAGAATTTATAATTCCACATAAAGTTAATCAATTAAATTCAAATCTATTTTATGACTGTAAAAGTTTAACAAATTTAATTATTAATGACAATATTACTAAAATTGGAGATTCTTGTTTTGAAGAATGTAGCAATATTAAAAATATACATATTAATAATAGCTCGTTGTTAAATTATTTTGGCCAAAGTTGTTTTACTTCTTGTTCTAATTTAACAAGTATAAATTTACCCAATAATTTAACCGAAATTGGAAACTATTGTTTCACAAATTGTTCTTCTTTAACTTATATTAATTTCAATAATCCATTAGGACTAACTAATTGTGGTTTTGATATTTTTAAAGATATTATGCAATACATAACAGTAAAATTAGTTGGTATACAAGATTATACATTAGTTCCGACAAATACGGCATTTATATACTTTACAAATTTATTACCAAATTACCCCGAATTTAACAGTGAATATTTTATTTATGATACTATAGAAATTCCTTTGCCCCCAATTGAAATTCCTTTACCACCAGAAGATCCTATTATACCACCTGAAGATCCTGTACCTGAAGATCCTGTTATACCACCTGAAGATCCTGTGCCTGAAGATCCTGTACCTGAAGATCCTGTACCTGAAGATCCTGTACCTGAAGATCCTGTACCTGAAGATCCTGTACCTGAAGATCCTATACCTGAGTAATCGATTTAAAATTATATTTTTATAAAATATATGGACTCAATTCAAAAAAGATTTCTCCTATTTTTACTCGGTTGCATTCCTATGCGTTTATTTTTTGTTTATTTAGCTAAAAATGCCTCCATACAATTTTTACGAATTTTAGGTTATTTAGCACTTTTACTTGCTCTAGGATTTACTTATATTTATTTAACTAATTCCAGAAATACTGGTGCTGAAGTATTTGGAGACAAAATTTGGTGGAATAATTTACGCCCTATTCACGCCTTTTTCTATTTTATGTTTTTCTTAAATGCAGCTATTTATAAAAACTTAGACGCATATTTATGGCTATTATATGATGTTAGTTTTGGGTTTATTAGTTTTGTTTTATTTCATTTTTATAACGGGGACTTTTTAAAATTAATAAACTAACAAAATTAAAAACATTTTATTATATTAAAATTTAAAAATTAGTGTTAATATAATATCAATATGGGAAATACACATTCAATTAAAAAAATTAATTTTGAAGATATGCAATTTGCCTTAAAAAATCCAGAATTATATTTAATTATTAATACATTACCATTAAATGAACAACAATGTTTAATTATTGGCACATTAGATGCTAATTTAGAAGAACAAACTATTAACGAACTTTTAAAAAATAACACAAATATTAGAATCATAATTTATGGAAAAAATTGTAATGATGAAACAACTGAAAAAAAATATACTCAACTAACAAATATCGGCTTTTATAATATTTACTTGTATAACGGCGGATTATTTGAATGGTTATTATTACAAGATATTTATGGTAATGACATTTTTCCAACTACAAAAAAGGAATTAGATATATTAAAATTTAAACCATCTAAAACTCTTTATTCCGGATTACTAACAAGTTAATAAACATTATTTAAATAAATATTTTTTTGCCGGATTATCATCCAATTTTGCAGAAAATACATTGGGAAATTTAATTGTTAGTTGTTTTTTAGGATTTAGCTTTGACTTTGGTTCTTCTTTTGTTTCTTCGTCAAAATAATCTTTATCATCGTCAAGATAATCTTCATCTTCCGTATCATCTGACATTATTAACGAATCATTAGCTAATTTATCAGCCCTTTTATTAAATTGTCTGTAAACGTGTTTAAATTCAATATATTTAAAACTTTTACACAGGCTTTTTGCGTAGTTATATAATTCTAGCAAATTTTGATTTTTTACTTTAAATGAACCATTCATTTGGTTAATAACTAACATACTATCTCCACAAACTAATAACTCATCAATAGAACGTGATATAGCTGCTTTTAATCCAAATATTAATGCCAAGTATTCTGCTTCATTGTTAGTTCTGTTTCCAATATATTGTTTTGAACTCCATAATTCATCTTCTCCACAATATAATACTGCTCCAATCCCGGCTTTTCCCGGATTACCTTTACTACATCCATCAAAATTTAAACGATAAGTAATTAAAGGAAATATCTTTGGTAAATTATTGGCCATTAATTTATATATTAATTTATGTGAAAAAATATATAAATATCAATTTTTTATTATTTTTATTTTCATAATATAGAAATGTCATTATTTGCGTTATTACTAGGAATAATGTTTTTTCTTTTTAAATCCGGATTTTCAGATAAAGAATGTCCAACTATAACAACATTTGAAGATAGACGTGTTAATAAAAATGTATTAAGAATAGTTCAATATAATGTTGAATGGCTATTTATCGATTATTATAAGCCAATGGATTGTCCCGGTTCAGGATGTACTTGGCATAATACAAACGACGCAAAAACTCATTTAGATTATGTAACTAACACAATACAATATTTAGATCCAGATATAATAAATCTTTGTGAAGTTGAAGGTTGTGATGAGCTTAATATGGTAATTTCAAATTTAAACCAAACTAATATATATAATCCATATTTAAAACAGGGAACGGACAGCGCAACTGGTCAAAATGTTGGTCTAATAACTAAAATAGATCCATTGATAAATTTGTATCGAACAGAAGAAAAAGTTGAATATCCAATTCAGGGAACAAAGTGCGGCAATTCAACTATAACTGGATTAGAAGGTGTTTCAAAACATTATATAACTAAATATTTAATAAATAATATTAATATTGCTTTAATTGGAGCACATTTATTAGCAATTCCAACAGAACCGAATAGATGTGTTCAACGTGAAGCCCAAGCACAAGTATTACAAAATGTAATTTACTCTTATATTCAAGCGGGATATGAAATAATAGTAATTGGTGATATGAATGATTATGATTACGAAGTATTAGATACAAATTTACATAAACCGACATCTAGAACATTAGATATATTAAAAGGTTTAAGTGGAACAAATTCCGGTAAATATGAACTAACAAATGTAGCATATAGGATACAACAAGATTACAGATATACAGATTGGTATGATTCCGATAATAATTGTAATACAAGTACAAAGTCAGATTTATCAATGATAGATCATATTTTAGTTACAAAAAATATTGATAAAAAAATTAAAGATGTATTTATATATCACGGTTATAATGAATATTGTGGGAAATGGGATTCAGACCATTGGCCAGTTGTATTAGATTTAGAAATATAATTATTGTTTAATAACATATTGTCCTATTTCTTGTAACCATTGAACCAATATTAAAGGATTTTCATATATATTTTTATTTCCATCTAAGTTTAATACCATATCGTGTGTAGTTTCTGGAGTATTTTCAATAAAATCAATATGATATTGATGACATTCTTTTAAATAATTTAAAGGAATAACTTCTTCACCTTGTCTTGCTCTTAAATGAATTCGGTCATAACACGTTTTAGGTTCGGTATTTACGTAAATCAAATTTATAACTGGATATGATTTAGCAAATTCATCAAACCAATTTAAATAAATTTTATAACATACATCTTCGATTTTTCCCTGGTCATAAAGCATTTTAGCAAACACAAATTTATCGGTATATAAACTGCGTTCAGTAATAATAACATACTTGTTATTAATTGATTCGTTATGAGAAGAATGTGATAAACTTTCTTGTATTTTTAAATTAATATTTTTAACAGTATCTCTTAAAATTTTAAGACGAGAAATATAAGCCATCATTTGAAATGCGAATGAATATTTTTGTTGGTCCGCATAAAACTTTTGTAGCATAGTTTGTCCGTCTTTATCTTTGATTTGTTCCCATTCATCAACAGGTTCTTTTAAAAATATAATATTTGGTTTATTTACGTATTTTTCTTTAAGTTTCTTAAGTAATGTGGTTTTACCGGAGCCGATATTACCTTCAATAGAAATAATTCTAATATTATTATTTAATTCAGTTGACATAGACATTTTGTATAATTTAA
>JACCDX011421775.1_pt1 | contig 10083 bp, 10 predicted proteins | sample 7449681 | NCBI WGS metagenome assembly JACCDX01 (sample SAMN15323450, study PRJNA562643) | freshwater metagenome | isolation source: river surface water | place: USA:Blue River Watershed | collected 2017-08-18
GATGGCATTCCTGGTTTACCATTTTGATTACCATCATTGCATAATAAATTACAATCTTTTGCACCTTTTGGCCTTGGGCTTATATCTTTTATAATAAATTTCTTAATAAACTCTGATAATCCAACTGTTAATCCTAATCCTATAGCACCCTTTATATGATATAATGAGCCTGTTATAGTATATAATACAAATGAAATTATATATAGGAATCCCGTACTAAGGGATATAATATCTAATGTTTTCATTTCTATATTACCTATAGTATCTTTATTAAAATATTATAAATATATTTCTATAATTAATAGTCAATACACATACATAATGCATCGGCCATATCAGATTTCTTTTTAGATTCTTTCCACATTTTAAATAAAGTAGGATTAGTAATTTTTCCTGATTCAAATAGTTCAGTTAATCTATCTTCGGACTTTTGTTTACGTTCTTTATAGCCATCATCGCCTTTAGGAGCGTCATCTACTTTCTTTTTAGCGTGGACTAATTGAAATTTAGGAGATTGTCCGTGTTTTAGGAATTGTTCTCTGAGAGTTGCAAATAGGAGAACCTGGACGGACTTCATATGCGGATTTTTATAAACGGGTTGATTTTCGAGGAGAATGTCCGTGGAATTGGAAAAGTCTGTCCATTTTTCCTGGACAAATTTTCGGAGTGCATCATGAATTAATTCCAGACTTATTTTGGATGCATTTTCCTGTTTTGGTTGTTCAAATCGCATTGCAAATTTTTTAGAGAGAGATTCAATTAATTGATCCTTTTTAGAACCTAGATCTTCACAATTATGATCTTTAACTAAATCCTTAAGGGTTTTTACTGCAGGAAGTTTTTTACTATCAAGTTCTTTAAGGATAGTATGTGTCCCAGGAATATGACGTTTACAAAAAAAATTGTCCCCTGCTTTATATGAGGCTTTTACCTTACACATAAAACAAGGGACATGTTGAACTGGTTCTAGAATATTACAATTTTCTAATCCTATAACATTTGTATTATTCTCAAGAATACTATAGGCTAAATTCTTAATACCAATATCGAATGCTAATACTTTTTTATATGTCATTTATTATATAATCTAATATATGATATATAATTTTATTTAAATTCTTATTATAAAATCTTATTATAAATAGATTATTTTTTAGTGGCTAAAATAGTATCTAATGCTTTTACCTTAGTATTAGGGGTAACATTAATAACAAAATTATTTGCGGGTATTTCAATATCAACTCTTGAGGATAATTTAATCATACCCATATATTCGCCTTGTTTAACATTAGAATACTGTATAGAATTATTAACAATTCTTCTTGCAATTTGTCCAGCTATTTGTGATACTCTAATTTGTTCGCCATATTCTGTTATAATATATGTATCTTGACGTTCATTATATTCAGATTTTTCTAATAAATATGCTGGATGAAATTCACCCTCTTTATATATTGTATTAGAAATTGTACCTGATATAGGGTAATATTGATGATGCTGATCAAAAATATTTAGAAATACTATAATTGTATATGAATCTGTTTCTTTATTGTAATTAATTGCTTTAACGACACCATCTGATGGCGCTACAATTATGCTATCATTTTGCATAAATCCAGATGTATCAGGAATACGATAAAACCATATTAATAATAAGAATAATACAATAAAACTTATAATAGCTAATCTAATTATATTTTTATTCTTTCTATAAAAAATTATTATTATAAATAGTATACATATTATCGTATAAACTAAATTAAGACTTTCTTTAAATAAAGCCGTTTGTAACATTATTCTTATTTAATAATGCTATTAAAAATTAAGGATTTATAAATATTATATTTCAAGGAATAACATCATTGAAAAATAATAAAATGGTCACGGTGGGGATCGAACCCACGACAAACACCTAACCGCATACTAATATGTATAAGAGTGTCTTTCTACCAACTGAAATACGCGACCAAATCCTAGGGATTTCTCCCTACCATATTATGATAATAGTCCTTTAAGCTCAATTAAAATACACCACGTGGAGAGTTGCGCCCGCCTTCATAGTGACTTGTGAGTAAAATATTTTTACGATTATTACGTATTTCATTCATTGTTGGTGCATAACTAAATGTTCCAAATAGAGATGGTGCATTAGAATTAGCACGCTCAATACCTAATCCATTTGTTAAGCCCGTAGATTGCACTTCAGAATAAAATGGAGTAGAATGAACAATATCAGCTGGTGGTGGCATTGTATTTGCTGGTTGTAATGATGCACCAGACCATTCAACTTGTCTTTTACGTGATTCTGTAATTATTTGATCTGCATGATGAACCATCCATAATTTAGTATTATATTGTGCATATGGTGCAATATTCTTAGTACATTGTGGTCTATAATCTGTTACCAGACGACCATCTGACATTGGCGCGGCATAGGCTGGATATCTGTTATCTCTGGCTGGTTGTGTTTGTTTAATTTGTGACATAGTTGTTCTACGTGCTTCTTTATATTCAGTCCCATATGGGAGAGAATTAAATAAGTTTGGAGTAGTATTGCGTGTAAATCCTGGCTGATTGAGTTCTGCCATCTATCCTTATTATGGGTTTTGGTTAAACTATTCTGATCCTTTTTCAAGAAAAGAACTGGTTTCAAGAAAAGTGCTTGTACCACTTGAACCGGGCTCAATAGGTTCAGCTATTACTGATGTAGCTCTATCGGATGTTTTTAGTGCTTCAATAATCTGTGCTTTTTTCATAGTAGATGCACTAGTAATTCCTCTTTGTTTTGCCATACTTTGTAGATCTTTTAGTGTCATTGATTCGTAATTTACAGATACTTTTTGCTCGGATATTTGAGGTTTATCATTTTTATCTAGCTCATTGCTAATTACATTTTGAATTACTTCACTATAACTTTCAATATCATTCTGTAATTCATTATTATCTTCATGTACACTATGTTTAGAAACAGATGATGCTGGGCTATTTGAGGAATATGCATTTATAGTTGCACCTGGTGCAATATCTTCATCATCATCATCTTCAATAAATGGTTCATATGATGAGCCTGATGTTACTGTTTTAGGAATATCTTCTGCCGGTAATTCAGTATAGGTTTTAATTTCAGCGCTCATTTTAAGATCAAGTAAAATATGTTCAAGTAATGTTATTTTTTGTTCAGCTTGCTGAATACGTGTATATAAGTATAATGCAATTGAACCAAATAGCAGTACGAGTACTAGACCCACAGTTAATGTATCACTTAGAGCTGTCATTCTGCACTGTTTTAGAGTTTTTGTAATATTCATTAATCGCACATTAGACCATTTCGTTTTAATAATTCGTCTACACTACTAACTTTGCAAATACCGGATTTTAATGAATAATAAAACTTAATTTCACCATCTTTATTTATTTCTGCTGGGCAACATAATCTATTAATTGTAGAAGGAGCATTTTCAACTAATTCAAATAAATGTGTACTTATTACACTTATTATATTATCTTTTTGCCATAGTTGTTTGCAATAAATATCACATGATCGTAATGCATCAGGTGGATTTGTAGAGTGATATAATTCATCAATAAATAATAAACAAGGATTATTTTCTTTAAGAGTATTTGAAGTAAATTCTATTTCTCTTTCAAAGCGTGATTTAGATCCTGGTAAATCATCTGGTTTTAGGCATACATATTGACCTCTAAATGGAGTCATTTCACAATATTTTGCAATAGAACATCCATAAGTATGTGCTAATAATGCTGATGTAGATAACGCTCTTAGAGCAGTTGATTTTCCACCTTTATTTGGGCCTGTTAGTAAATTATGATTATATGTCATAGAATTAAAAGATAATGTCTCACATAATTCACGTTTTACATTAAAATCACATGTATCATATATTTTATAGAAATAACGTTTATATTTATCATATTTAACCCAATTAACTGCAACTGTATTATCCTTCGATGCTAAGGCTATTATTACTTCAAGAGAACCAATATATTTAAGTGCTAACTTAAAATAAGAAGAATCTATAATAATTCTGGCTGCAGCATCTCTTTCAGAATGTATTTCAGGAAGAGGGCATTTAAAGAAAGTAAATCCGTGTCTGTGTAACAGATTATATAATTTATTATATAAATCTTTAAAGCGTAACACTAAAGTACCTTTATTTGTAATAATATTATCTATAGACTTGAGATGTTTATATGACCAATATGGTTGAATAATACCTTGCACAAAAGTAACTAAAATAATTCCTGATTTTTTAATAAATCCAGAAATATTAAATTCACTCCCTGATGTACTCTTTGCAGGATTCATTATATCATTAAAATTACCTGACATTATTGAATGTAATATTTTCATATAATTTTCAAGATTAATAGGTATATTAAATACAAATTTAATTAATAAATAAGGTGCTATTAATGTTAAAAATGGAATAATTAATGATATGCCTGGTAATAAATAAACTCTAATAAATGCCCAAGATGATAGTAAATATGGAATAAAATTTAATGGTTGCAGAATATCTTTAAAGAATAAAATTTCACCATATGATTCTTTTTCTAAATCTGTCTTTTTAGTTATCAATGCATTAAATTCTTTTTCACATTCACTTATTTCAGCAAATATTTCTTTACATTCTTTGTGAAAATTAGGATTATTATGTATTTCTTCTTGAAATCTTTTAAAACGTCTACTTAATGAAACTAGCTTATTATAATCTGTATTCCAATTATTTAATTGTTTTTCAAGACATTTTTTGGAGATAAGTGTTTTTAGTTCGAGCCATTTATATAACTCATCAATTTCTAAAACTGATTCCAAATTATTCATCTTTTATCATCTTGAGTTTAATAATATTGTAATATAACACACATAATTAAAATAAAAATTTGATTGCAAATATGACAAAATTATGTAGCTGCGTATTATATTTATAGAGCTTAAACATCGTAATAGTAATACAACTATGTCCACTCTTATCCAAGATATCCAAACCGTCCGTTCCCTGCGGAAGGACCTCCGGGACCCAAAACTCCCACTAAGCATTCTTAATGCAATTGAAAGTGTGCATAATTGTATTAAGTCTGGTACTGACCTAAATGGTTGGAAAAAAGTGGATTGGCGTGGAGGCGGCGGTGGTGGTGGTTCTAGTGGGAATCGTTCTGGACAATCAAGCAATTCATCCAAAAATAGTTTCTTTGGAAGCCGTGGTGGTAATGGTGGATATAGCGGCAATGGAGGTAGTAATTCAAACTCTGCATTTGGTAATTCAATGAATCGTTCACGCCCGCCAACATTTAATTCATCACGAAACAATCACGATCAACCTCAATCAATCCCACTTTCTTCACCCGCCTCAGCTAATTCACAATCTAATACTGTTGTAACAAATACAAATAATAGTTCATCTAGTAATACAAATAGTAATTCTGGATTTATTACTCCTAATAATAAGTATGTAAGTCGTTTTAAGAAAAATACTGAAGAGGTTGATGATACAATCCTTAATACAATTATTCTAGGAAAACTTAATAAGTTCAGCGTTGCAAACTATGATGAAATTAAAGAGTTTATTACACATATTATTGCAAGTGGGCAAACAGATATGATTAAATGTTTTATGCGCCTAGTATTCCAAAAAGCAGCAAGTGAAGAAATGTTTTGCCCATTATATGCTAAACTTCTAAGTGAACTAAGTAGTCGTTATCCAGAACTTCTAACAGAAATGTCAAATCTATATGAGCAGTATATGGCTATCTTTGAAGAAGTAGAAACGTCTGCTGAGAATTACAATGAAATCTGTAAACGAAATGTGGAGAAAAAATATCGTCGTGGTTATTCACAATTCCTAGCAGAACTAATTAAACATCAGGTTATTAATAAAGATGTATTCCTTAAAACAATTAATACAATTATTAAGCAAGTAACTAATCAGCTTGAAAATAAAGATAGTATTAAGGTAATTGAAGAGTATGCAGACTGTATGATGAAAATTATGAAAGCAATTAATACTTCAGAAGATTCTGATTCTGATTCTGATTCTGATACAGATGATGATAATGACAAATATAAAATGATTGAAGATATTAAATGCACTCTAAAATCTACTGTGCGTAATAATATTAAACCTCTAACAGAAAAGAAAGAGGGTAATAGTGGACTAAGTACTAAAGCACGTTTTACATTCCTTGATATTTATGAAACAATTGATACATTTTAAATATTATATATAATAGAATGAAATATAAAAAAAATAAAAAATATACGGCATTAATACCTAAAACATTAAAGGCTACTAAAAAGATTTCAAAAAATACACTAAAACAATCTATTATTTTTTTAAACTCAATAAAAAAATCAGTTAAGAAATCAATAAGTAATTTTGATAAAAAAACTGCAAAACGTATACATAATATTACAAGAAAACTAAAAAAGCTATAAATATAATGTATAAAAATTGATTCCAATTAATATGCAAATTTTAAATCAAAGATAATTGATTTAAAAGATGCCTAAGATTGATAAACACAGTGATATGCCTCCTAATAGTTCTGATAATTCAAAAAATAAAAGAAAATATAATAAATCCAGGGTTTTAAAAAAAGGTGGTAAAGGCGGTAAGGGTAATAACAGTGATGATGATAGTCTAGATTCTAAAGGTAATATTAAAAATCTAATTAATTATGACTATACATCTGAATCTGAAGATGAAACATATTATACATCTGAATCTGATGAGTCTGTTGTAAAAAGACCTGCAAAAAAACAGCGCAAATCTGCTATTGCAGCTTCTAAAAAAATTACTAAAATTATTAATAACGAAGATAATTCAACTGTATCTGAAAAATGTAAAACACCTTCTTCCTATTTTAAAACTAAACAATCGCCACTTAAATCTAAATCTACTAATAATAATAAAATGAAATCATCTAATAATAAAAATAAAAACAAAAAAAAATCATCTGATTCTGAATCAGACTCTTCATCTGATATGATTCTTGATGATGATTATACTACACGATCTTCTGAGGATGATGAAGATGAATTTGATTATGAAGATGATGATGAAGATGATGATGAAGAAGATGAAGATGAAGATGAAGATGAAGATGAAGATGAAGATGAGGATGAGGATATGGAATCAAATAAAAAAGGTGGATTTGGCGGAATTCTATTAAGTTTAGGTGGAGATATGGCTAATAATTCTATGATTCCTAAACGTTATAATATGAAAAAAGAATCAGAGATTGTTAAAAAGTTTGTTAAACTCCTAACTGCACCCACTGAAGATAATTCAATTGATACACAAATTGATCAATTTAAAGCATTACATCCAGATAAACAAGCTGAACTAATTACAGCCCTTGAAAAGCGGCCAACTGCAACAGATACTGGAGTAAATCTAATGCTACGTATCCTAACTATGAAAGTAGCGCCAGAAATTCAAGCAATGCTACTCTCTAAATATAATGCACTCCAAAGTCTTGAATCATCTAGTAATGAATACTATAAAATGAGAAATTGGCTAGATAAAGCAGTTAGTGTGCCATTTGGAATTTATAAAGATATTCCTGTTCGTCTTGAAGATGGTGCATCTTTCTGTGCAGAGTTTATGCGGAATGCTAAAAAGTGTTTAGATGAAGCTGTCTATGGCCAAGATGAATCAAAACTACAAATTATGCAGTTTATTAGTACTAAGATTGCAAATCCTAATGGACGTGGTCTATCTCTCCTACTTATCGGTCCACCAGGCATTGGTAAAACTAGTTTGATTAAGAACGGTATTGCAAAAGCGCTTGGATGGCCATTCCAGTTTATTTCACTCGGCGGTGATTCTGATGCATCAACCTATACAGGTCATCAACTAGTATATGAATCCTCACATTGTGGCAAAATCCTAAATTCTATTATTGCATCTAAATCTATGAGTAATGTGATGATGTTTGATGAAGTTGATAAAATCTCACAGACTCCTAAAGGTGAAGAAATTCAAAATATGCTAATTCACTTAACTGATCCTGTACAGAATGGTGACTTTGAAGATAAATACCTATCAGGTATTCCAATTGATCTAAGTAAAGTTATGTTTGTATTTAGTGCAAATGATATTAATAAGATTGATCGTGTACTTCTAGATCGTATGATGGTAATTGATCTAAAAGGTTATGATCTAAAACAGAAAACAGTCATCGCTGAACAATATATTCTACCTGGAGCACTTAAAGATGTAAATCTAAATGAAAAGGTGGCGATTTCAAAAGATATTCTACAGCATATTATTGAAGAATATTCTGGAGCTGAAAAGGGTGTGCGTGAACTAAAACGTTGTATTGAACAAGTTGTTCAGAAAATTAATATGCTACGCATGTATAACTCTCCAGAACTACCTTTCTATATTAAGGACTTTTCACTTCCATTCATTGTTAAAAAAGAACATATTAAACTTTTCCTGAAAAAGCGTGAAGATCCTAATGCACCACCACCAGGAATGTATCTATAATCCTATTATTGATTTAATTCACTTAATTTTAATGCTTCTAATAAATTATGCATTTCACTATTAGATTCAATTAATAATTCGTAATGATTCTTATTTCTTAACATATTTACTGTATAATCAGGTTTTTCACCAGGGTCTAATTCTATTCTATTTATATTTCTAGGGTTAATCTTATTCTTTTGATGAACATCATGAATTATTATTTTAATATTAAAAGCTGTTGCTGCAATCGATGGAACTGAATCTCCTAAATTTGAACTCCACGCGCCTAGTTTTGATAATTCATCTATAGCGTTATTAAATGATTTTTCATTGCCAGCATGATATTGTTGTATTTTCACTTTATTTTTATCTATATATGTAATTAATTCTTTACGTAATTCAGAATGCGATTTCTTTATTTCATTTAATTCATAGAATTTAGATAATGTATCAAAAAAACAATTACCATCTTCTGCTGTTTCAACTTTAGTAAAATTATTTTTTTTTATATAGTCATTAATACAATCATTCATTGTTTTTTTATTACTTATATCACATATATACATCCCACCACGTATTTTATGCTTTCTTGTTCTTTTTACTTTTCTTGCTATTCTTGATCTTCTCAGAGTCTTCATTCTATTATATTCTTATTTAATTCTATAATCGTATAGTATAGATAATAATAAAAATAATGAAGCAGATGCTAAAAATGTTTTAGATTCTACTTGAATAATTAATACATCTAATTCTTTTATTTTATTACGTGCATATAATATTTCTTGTAGAAATGTTCTTTTATTATAAATTTTATATTCTACTGAACTTAATATGCATTTATCAAATAAATGATAAGATAATAATGCACATAATACAAATATTAAAAATATAATTTTATAAGGGCTTTTAGGTTTAACAACAAAATAAAAAATATATATTCCAATAATAAAAATTAAATAATGGAATATTGTAACTATAATTGATTGTAATTCATTATCACAATAACATAATAAACATTTAAAAAAGTTTGCAATATTATCCGTAAGGATTTTTTCAAGTTTATCTAATTCTGTAATTAACATAATACTTACACTATTTTTTATTATATAATTAAATTTGATTTAAAGTAATACATCAAATATATGTTATAGTATAATTCCTATAAAATGAATATTATCTTACTACGTGGATTTTCTCATTCTGGAAAGGACTTTGTTGGAGAAACGTTATGTTCAAAATATGGATATAAGCGATTTGCATTTGCAGATTCTCTGAAAAAAATTGTAGCTCAAACCTTTGGATGCCCTATTGAACAACTCCATTCCCAATTAGGAAAACTCCAAGTCTGCCCATCAGACTCCGCAGCTCGGACTTTTAGACAAATCCTAATCGATGAGGCATTCCGTTTACGGAATATTAATCCTGGAGTATTCGTGGAACATTGCTGCAAAGAAGTTATTGAATCTAACTCTAAATTAATTGTTATTACTGATTGGCGTTATCCTAATGAAATTGAAATTATTACAAAGAATTTTCCTAATGCAATTATAACTCCTGTACATATTTTAAGAAATGGACAAGATAA
>JACCDX010100044.1_pt1 | contig 10082 bp, 7 predicted proteins | sample 7449681 | NCBI WGS metagenome assembly JACCDX01 (sample SAMN15323450, study PRJNA562643) | freshwater metagenome | isolation source: river surface water | place: USA:Blue River Watershed | collected 2017-08-18
ACCTGGCCCGCGTCCAGGCGATGCTGGGGGAAATCGGCAGCCAACGCGGCTTCATCCAGTGGCTGGATGAACGGATACGGGCCGCCGAGCAGCGAGGTGAGGACCCGCACATGCTCCGATGGGACCGCGCCTACGCGGGAGCGAAGATCCGGGAACTCCAGGAACAGCTCCCCGCCCTGCTCGGAACCAGCCTGGAATCGCGCCTGGTGCGCTCGCGCGAAACCTTCCGCCTGGAGGTCCTGGAATCCGGCACCCTGGGGCAGCGGCCGATGTGGGCTGGCGATGACCCCGGCATCCAGGACGCACTGGATGGGCTGCTGATCCCCGACAGCGACCAGGCCGTGGTGAATCACTACCTTCACCACCTGGGTCGCCTCCAACAGGACAGCACGTGGCTGGCCCAGGCGCTGTCGCCGGGAGGCACCCTGGCCCGCAGTCCCCTGCGCGCGCAGCACCTGGCCACCCTCGCGCACTGGCGACAGCAGGCCCGCGATGCCGTGGAGACCGTGATGGGGATCCTGTCGGGCACCGTCGATGCCACCCAGGTGGACGCCGTGCCATGGACACCGAAGACCCTGGACCCCGCAACGGCACGGCCGCCCGTCACGGCCGCGGAGCGGCGGGCCTTCCAGCTGGAGGAGGACACCGCCTGGCTGGGCCGCCTGCGCGAGGAGGCCCGGGGGATCGAGGATGCCCTGGCGGCGCAGGATGCGCCGCGCCATCACCTGGGGGGCCCCAGCGTGCCCGACGGCTCCGTCCGGCTGGAAGACCCACAGCAACGCCAGGCCCTCGCATACAGGGCACGGCGGGTCCATGCCTGCATGGTGGCGATACGGGCACGGCTTGACATTCTTCGGTCGAGCACACGCTACGGCGAGGGCGGACTGCACACGGTCGACCTTGACGTCGCGCATACCCAGCGCCTACTGGCCGCGATCAACGAGGCATCGCCTGCCCTCAGCGCGCAGCCCCCGCGCCCCTCGCCACAGGACGAGGCCGTGTACGACGAGGTGCTGCCGCCCCTGCAACAGGCGCTGTCGGCACTTCAGCAATCCCGCGAGTCCCTGGCCGGCATGATCGATCGCCTGGCCCATGCGCTGCAGGTGCCCCGTGGATTCCAGCTGTCTGCCAGCCAGCGCGGGGAATATGCCCTCTTGCGCAGCCAGCGGACGGCCCTGATGGCGCAACAGCAACGGGTCCGCGGGGAGCTGGACGCCTTGAAGGCACTGCTCGCCCCTACCGAGCAGGCACATCGCCTGGGCCGCCCCTTCGACCCTGGCGCCTACTTCGCGCTCCACACCCGCTGGGAAGCTGCCCGGGCGGCGCGGCTCGAAGGGGAGGCGCAGCACCAAGGCGCCTTGACGACCGCACCGCCGGAATCCGTGGCCTGGCGAAAGAGCGTGCGATCCAGCGAAAGCCGCGCACCGACGGTGACGAGAAACTACGCGCTCAGCCCCCAGGAAGATGCCATGGTGCGCGAGCAGGCCGCCGCCGACCGGCAGGCCTGCATGGCTTTACGCCAGTCCCTTCAGAGGCGGGAGGCCCAGATCCGGGAGGCAGAAAAGCGCCTGGAAACGCTGGAACGCAAGGGCGCCCACGCGGCCGACAAGGCGGACCTGCCCACCGCGCAGGCTCGGCTCCATGCCCTGCAAGCCGCCCGCGGGGCGCTGGCCGGGCGGCTTTCCCTGCTGGTGCAACGCCTGGCCGAGCGCGACGCCTTGCTCACCAGCACCGATCCGGCGAGGATGGCGCAACGGCAGGAAGCGATCGACCGGTTCACGCAGGCCCTGCCCGCGGCCGAGCTGGGGCAGCTGCGCGAGGAGCGCCTGCTGGCCGAGGCGGAATGGGCCAGTGCCCAGCGCGAACTGGCCCGGCTGCAGGCCACGGCCGGCACCTCGAATGCCAGCCTGGGGGAAGCCGGCAAGCTGCTGGCATACCGGACGGCCGCCCGCGCCTATGCCGCCGCGCGCGTCGTGGAAAAAGAGGCCCGGATCGGGAACCTGGGGCAGGCAACCTCCCTGGAGACTGCGGTGCACAGTCTGAGCGCTACCCGGCAGGCCATGCAGGAGGCCTACTTCAGGCTTGCCCAGACCCGGCTGGTGTACCTGACGGACAGCCTGGGCGCGCGGCTGCGTGCCGAGCAGTTGCGCGGAGCGCCAGTCGAGGCCCTCCAGCGACTGCAAAGGGAGCTCGATGCCGCCCAGGTCGCCTGGCCCCGGAATGTGGCGCCCTTCCCCCTGACACCCGAGGCCATCGCCGCGGCGGTCCAGGCCCGGCATGGCGATGAACTGCCGGAGTGAGCCCGCATGAAGGACGCCCTGGCATGAAGCACCCCCCGGACCCTCGGACTGAACCACCCGCTCCCGCGAGCACCGGGCCCGATCCGGGCCCCTCTCCTGAACGGCTGGCTCGCAGGCTGGACTTGCTGGAGTCCCTGTTGCGCGAACATGAAGCGGCCCTGCACGCGCGGCGTGCGGCCCTCCAGGAACCGCTGCCAGCCGCCGGGCTGGCGTGTACGGTGGACACCGAGCCCGTCCCCGGCTCCCGCACCCCCGCACGCCGCGTCCGCCTTGGGCGGATCGACCGCACCGTGTGAGCGCCGGCGATGGAGCACGTCGAACAGCCCATGGACCGCCCGCCTGTCGTACTGGGCAGCTGCGCCGAAGGACTGCGGCAGGCCCTGCAACGGCTGGTGCAGGCCCAGGAGGTCCGGCGGCCTCGGTCACCTGCCCCTACCGAGGACGCGTCAAGCCGGGTGCAGGACGTGCTGCCCGCTTCAACGCACCCGCACGGCCCCGTCGCGCGGGAGGCGCTGGACTTGGGAGGCGAGGAACTGGAAGCGCATACCGGGGGCACGGCGGATGCCTCGGACCTGTGGGATGACCTGGAAGCCCCGACCCTGCGCAAGGCGCTGCGCGCCATGGTCTGAGCGACCGGGCGGCTCCCGAAGAGCCTCCCCATCCACCTGCCTACCCGCCAACCCGCCGCGACACCGGACTTGCATCCGGCTTGCAACCACAGCCCAACAGTAATACAGTAGTAAACATGGCTTGCATTCGTGAGCCGTTTTACTGACTTTCGAGGCTGAGATGCAGGACTCCTCCACGCCCACCGCCGGTCAGGCTGACAAGCAGCAACTGCTGGAACGGATCAACCGGCTGGAAGCCTTGCTGCGCAGCCAGCAACGGGACCTGGGCCGGCAACTGGATGCCCTGCAAGGCCGGTTGGCCCGGTGGGGCCTGGACACCCAGGAGAAGATCGCGCAGGCCCTGGAAGCGACCGACGCGTCGGACCTGCGCCAGGAACAGGCCCCGCCGCCCCACCCCCCCTTGGGCATCGGGCCCGGCGCCGAGCCTGTGCTCCGGGCAACGGCCACTCGCCGGATGGGCCGGATGGTGTGAGACAGGCCATGCCCAGCCCGGACAACGCCCCCATGGATCCTGGCTCAGACGCCACCGACCTGATCGGCCGGTGCCAATCGTGTGCGGAGCAGTTACGTGAGCTGGACCTGCTGCTCAAGGCCCAGGAGATGCGGCTCCTGCCCCAGGCCCGGGCGGCCGAGGAACGGCTGAGGGAGGCCGGCCTGGCCTCACCCGACGAGGTGCAACAGGCCTACGACGCCATGGACCTGTACGAACGCCGCCTGCTCGAGGCCGAGATGGGGCTGGGCAGCAACGACCCGGGCAGCGCCCCGCCCGGCCCGATGCGCAAGCGGCTTCAGTCCATGGTCTGAGGCGGACCGCCCCTCCGACGCCAGGAATCCGCGCAGGAATCGAACCGATGACAGCCATTCTTACCCCCCGCCCCTTCACGCCCACCGACGCGCCCCATGGCGCTGCGCCGGCGCCCATCCCCACCGACCCCGGTGTGCCCGCGCAGGCCGCCGACGTGGTGGCAGCCGTGGCCTTGAAGAACCAGCTCAGGGACATCGCCGCCAAGCGGCAGGCCCTGGCCCAGCTGGAGGCGCGCATGCAGGGCTGGCAGGTCCAGCTGCGCCACCCGGGGCTGCCCGCACAGGCCGTGGAGCACGCGCGCCACGAGCTGCAAGCGACCGAGGCCGCGATCCGCGGCCTGGCCCGTGCCTTGAAAGGCTGAGCGGGTACAGGCCGCCCAGCCACCCGAAGGAGGACCGTGTGATGAGCGTGAACGCAGCGACCTCGGTATCGAATTTCATGGCCCTGTATGTGGAGTCGCAAGGCCGGACGGCCGCGGCCCTCACACCCGCGGAAGCCGCGGCCCTGCAGGTGGCCTTGGGCCAGTTCCAGCTGGGCAGCACACAACTGGCCGAGATCGGCAAGCTGCTGGACGCCTTGCAGGTAATGCGCGGAATGATGGTCACGGGGACGTTGCCTTACACCGCCCTCGATTCGATCGAGTTGAGCATCCAGATGCTGCTGCAGGCGGCCGTCATGCCGCCCGCACCCGCCACCGTCGCCGCGAGCCCGGCACCGCCCCTGCCCTCGGATGTGCAGGCGTTCTCGGACGAATACCTGACGTCGAGCTACCTGCAGGATGCCGCCGTGTGGTCCGGGGCGGATCCGGGGCTGCAGGCGGACCTGGCGACGTTCGACCTCGCGCCCCGGGAGGTGGCGGTGGCCACGCAGACCATGTACGACGTGGCCGACCAGCGGCGCTACCTGGCGGCGATCGACGCCGCGCTGCAGGCGCCCGATGGGTCCCTGTACGCCACGGCGTCCGAGCCCGACTACCCGACCTACCTGAACTATGTGCAGGCCCGCGCCGACACCGCGGCCCGGATCGATGCCGCGGTGGCCACGGTGCAGGGCATCCTGGCCGGCACCGTGAACGTGTGGGAGGCGAGCGTGGACCCGGTGCCCTGGAGCCTGCAGCAGACGGACCCGCAGGCGGCCGTGCCGCCGTCCGATGCCATGGACCAGGCCCGGTTCGAGCTCGCGGAGGACAAGCTCCTGCTGGGACAGCTGGCGACCCAGGGACGTGCGGTCGAAGGACAGATGGCCCAGCTCACCGCCCTGCTGGCCGCCAAGACCCTGCCGCCGCTCGCCCCGGAACAGATCTTCCAGTACACCACGCAGCTGTCCGACCTCAAGCGCCAGTTCCGGCTGATCAGCGCAGAGATGGCTGCGCTGCAGGCCCGGGTGGCCCACAACACCGGGGTCCTGGCAGGTACGTCCACGACCCCGCAGAGCGGCCTGAAGGCCGACCTGGATGTGACCGCCGCGCAAGGCAAGCTCGCGGCCTTCGCCCCCACGCCCATCAACACGGGGCCCTCGGATCCCGTGCCGACCAGTACCCTTCAAGCGCAATGGAGCGCGGACCAGGCCACCTACGCCGCCCTGGTGAAGGCGCCCCCCCCGACGCCACCCGCGCTTCCAGCCCCCACCCTGCAGCTGATCGAGGGCTACCTGGGCACGCTGTCCTACCTGCTGGAGGTGCCGGTCGGGATGACGCTCACGGACGAGCAAACGGACGAATTGCGGCTGCTGTGGGCCCATCGGCGAGTCCTGCAGACCCAGTACCAGGCGGTGAAGGCAGAACTGGACGCCCTGAAGGCCCGCATGGACTACGCCCAGGCGGTCCTCGACGGATGGAAGCCCTACCAGACAAGTGAGTGGAACCGGCTGAACGAGGCCGTGGCCCAGGCGACGCTGCGGCGGGAGGCGGGCGAGACACTGCCACCGACCGCCGGCGCGCTGGCCACGCCACCGCCGCAGACCGTGGCGTGGAAGCTCAGTGGCGCGGATCCCGCGCACATGCAGGTCTCGCGGATCGAGAATTTCCTGCTGACGGCGCTGGAAAACGACACCGTGTACCAGCGGCTGGAGGAGTTCGCCGGGTACGTCGGGGCGGTCGCTGCCGACACGAACGCGGCCACGTCGGCCCGGACCACGCTGCAGGCCACGATCTCGTCCATCAGCACCAGCACGTCCAGCGGCCAGGCCCAGAAGACCCGGGCCCAGACGCAACTCACCAAGCTCGACAGCGTGATGGCCTGGCTGGACGTGTATGCGCCTGACGCGCAAAACGCCTACGACAACGCCGAGAGCGCGCGCACCGTCACGGACCTGCTGCAGGTGGACACGCTGCTGGCTGCCGTGGCCGCGTCGACGACGGAGGTGCTGTATGACGACCAGGCCCTGGCCTACCTGAAGCTGGACCTCGCCAACAGCAATGCGGCCTACTACGCGAACATGCCCGACGCGGCGAGCCATGTGGCGCGGACCCAGTATGCCCAGGCCCTTGCCCAACTGGCCGCCAACGCCTACTCCGTGAAGCTCTACACCTACAAGGTGGCGACGGCGCCGGACGAGGCGAGCCAGCAAACCTACCAGAACAGCCTGGACGAGGCGCAGGCGGCCCATGACGCCCTGCTGGAGGCGACGCTGGCCCGGTACTTCGACTACGCCTACGCCGAGCAGGCCAGTGCGACCACCTGGCCGCGGACGGTGTCGAATGCCATGACCGATGCGCAGAAGGCGGACGAGGTGACCAGCCACTACGGTGGCTACCTGTACACCCTCATCGACCCGATTCCGACGACGAACCTGGGGTGAGCGCGAAGGGGCCGGTCAGCGGGCCGAGGGCTGGCGTGGGCGCGCCAGCGTCTGCGCCCAGTAGATGCCAGCCTCGCTGTCGGCATTGACGGCGAAGGCCAGCCCCATCTCGGTGAAGTTCGGCTGCATGAGGTTGGCACAGTGGCCGGGACTGTGCAGCCAGCCGTCGACGGCCTCGCGGGCGGAGAAGACACCCGAGGCGATGTTCTCCCCCACGGCCTGCCAGGCGTAGCCGGCACGGGTGGCGCGGTCGCCCGGTGTGCTGCCGTCGGGGGCGCGATGTTCCAGGTAGCTGCGCCGGGCCATGTCCTGCGCATGCGCCGAAGCGGCCCGCTCCAGGGTGGGGTCCAGGCGCAAGGGGGGCGCGGGATCGAAGGACCGGTCACCGCAGCGGCGCGGGCGCGCGCGGGCCTCGTTGACCAGCCGCAGGGCCTCGGCCGCGATAGCGGGAGCGTCCTGCGGCGAGGGCGGGTCGAAGGGGGCGGACAACAGCACCCACTGGGTATCCCCTTGCCGGTGGAGGCCGGCGTCGGTGAGGCGCGGATCCATGAGCGCCTGGCAATGGCGCGTGCGCATGGCCTGCGCCAGGGCCGCCGCGTCCCGGTAGCCACTGAAACGCACCTGGAACAGGGCGCGGGAGCGGTAGCCTGCTTCGCGCGCGGCCTGCAGGGGGGGCGCGCCGGCGGCGACGCGGCGGGCCGCATCATCCAGGGCCGGGACCCGGCGCCACGGCGCGGCGATGCCGGCCCGGCCGCCGCACCCCTGAGCCCGGGCCTGGGCCAGGGCATCGAGCGCTGGGCTGGGCGACGGCACCGGGGCCTGGGCGCAGGCTCCGCCCGCCAGCCCGAGGGCTGCCAAGCCGACGGCCACGAGCAGCGCCAGCCGGCGCCCTGCGGGCCGGTGCTGCTCGTGCGGTGGGTTCAACGATGGCCTTGGCATGCGCGGACGGTAACACCAAGCCGCCCCGGCGACCACGAAGGAAACGGGCCTTCACGCGCCGGGAGGGCGGCGCAGGAATTTTCCCTAAGCCGGCGGGAGCGCTTTTCCTAAGGGCCGCACGCCGGGTCGCCGCAGACTCGGCAGCACCCCCATTCCAACGACGGCACGCCCCTGCCGATTGCCCGAAGAACGCCGAATGACCCAGAACACCGAGGCCCGGCGCCTGGTACGGCTGCATCGCCTCGCGGTGCTGGACACGCCGCCGGACCCCCTGCTGGATTCGCTGGCCGGCCTCGCAGCCCGCGCGACGGGACGCCCGCTCGCCCTCGTCTCCCTGCTCGATGCCTCCCGGCAATGGAACAAGGCCGCCGTGGGCATGCCCGCCGGCAGCCAGGTGCCGCGCGACCTGGCCTTCTGCGATCACGCGATCCGGCAGGATGCACTGTTCGAGGTGGAGGACCTGGCGGCCGATGCAGCCTTCGCGGACAACCCGCTGGTGACGCAGGACCCGCGCCTGCGCCATTACGCCGGGGTGCCGCTGGTGATGCCCGAAGGCGAGCGGGTGGGCACGCTGTGCGTGGCGGATACGAAGCCCGGCGCGTTGACGGCCTTCGAACGCGAACAGCTGCAGGCCCTGGCCAACGCCGTGACCCAGGCCCTGCTGGCACGCGAACGGGAGCATTACCTGGCCCTCGAGAGCCGGACCGCCCATTTCGCCGCGCTGGCCGACGATTCCCCGGCCGGCATCTTCCACGCCGGGGCGCGCGGCGAGTTGCAGTACGCCAACCCCAAGTGGCACAAGCTGTTCGGGCTGACGCTGGACCAGAGCCTGGGAGAAGGCTGGCTGGCCGGCGTTCACCCCGACTGCGCCGAAACGGTGAGCGCCGCCTGGCATGCCGCCGTGGCCAGGCGCGAGGGGTTCGACATGACGTTCCGGCTGCGCCACCAGCCCGGCGAAGAGCGCTGGGTGCGCTGCCGCGCCAAACTGGCGCAGGGCCTGGAAATGCCGGGTGCGCAGTATGTGGGCGCGGTGATGGACGTGACGGAATCCCAGCAGCTGCAGGCGGCCCTGGCCCGCAGCAACGTGCTGCTGCAGGAGACGGCCGAGCGGCTGAATGACGACATCGCCCGGCGCGTGCAGGCCGAGGCCGAGATGCGCCAGGCCCGCCTGGCCGCCGAGGCCGCCAACCTGGCCAAGAGCGAGTTCCTGGCCACGGTGAGCCACGAGATCCGCACGCCGTTGCATGGCGTGCTGGGCCTGGGACGCCTGCTGGCGCAGGAGGACCTTGCGCCGCGGCAGGCGGAGTACTGCCGCTTGATCGTCAGCAGCGCCGAGTCCCTGCTGGTGCTGTTGAACGACGTGCTGGACTTCGCCAAGATCGAGGCGGGGCGGCTGGCGCTGGACCCGTCGGCGTTCGACCTGCACGCGATGCTGGCGCAGGTTCACGAACTGTTCCATCTGCGGGCCGCGGAAAAGAGCCTGTCGTTCACGCTGGACCTGGGCCCGGACGTGCCAGCCTGGATCGAAGCCGACCCGACACGCCTGCGACAGGTGCTGAACAACCTGCTGGGCAACGCGCTGAAGTTCACGAGCCGCGGCGGGCTGTCCCTGGCCGTGGGCAGGCGCGCCCGGCAGGGCCGTGCCTGGCTGGCGCTGACGGTGCGTGACACCGGGATCGGGATGACGCCCGAGCAGCAGGGCCGCCTGTTCCAGCGGTTCACCCAGGCCGACACGTCGACGACGCGCCGCTTCGGGGGCACGGGACTGGGGCTGGCCATCGTGAAGGAGCTGATGGGGCTGATGGGGGGCACCGTGCAGGTCGAATCCCGGCTGGGCGAGGGCTCGACCTTCGAGGTGAGCCTGCCGCTGCAGGTGGCCGTGCCACTGACCGCGCCACTGGCCGCGTCGGCGCCGCCGGGCCCCTGCATCGCGGCCCACGCCGCCCGGGTGCTGCTGGTGGAGGACAACCCGACGAACCAGCGGGTCGCACAAGGCATCCTGGAGCGCCTGGGGTGGCGTGACGTGGTACTGGCGTGCAACGGGCGCGAAGCGGTGCAGCTGTGGTGCGAAGGCGGCGCCGACCTGGTGCTGATGGATTGCCAGATGCCTGTGATGGATGGCTTCCAGGCGACGGCGGAATTGCGCCGGCTCGGTTGCGAGGCCCCCATCATCGCCTTGACAGCGAATGCCGTGCGCGGCGACCGGGAGAAGTGCCTGGCCGTGGGCATGAACGATTACCTGAGCAAGCCGGTCGACCCCGCCGTCCTGGCCGCGACGATGCACCGGCTGCTGGCCGCGGGAAATCCGCGCCCGACGGAGGCGGTCATGCCGCCAGTCCACCCACCGCCAGCGACCGGGGAATTGTCCGTGTTCGACCTGGCGGGCACGCTGGCACGCTTCATGGACGACCGCGAGCTGCTGGTGGCGGCCGCGGGCACCTGTGTGGGGATGCTGGAGGACCAGGTCCGCGAGCTGGCCAGCGGCCTGGCCCGTGGTGATGCACCGGCGGCGCAGGCGCTGGCCCACGCCCTCAAGGGCGCGACCGGCACCATCGGCGCGGCCCGCCTGTCGGACCTGCTGCGATCCATCGAGCAGCACCTCAAGGCGGG
>JACCDX011637276.1_pt1 | contig 10082 bp, 11 predicted proteins | sample 7449681 | NCBI WGS metagenome assembly JACCDX01 (sample SAMN15323450, study PRJNA562643) | freshwater metagenome | isolation source: river surface water | place: USA:Blue River Watershed | collected 2017-08-18
AGTACGAATGAGTAGAGTTGGTCGTTCTTCAGCAATGAAAACTTACGAAGAAGTGGAATTACACGAAAAAACCGCTTTTAAAATCTGTGTCAAACTTATTTCTGATAAAGATTCAGATTTTATGATTGCACCAATGTCTCAAAAAAGATACATAATCAATGAAAAGTTAAATCTTTTTATTATCTTAGATTATGATAGAGTTGAGATCACAAATCACATTTTCCATTATGACGTAAAACTCTCAAAAAGAGATACTGAACGTATACTATATTTATATGATACGGAGACAGAAAAAAGACGTACAAACACTGAAATGAAAGTCAAAGAAAATATTAAAACTACCTTAGTTAAAGTATTAGACGCTATTAATAAACAAACCGAAAAAAACGACTAAAATGAAAAAATTAATCTTATTATCTTTATTGTCTTTGTCTATTGTAAGTTGTAAATCAACATCACATACTAATTGTGATGCGTATTCAAACCTAAACCAAGAAACTAAACCCGTATACACTCAAAGTATGGCGGAGAAACTTCAAAGTGAGGATGTTAAATTTATGAAAGAGAATTGGACAAAAGAACAAATCGACCAATTCGCAAAAGAATATATCTATAAAACCGTCGTTTTTAATGGCGATACTCTTAAGTAATTAGAAACCTACTCCGTAATTTAAAAGTTCCGTTTTAAGTTGGTCACTAATATCGTCAACTTTACAATAGAACCTAACTCCTCGTTCATCGAAGTGTGTTAAAACATGACCTGAATCGTAACCAACTAAGTCTTTAAACTCTTGGCTAACCTTTTCAACATAAACAGGTTCCATTATTTCTTGAGCATCTCCTAATGCACTTGGTCCTATCATAGTTGCAACCATAAATTCAGGTATTACTTCTTCAGGTTCTACATATCTATCAGGATTTGTTTCACGGTGTCCCCATTTAGCATTTGTGACTAGAGTATCTACAGCACCTTCAATGGGTTTTGTTTCACCTGTTTGTAAATTTTTACAACTTAATTTGATTGTTTGACCTTCAGCAATAGTTATAGGATCATTCTGTTCTTTTAAAATCCTCATAACAATTCTTTTAATATCTGATTCAGTTAATTTTACGATTTTTTTCACGTCTTCGTTTGTTTTCTTTTTTGGTTTATAACTTGTCATAATTGGTTTTTGACCTTTTCCTGTTTGAGTGTCTTTCTTTTCTGCTCGTCTTTTTTGTTGACACGCAGATCTTTTTTCTGAATCACTCATTTTACCTGCGACTCCTGCCGCTCTACATTTAGGGTATGATCCTTTAGATGTATCTTTTCTTCCACAAGGAGGGTGTTTTCCGTCGACTTTACGACAAATATCAACCCAAGGACCTTTTGGTTGAGAAGATCCCTTAGGTTTCTTCTTTTTACCAAACCAAACAGCCAAGTCTTCATTGATTATTCCTTTATCTGCAATCTCAACCCATTCATTGAATGGTACTTTTATTGTGTATGGTTCCATTTTCTCTTTAAATGATGGATTTTTTTTATTCGCAAAAAATTGATTTATTATATTTCCGTCATCATCTGAAAAAGTTGAGTACGGATTATGTTTAATAAAATCTTGTATTTTAGATGCGGTTTTTTCTAATTCTTTTATTTGATCAAATTTTAAATCCCAACTTTTATCGTAACTATCATATTGTACTAAAGGACTTTTATAGTTTGACACAGCCTGAGAAAAAGGTTGTAAAGATTCTCCTGACCAAGGTCTTAATCCTGGTTGTACAGGTGCAATATAACTACCTCTACCTCCTGAACTATCGCCTGTAGCCTCTTTTAAGACTTTTTTTATTATTTGATTTATGTTTTTCATTTCTTATATTATAAATATCTAAATAATGTAAAATGAGTCAAGAAGAAAACAAAGTGTTTGCCAAGTTATTTGGTAATGTAGATATTTTAAGTGAAGAACACTTAGAATTAATATTACAAAATATGAATAAAGAACAATCGTTATTCTTTTTGGTTGAGGCAATCAAAATGGGCTATAGACAAAATCTCTACACTATTGGCGAAGTCGAGGTAATCTCCAAAGCTATTAGAGTTATGAATAGGAACTAAATTTTATTTTATATTAAAAAAAAAAGGTCAGATTTCTCTGACCTTTTTCTTATTCGGTTTTAATTGATTATCTCAATTCTCTCAAGTCAAATGTTCTAACTCCATCAACTGTGATACGTCCGTAGAAACGGTTGTTAACCATCTTCTTAGCGTAACGTGTCATAATACCTTTGATAGGTGTGAAGTTGAATGGGTTGTACATTGTAGGAGTTAATTGTAGAGGTACATACGGAGCGTAGATGTAACCTGTGTCTAACAATGACGTTCCTTTGTGTCCTACTAACACTTGGTTAGGTGGGAAGTAAGGGTCACGGTAAACTTGGTATCTACCTGATAATGTACCAACTCTCTCAATACCCATGTTGTATTGATCTTGCTCAGGAGCTGCGTTAGATACGTGGAAGTATTCTAAGTCATCAAAGATTGCGGAAACCTCAGAAGATACAACGATCCAGTTAGCACCACCTCTCAAAGTTGATTTGTGGATTTGTGCTGACAATTGGTTGATCGCTGTGATCAAAGTTTGGTTCCAGTCTTTTTGAGTGTAAGAAGTGGTAGCACCAATTCTTCTCCATCCGTTGTAGTCCCAACGTAAGTTCCAAGCTGCACCTTTACGTAAGTCACGTAAGATTTCACGGTCGATCTCAGCTGCTACTTGCTCAGATAACAATGCTGTTAACTCAGCTTCAGCGTCGATGTTATGGAATGCAGCTACGTCTTGTGCTAATTCAGGAGACCATTGTGCTCTTAGTTTTCTTTCTGTAACAGATACAGTTACTGACTCAAGGTCAAAAGAAACCTCACCAATTTTGTCTTCGAATTCCATTTCTTCGTAACGTCTCCAAGTTGCTTGGAAAGATGTTCCTGATGTAAGTGCACTTAAAGTAACACCTGTATAACCATCTAATGATGTGTCACCACAGTCAGCACATGCTGGACAAGAAAGGTCTACTTCTAAGTAGATACATCCTTCAGAGTCACAAATATCCCAATAGTTACCACCGTTACCTGTGTTGTTAGCGATAGTTTGAGGATAAGTGATGTTATTGAAGTTTGTAGGTGTTTGATTACCGTATTGAACAATACCTTTACCGTAGATTTGAGTTACAACTCTAAATAAAAGTGGTCCAGCACCTGTAGGACATGGAGAACTTCCCGATTGTCCGTAACCTGTGTATTTAGTGATTGTTAAATCAGAAAGGAAAGATTCAGTATCCATTTCTTGACCATCAGGACCGATAAGTTTACCAGCACCTGTAGAAGTAAATCCACAAAGTTTCATTAAGATTTTTCTTACGTTTGGTCCTACGTAAACTGAATCGTTGTTAGACGCATCTACCAACATACCATTAGACCATTTTTGTACTGAAGTTTCAGTCGTACAAGCTGTCCATCTACCTTTAGAGTAGTCAAACAATCCTGGAGGATCTAATGCCGCTTCGTTACCTTCGTAGAACAAGTCATAAAGGTTTTTACCGTAAGGGTAGTTAGGAACTGCTCCTGAGTTAGGATAACCTTGTCCTGGGTTATTTTGATTTGCGTTTACTGCTTCAGGCGAACCGATTGGTGGATAGTGAACTCCTCCGTTATCAGTTTGTACATCGTTAGCATATCCTTGGATACGTGGTACAAAGTAGAACAATTTACCAATAGGTAAGTTCATTGCTTGTACAGATACGATGTCGTTAGCTAATAATTTAGAGAATACACGTCTTACGATTGGGAAAACAACAGTTTCGAATGCTCCGTTAGAAGTACCGTCAGATGTTGCTTCGTTAATCAAGAAAGATGCTTGGTTCTCATATAATTGAGCCACGTTTTCTTTTAAGTGACCTTTTAGACCATCCAAGAAGCCTAATTTGTCCCATTTGTTAATTGTGTCTTCTTTGATAACTTTAAGGTGTTTCAAACCAATGTTACCAACAAGACCTGATTCTAATAATGCTCCCATTTTTTTTGAGTTTTTATTATTTATTGTTTATGTTTATTTTAATTTTCCCATTAAATCCTTCATTCTCAAGAATTGAGGATTTTCATAAGTTTTTGATTCAATCAAGTTTGTAGCTGATCCTGTTGTAGGAGTTTTAACTACGTTTCTCTCGAATGACTCTTTAATTGTTGCTTCTGATCCTTTTGATACAGAACCTAACTCATCTTTAATTGTTTTGTAAAGATTTTTAGATTCTTTAAGTGTCTCCACATTATCAAATCTTCTCAAAATGTTGATTTTTTCCTGTTTGGTTGTAGAGTGTTCTGTAAAAAGTCTTGTTGCGTATGCCAAGTTAGAATTGAACACTGCAACTTCGTTAAGTTTTGTTCTGAAAACATCAAGAGCCTTTTTATATTCTTCATTTTTTTCTCTTAGAAGATTAACTTCACCATTTACAGACTCTTTTCTCAAATGAGATGGTGCTGCTTTTGGTTTAGGTAATCCAGGTTTACCCCAATATTTACCAGCTCCTAAAGTTCTTGACGCTTCTTTAGTTTCCATTTTTTTAGTTTCAAAATCTTTACCCTTATGAGTTTTTGATTTATCACCTTTATTTCCACCTAAAGTTACTTTATCCCATCCTTCTTTAGATTCGCCTTCTTTGTATTCAAATTTAGCTTTACCTGTACCAACAGCTTTTGTTCCTTTACCAAATGCTTCTTTTCTTTTAGTATTAAAACCTCCGCTCATATTAGGCTTTTTATCGTAATTGAATTTTGGACCTCTACCGACACCTACACCTTTTGGTTTCATCGATTTTTTAATTGCCTCCATAATCTTGTCTTCAACTGAATCTTCATCCTCTTCTTCTTCTAAGTCACCATAACTATCCTCATCATCCGTACTTAAGAAAATATCTAATTCATCTTCATCTTCAGGAAATTTAGGAAAACTTGGTTCCTCGTCGGCAGAAAGTTGGAAGTCGTCATCTTCATCCAAACTCATCCAATCTGTATCGATTTCCAATTCATCTTCATCTTCATCTAAAGTGATTTCAAAAACGTATTCGTCTTTTTCTTCGTCTCCGAAGTCAAAATCTTCATCTGTTGACCAAGATTCGTCTTGTTCATCTTTTAACATATCATCAAGTTCTGATTCGCCAAGTTGGATCATATATTCTTTTTCGCCATCTTTTAAATTTATCATATCGTCATCTTTTGTTACGATTATTCCATCTTCTGGTCCCATGGCTCTAAAAACTCTTAGGACCTCAGAATCAGGTGCTGCTGTCATATCGATTGTTTCATCATCTGTGTCGTCATCTAAATCATCATCTGAATCTAAAGACAATTCATCATCTGAATCAATATCATCTACAACATCATCATCTGGATTTTCTTCTGTATCTGTTACAGAAAGATTTACTACCTCTTCGTCATCATCTTGTTCGTTTAGAGATTCTTTTACTAATTGTTTGATTTCTTCTTTCATTGTTGAATGAAGTATTCCTTTTGCATTCTCTTGTAGAGCCTCCTCCAAATTCTTGATTTGGATTAATGCGTCTTCTACTACTTCTGATCTTTTTTGCATAGTTTTTATTAACTTTTCAAATAAATATTCAGTATTTTAAAAAAAGTTATTATTTTAGGTACCTAATCGAAAAAAAATTAAAAAGCATAAAAAAAAGGGATGTTAAAAAACACCCCTTATTTTTTGTAATTTTTTAAAAACCTTACTCAATTACCTCATCAATTTTACTTTCACTAATCGAAGTGATTCTCCAATCCATAGAATAGTTTTCGTAAACTTTAGTAACTTTGGCCTCAACATCAGTTGGGTTATAACCACGAACTAATTTCTCTTCTCTCATTTTTTTAATTTTTCCCGTCTCACTATCAACCATATCGGTAGTGATCTTTGCTACAAAATATTTTTCGTCCATAATAATTTTTATTTATCCAAATAATCGGATAATCTTTTCATTAAGTCAAGAGAAGCGTTCCCTGTTTCACCAACATGACGTTCAACTTGTTGTTTTTTCTCCTCATCTAAGTTTTCTTCAAAATTCAATCTATCTTCAGGATTTAAGAAAAGATACGCACCTGGTGTAGATGGAGATGACACTAAGTCAAAACAAATTAATTCAAAGTCATCCTGTACTTCATTTTGTTCACCAACTTTTTTAAGAGATCCCACACCACGAGAAGAAATACCTAATGTTACTCCTTGACGTAAGTAATTAGCGGCTAAGTCACCTTTTGTTGATACGATACCTCTTTCGTGAAAACCTGGACTTGTAAGTAATTTTAATTTACCTAATAATACAGGACCCTCCCACCATATATCAGTAATTGCGTGTGATACTCTATCTAAATCTATTAAAGATGACTCAGGGTGATTTAACTCAGAAAGAGCGGTTCCCTTTTGAATCATTTTCTTATAGTTATCTGCCTCTCTTTTGAGAATCTTCTCAGGATAGATTCTTCCGTTTCTATTTGGTGTATTATATTTTTGTAATACCGCATAAAACTCAAAAGGTTTTGAGTGATCCAACATATCACGATTTTCTCTAATCATAGATAAGTTTCTTCTTTCATTTGGATCAATGTACCCCGCATCGTATTCGACAAGGATTCCTCGACCAGAATCTCTTGGTCCTAATATTTTTAATTCGCTCATTTAATATTTTTATTAATAAATACTAAACAGTTTCAGTTTGTTTTTTTATTGGTTTAACATTACCATTTTTTGTTAAATAAAATTTGAAGTATTTGTTTTTTGAGAATACCTCCCCGTAAACATCTTTTAGTAAATTTTTTACTGTTTTCTTTAATATTGGGGATTTGAAATCTAATTCCTTATTTAAGTATAAATTTATTTCTAAATTTAAAAATGATTTCTTTTTTAATTGTAGACCACTTGTTCTAAGGTCTAAATCAACGATAAATTTGTCGTCGAATATTTCTTTGTTTATGTTTGTGTAAACAGAATGTTTAACTGATCTTGACATATTTGAAACAACTCGGTTCCAATTTTCTATGTCTTCTTTGGGTTCAACCCAAGTTTGCAAATTTAAATAAATTGATTTCAGATTTTGTGAATCAATTGTTCCGTAATGGGATTTGAAGGTTCGAAAACCATTTATTTTTGCAGTTTTTCCTTTTTTCATATAAATTTTTCATGATACAGAAGTTTATTTTTGATTAATTATACAGATTATTTATATTTATATCAACCAAGAAAAATTTATGTTAATAGTAAAAGTAGACAACAAAGGTAACATCGAAAGAGCTCTAAAAGAACTTAAAGGTAAAGTTATTAGGACAAAACAAAATGCAAAACTTTTTGAAAGAAAGGAATTTGTTAAACCATCGGTTAAGAAAAGATCTGAAATTCAAAAGGCATCCTACATCCAAAAAATGAAGTCAAACAATTAAAGACCTTCGTTAAGTCTTTTTAATTTAAAGTAATTGATTTCGTTAAAAGATTCTTTTTGTAATTTATCCATTACTTTATCAATTGTTTCTTTTGTCTCAGAATCCTGATTTTGTGTTTTTTGTTCTTCGAGTTTCTCAAGAACAACAGATTTTGTATTGTCGTAATCTTCAATCAATTTAGTTTTTGGTGTTGACAATAAATCCTCAAGTTCTTTTTGTTCTGATTCATTAAGATTGGAAATAAAATTTTTAATTGTTTTATTTGCGATACTTAACATCGAATTAATTGGCACATTGATTATTTCTTTATTTTCGACAATAACGGATTTTTGTAAATTTTCACAAATAGTTTTTTTACTTAAAATTTTAGATTCTAAATTTAAAAGTCCTTTAGAAAATAGGTTATCAATATTGTTATATTCATTGTCCACTTTAACGTGACCAACCCACATTTCCAATTCCTTAAATGTACTTGGTGAAATTTTATTAATTGTATTTTCGTATATTGTTGTTGCTTGATTGATATATTCATTTGCAACATCTTCCGATAAACCTTTCTTTGATGATAATTCATCATAAAGGTAGTATATTTTAGATACGTTTTTATTTTTCAGTACCAATTCATTAAAAGCGAAAAGATCTTTCTTAATACTCTTTTTACCATATGATTCAGTTAGATATTTTTCTATCTTAGATTTTAATTCACCAAATTTCATTTTTACAATTTTCTAATAAATATCAACTAAGTTTATTTATTTCATCTGTTTCCGTTTCAGCAGTTTCTTCATCAAATTCCTCTCGGTCAATCAATTCACCATCCCACCAATCGCCACCACCATACCAAGAAATAAAATCTTCAACATCGTCTTGTTTATCTAAATAACTTTCGTAGGTGTTTTTCCAATATTCTCTAATACTAATAGTTGCATATCTTTTTGTAATAATTTCATATTCGTGTACTTTAGGTAATTTAAGTTCTTCGGTTAAAAAATTTGGATTTTCTCTATACAAAGCAAAAATAAATTCAAGATCTTGGGATTTAACATCTATTCCAATATCATCAAAAATTTGTCTTATGACTCTTTGATTTGCATGTGAAAACAAATCCCCACTATTTATACCTTCATCCATTCTTCTAAGAATGAATTTCAAATTTTTTTGTGGTAATTTTTCTAATTTACTCATAATGATAAATATTAGTCACCAAGAAGTTTAGATAACTGATCATCAATATCACCAAAAGATTGTGAACCTTTAGAAAAATCCCAAAACTCTTCTTCTTCCGATTCTGTTAGGATTTTTAAATTTTTATTTATCGTTCTATTTTCGGGGATCGGTGGTGCTCCTCCAGCCTCTTCTCCTCCTGCTGGTGGTGGCGGTGTTGCTCCTAAATCTTCTCCCCCACCTAATGATGGTGGCGGTGGTGCTCCTCCTAATTCTTCAGTTTCTCCTGCACTTTCTGTTTTACCTGTTATTGTTCCATATAATTTATCAACATTATCAAATAATCCTGTATGTGTAATTATAGTTGCGGTATTGTCTAATTCGGCAGAAACAGCTCTTTCCATTCTAATTTGTTGAACGTCTAGTTTAATCTCATCGTCACTGAAACCAAATATGTGTTTTTTAGCCCAAGTTGCTGATGTTGCCTGAATTGATTTTGGAATTTCAGCTACCAAGTCTTTATAAAGTAATACTTTTTCTTTCCAAACGTCGATCATCAATAGATCTGCTTGTTTAGATGGATTTGTTAACCCTAAAGTAAAGTTCTCTAACTCATCCTCAAATCCCATTAAAAATAAATGAATAATCGCAATTTTGTTAAGTTCTGCAATTACTGATTTTTGAATCTTATTAATTGTTCTTGCGAATCTAATATCCAATAAAGAAAGATTTTTACCATCCCCAACCGGTTCTTCGAATCCAAGATACGCTTTAGGTATTCTTAAAGCCGTTACTAATTTCTTTTGGATGTATTCGATATCTGCAATCTCTGATAAATTTGTACCACCAGGTAAAGTAGAAATTGGGTCGGGTGCTGCGGAGTCTCTTACGGGAACAAAATAATCTTGATCTACCGCCATTTGATTAAAACGTAAATCAACATTTCCTGTTTTGTTATCTACTATTTGTTCTCTTTTAAACTTGTTTGCAACTCTTTGTACGTATGCCTCAACATCCTTGTCGTCCATATTACCAACAAAGACTTTAAAAATTCTTCTTTCAGGTGCTCTTGATGTACGATAGATTAACATCGCATCTTCAGCTAAAACTAATTGTTTCCAAATACGTCTTGCCTTTTCTAACATAGATGTTCCGTATGGTAATTTTCTATCATCACCTAACAATCTAAAGTGGGCAACTTCCCAAGTATGAAACTCAGTATTTTTTTCTTTCCAACTAAATTTTAACGATTTTTGTTTGATGTTTGGTACCGCAGAAAACGTTCTTGTTTCCATACCTCTCTCAATTCTTTCGATTTCAATATTCGGTAATTGTAAACATCCAATAACACCTCTATCTTCATCAAGTTTTAAATAAACAAAATTATCACCATACTTACACATATTTCGTATCCACATCGCTAAGTTGGTGTTTATATCTAATCTGTTTATAA
>JACCDX011901761.1_pt1 | contig 10082 bp, 5 predicted proteins | sample 7449681 | NCBI WGS metagenome assembly JACCDX01 (sample SAMN15323450, study PRJNA562643) | freshwater metagenome | isolation source: river surface water | place: USA:Blue River Watershed | collected 2017-08-18
AAAGTAAAATCGTAGTACCATCGGATCAAAATCTTGTAAAATATCTTGTATCGTGAAAAAGTTATGCAGCGATTTTGACATTTTTTCTTTATTAATACGAACAAAAGCATTGTGCATCCAATACCGAACAAATGGTGCTGGATACAAAGCTTCATACTGCGCGATCTCATTTTCATGGTGTGGAAACATTAAATCCATGCCACCGCCATGAATATCAACAACACCTTTAAAACAATCGTACGCCATTGCAGAACATTCAATATGCCATCCAGGACGTCCAAAGCCCCAAGGACTTTGATACGAAACATTTTCATCATCAGCTTTCCACAACGCAAAATCTAAACTATCCTCTTTGGCATCATCAATATCGATACGAGCTCCTGCACGTAAATCATCAACATCTTGCTTTGATAATTTTCCATACGCAGCAAACATCCTTACCCGAAAATAAACACTTCCTTGTAATTCATAAGCAAAACCATTGTCGATAAGACCCTGAACAAACGCAATAATTTGAGGAATCGTCTCCGTCACACGAGGCTCTTTATCAGGTTGTCTACAATTTAAAGCCTGCATATCTTTGTGATAGGCTGCAATATAACGATCTGCTATCTGTTTATAAGCTGATCGATCACCAAATTCTTGCTCTGCTTTTGCAAGCAATTTATCATCAATATCAGTAAAATTTCTGCAATATACCACTTCATACCCACAAAATATTAAGTATCGTGCGATCATATCAAATATCACATAACATCTTCCATGCCCAATGTGAGAAAAATCATACGGCGTAATTCCACAAACATACAGATGAACTTTATCCTGAAAAGCGGGTATAAAAAGCTCTTTTTGACCAGTAAAGCTATTCGTAATTTTTAACATCAAGAATCCTTTATCACAATTTATATATTTTTTCTAAAAAAAGTGCTGTTATTTTTAGCCAATTTCAAAAAAAAATAGTAACATATCAAAGTATTTTTTAAAAATTCCTGTTATTCAAACCAAGAAGAAACAGTGCCAGGAGAATAATTAATGATAAGCGCTGCAGTAAAAAGAAAAAATTTTTGTTTATTTTTGTCTCTTTCGTTATGTTGGTCATTACAAGCTCAAGAAAGTCTGTATCATGAGACATCGCCTGATATTACCAATCGAATTATTACATCAATACTAGAGCAGCCGCTCAAACTCTCTGACACACCTCTTGATATTCAAGAAAAATATAAACTTCTTGAAGAGAAAAGGACTATTCGTACTATCATAGTACAAAACAATAATCTTGTCTCTGCAGAATCAATTTTAATTCGAATTCCTTATAAACAAGGAGATGTATTTCAACCACATCTTTCATCTCAAGCCATTAAAAATATATTTGCTCTTAACTATTTTCGACAAGTACAAATTTATGTTGACATGATCGAAGATGATAAAGTTGATCTTTGTATTGTCGTAACAGAAAAACCACGACTCACTGATATTATTTTTCACGGAACAAAACAAGTTTCTGAAAAAGATATAAAAAAAGAAATTAACATCGAAAAAATTACCACAATCAACCCTGAAGAACTTAAAAACTTAGAGGGTAAAATAAAGAAATTATATCATGAAAAAAATTATCATTTTACAACTATTAGTAGCTATCTAGAAAATGTCGACGATAATCATGTTATTGCTCACTTTGACATTCAAGAAGGATACAAAGCGTATGTTCGTCGTATTTTATTTCAAAACAACAAATCGATACCTTCTCGACAACTAAAAAAACTTATCTTTACCAAAGAAGTTTGGTTATTAAGCATGATGGACCATTCTGGAAGCTATCACGATGATATGATTGAAGCTGATAAAGCAATTTTAGAAGACACCTACAAAAGCAATGGTTTTATCCACGCAGCTGTTCCTAAAGTTGAAGTTAATTTTGATGAAGCTACAAAATCCTACGATATAACATACGTTATTCAAGAAGGAGAAATGTACTTTATCAAAGATGTTATCATGCAAGAGAATGAATTTTTAACTTCAGAACAACTCAAAGCAAGTATTCCTTTACAACCAGGACAACCTTATTCTGTTTCTCACATACGAAAATCGATTGAACGACTTCGTTTGCTTTGGGGAGAGTACGGTTTTATCTTTGCAGACATTGAGCCTTCAATTGATATTGACGAAGAAACTAAAACCGTTTCTATTTCGTTTAATTTTGACCTAAAAGATAAAGTATTTTTAAATCGACTTGGTATTAAAGGAAATAAAAAATCACAAGATAAAATTATTCGTCGACAAATTACTATGGACGAAGGCGATTTGATTACCAATAAAAAAATGGATATGTCTCGTGATAAAGTAAAACTTATGGGGTACTTTGACGAACGTGATGGCGTTAACTGGAAAATAACCCGTATTGACGAAAATCATGCTGATCTTGATTTAATGCTTAAAGAAAAAAAGACTGGTCGCTTTAACTTTCAACTTAGCTATGGTGGAACAACACAAGGAGGTATTAATGGCGCAAAAGGAATCGTTGGATCATTAATTCTTGCAGACACTAATTTATGGGGATCTGGTATTGCTGCAAAAGCACTTGCTGAAGTTGCAGAACGACAACAATCGATTAACTTACAACTTATGAACCCATGGCTTTTTGACAAACCAATTCGTGGATCATTTGATACCTATTTTAGAAAAACTGAATATGCTGATGGACTTGATTCTATAGAAAGAAAACCTGTTGAAACAGTTATTGGCGGGTATATTGGAAGTGGATACTTGGTTAAATTCATGGGAGAATCGATTATTGAAAGTCAAATCGGATTTGAAACAATTAACTTTGCAGATCAAATTATTGCAGCACGAAGACTTCCAAATAAAACAAAACAAATTTACGACCTTATTTTAAACAGAACATTTCAATCTGGTGATCAATATTGGTGGAGAACAAGTATTGGCCAAGATCGAAGAAATGGACTGGTGTTTGCAACAAATGGATATCAATGGAATTGGTATTCACAACTTTCATTTCCAATGAGCACAAACGGATTTCACTTCTTTAAATCTGAACTTGATGCAACCTGGTACACACCATTAATTGGTGATAATTCACTTGTTTTATGTATGCATGGCCACCTTGGATTTATTCATCCACTTGATCAAGGATCAGTACCATGGAAATCATTATTTCACATGGGTGGACCTACAACGATTCGTGGTTACACCTACGGACAAGTTGGACCATCTTGGGAGGGTGATTCTATGGGATCAACCAAAGCATTTAATGTCAACGTAGAATTTATTGTGCCACTCACACTTGACCTTACAACACGCGCAGTCTTTTTCTATGATGGTGGTGCAGGATGGGATGCTCCTTACAAAGGATATCTACGCAATAAAGTTCACGAAATTGATCCAAATTTTCCATTTGATGAACATTTAAAAAATGATAGTTTTTTTTATCGTCATTCAGTTGGTGTTGGTATTCGTATGTTACGTCCAACACCAATACAAGTTGATTTTGGTATAAAATTAAATCCTGCAAAGATATTTAAAAACAATCTAACAGAACTTCACTTCAGCATGACTCACGAATTTTAAAATAGAAAAGAGGGGATTATTTATGCACAATCCCCTCTTTATAAATAAAGGCAATCGTTATGAAAAAAATGACTGCAATCGTGTTATTTTTTTGCTTTCATGCACTTTTAATATTTTTTCAAGTTCACAAACAAAGCATATTTTTAACTCTTTCTTATGATATTCAAAAACTACAATCACAAAAAATTGCACTGACTAAAAAACAACATTTCTTACGATATACTTTACAAAATTATCAACAGCCTCATATTATAGCTCAAACCATGCAAGAAAAATTTGATATGCAACCGATTCAACTTCAGCAAATTCAAAAAACAGAGCAATCAGAAGCTGTACCAGGATAAAAATTATGAAACAAAATACATACGAAGAACACGTACGATCCTTTTTTATTTTTTTTATGATTATCAGTTGCTATCTGATTATTCTTTTTAATTTATACAAAATACAAGTAACTCAAAAAGATTTTTTTATACATCTTGGGGAAAAGCAATATAACATAACAACAACAACCCTGCCTGAACGAGCTTATATTTATGACCGAAACAAAACTCCAATTGCAATAAATAAAACAAGCTATGCTGCTTTTTTACTACCAAAACAAATCGTCAACAAAAAACAAATTTTCAATTTTTTAGAAGAACATTTTCCATCAAGCGCTTTACGATTTGAACAAAATTTTGATAAAAATTTCTTTTTTATTGCTCGTAAACTCACCGACGAACAACTTAAAATTATTCACGACTCAAAAATACCAGATATTCACATTTTAGAAGAACCAAGTCGATTTTATCCTTATCCATCATTAAGCACAATTCTTGGAATAACCGATATCGACAACCACGGAATTATGGGAATAGAACAACAATACGATGAACAACTCCAAGGAACTCCAACCATTCATACCCTAAAAAAAGACGCCCGATCTGATCGCTTTTATTTTGAAAAAGAATTAACTCATCAAGGAAATCCAAGCACGCCTATCACCTTAACAATCGATGCTGAACTTCAATATAAAATTACAACAATGCTAGAAAAATCAGTTGAGGAATTACAAGCAAAAGAAGCTGCTATTATCATCATGGATCCTTTAACCGGAGCTATTTCTACAATGGCATCATACCCCTATTTTGATCCTAACCATACAGAAAACTTAGATATTCAAACAACCAAAAATCGCCCAGCAACACAAGCTTTTGAATGCGGATCTGTCATGAAAACATTTTGTGCACTTGCAGCACTCGATCTACAACTCGTAACACTTGAAGAAATGATCCCTTGTGAAAACACAAAAGAAACAAAAGTTGATGGAATTCGAGTTCGAACGATCGCTCCCCACGGCACGATTCCTTATCAAGAAGTTGTACAATTTTCAAACAATATCGGAACCGTCAAGGTTGCAAAACGAATTGGAACAAAACTATACGACTATTATACGATGTTAGGATTTGGATCATTAACAGGACTTAATTTTCCTGGAGAACAAAAGGGATATGTTAATCATCCTAAAAACTGGTCTGCATATTCAATCGTTTCGCTTTCCTTTGGATATGAAATTACAACAACACTCGTACAACTTGTTCGTGCATTAAGTGTTGTTTACAATGAAGGAAACCTCATCACACCACATTTGATAAAAAAAGATGACAGTAATTTTATTCACAAATTACCCGTACAAAAAAAATCATTAGAAGACATTCATACAATCTTAGAAGGATGCGTTCACTTTGGCTCTGGCAAACGAGCTGGAATTAAGGGATACACCATCACAGGAAAGACTGGAACTGCAAATATTTTAGAAAATGGTGTTTATAACGAAGAAAAACATTTAAATACCTTCATTGGCTACATCAATAAAGATAATTATCATCAAGTAATTGGAGTCTACGTCAAAGAATCAAAAAAAGCTGCATATTCATCAGTGATTACCGCACCAATATTTAAAAAAGCAGCAGAAATAGTTTTGATACACGATCGTATTGTATAAAAAAAAGGAAGCTTGCAACTTCCCTTTTTAGCACTATTTTTTAATTACTTGGTTGTTTTGGCAGCTTGTTGTAGCATTAGAATTCTACTTTTTAAATAATTTATTTCATTTGCCAAGCCTGTTAACTTATTATTCATCATCGTAGCATTTTGAAAAGAAATTTTATGTTGCGTTTGTTCTAACTTACTTGTTAAGTCAGCTATAATAGCTTTATTATCATTAATTAATTTATGAGCATTATCGATTTCAGTTTTATATAAATTAATCTGTGATGTATTTTGATTTATTATATTCGTATTTTGAGATATTTTACTTTGTGAATCTAAGATAATTTTTTGCTGTTCATCACGTTGTGGTATATATTCTTTTGTTATTTTATCTTGATAAAACTTAATATTTGTATTAATCGATGCTGTCGCCGTAGCATCAGATCCTACAGTAGCTAACGACGATCGTAATTTCCCTAAATTATCACGAGCTGTTTCTATCGTTGCAGAAAGTGAATTATATTGAGTTTGAGCATTGCTTAAATCGTTTTGCAATGTTGTATTTGCTTTTGTTAACACATCGTTGGAACCAGATTTATTATTGTACGTTACAATTCCATTTGGAGCTGTTTCAATACCAGTTAAATCTTGTAATTTTAAAGTTCTGTTCGAAATAATTGACTCTTGAGTTGCAATAATATTTTCAGCAGCTTTAATTTTAGGATATGAAAGATTATACAAATTCATATCATCTTGCAATGTTTTAAATTCCTGTTCTTTTTGTGTTAATTGCCCTTGTAGGCTAACTAATTCTGAACTAGTAACATATAAGGGAATAATCAAAAGTAAGGAAAGGAGAAATAAAATTCTTTTCATAGCGTAAACCCTTTTAACAAATTTTAACATCACATATATAATCATAAAACCTTCTTATATAAATAATGTCACATTGAATAGATCAAAAACAAGGATTTAAAAAAAATATTCTATTTTTTGCATACTTGAGCCTGAATACATTCATCTACAAGTGTTGTATGAAATTCTTGATTGTGCATGTATCGATCATACGTTAATAAGGTTTCTGGAGTTTGCAATAATCCATAATCAATACTTTTTTCTACAAACTGATACATAGATTGCATCATCTTAAACTCTTCATCCGATACAATTCGTTGCTCAATAACTTTACCCTGATCATACAATATCAGATAACCAACTCCTTTATACTTCCAATACACTGCCAATTGAACTTTCTCATCGATACAAGCTGGGCGCAATTTTTTTTGTTGCAAAATTAAAACATTTGTCAAAGTAACAGCACCTTGTGCACCAATCATATCATTATGACACATCAGTTTTTTAATTTTATAATGCGCACAATGTTCACTATCAGGAAATGCTAAAAACAAAGCTGGAATAATCTCTGATAATCGATACAAACTTGCATCACATAGGCTAATTTCATGGCTAACCAAACCTGGAAGCATTGAAACGATGGGAACTAATGCTTGAAATTTTACGCTCTGAATTTTTTTACTATACAACAAGATTGGTTTATAAATCACCATAGGATCATCATGCCGGACTGCAGTAACAAAATCTTGCATGCAAGGATCTGAAAACAAGGTAAAATAATTTTGTCCTACAGACCGAATAAGTGGAATATTTTCTACTTTTTGCATGTGGCAAGCTTGTTTATCACAGATAAAAAAGTGAGATAAACTTTGAATTAACTTCATATCAACTTTTTTCTGACGCGCACGATTAAAAAAATCAATATAATTTTGCATCGCATAGGGCAATAATCCACGATCTGAAACATCTTGTGGTTCTAAATAAAATGTAGCATCGTATGGTGGTAACTTAAACCCTTCAAACAAACCAAAACCAAAAATTGGAGCATCTGTTAATGCAATAACGACAACAGGATACGACAAACTGATATCTTTATACGGCTCTACCGTATGCACTCCACCACCATAACAAGAAGCGTACACAAGCAGATCAACGCGTAAGCATTTGTCGCAAAATAGTAAAAAATTTCTAAACTCTTCAAGCAATAAACCTGCAATATTTCCACCTTGAAGTGATGATTCTGGATGACCATGCCCAGCAAGATAGATAACCCACGATTCATCTTTATCATCGATCATACATTCTAAACTTTTTATAAGATCCGATTTCTTATCAGAGATCTTGATAGTTGCATTATCATCAACTTTATACTGGTCTAAAACAGATGGTAAAATTATTGTAGATAATGCAAAAAGCACCATACCAAAAGGCAAAATATAAACATGATAATCGTGATCGAGGGCAAAATGATGACACAAAAAATTAAATTTTAATTGATCTATATCTTTTTGCTCCATACGCGCTAAATCTGAATAGTATTTCTCATACCAAGACTGAGTACACAATTGATTAACAGGACTAACATTTGGATAATATTCTACAACTTTTTGATGCGTAAACTCAAAAAAATCATCCATAGATCGTTCTATTGATTTTTTCTTCTGTATATTTTTTTCAAATAAATTTTTACGATCTTGTATGTTTTTATACAAACTACACGAAGCAAGAACCAAAGGTACTTTTTGTTGTAGAGCAGTAATTAATTGATGAGTAATATTAATTTCATCAGTTTTTATCGTTTCTTGATGCAAATTATCAATAAAAATTACAAGATTTTTATCCTCAGCATAACCTTGAAACGTTATCAAAATAGAACAAAACATGAATAATAGTTTCTTCATTGCAACCCCTTTTTGCAATCATACGAACAACACCCATGTCAAACATGATACAATAAACCATCTCTTAAAATAAACAAAAAAAGAAAGCAACTTACAATCAAGCTGCTTTCTTAAAAAATTATCTTACATATTATAAAGCTAAAGAAAATTCAATCGGAGCTTGTAAGCCAACAGCCTTATAAATCTGATCTCCAAAAACTGTTTCTTGTTTCATGAGTAAATCAGCAATAATTTCAAGTTCTTTTTTATGTACTTGCAATAAAGCTTGTGCTTCTTTTTTACATTCAAGAACAATTTTATTTGCTTCATCGTAAACTTTTTTACTAATATCGTTTGGTAAATTACGATCAAATTGACTATAGGATATGTAACTAAATTGCTCAGACATACCGTACGAAACAACCATATTGTAAGCGATCAAGAAAGCTTTTTCAATATCACTTGATTTACCACTTGCAGGATCATATCCAAAAAGTTCTTCTGCAAGACCTCCACATAACATAGTAACAATTTTAGCTCTCAGGTTTTTATTCGTATATCGATGTGATTCATGCAACAACACAGAGTGGACTAATCCAAGAGCATTTGAACGTGGTGCAATCGTTGCTTTATAGACACCAAACATATCTGATTCACCAAAAATTGTTCCTACAACATGACCAGCTTCATGAATTGCAGTAATTTTTTTATCTGCAGGAGAAAGTTCCATACCAACAATAATACGACCTAACGTAATATTATCGTACGCATGAAAAATATCATCTCGTTGTATAACTTCATGGCGATTTTTAAAAGCAATAATTGCAGCTTCATTCATTAAATTTGCAAGTTCTGCACCAGAAAAACCAGACGTGATTCGTGCAATAAATTCAAAATTTATATCTGACGCACATGCCATTTTTTCTTTAAGAATCGATAATAATTCAACTCTATCTTTCAACTCTGGTAAAGTAATTTCTACTTTTCTGTCAAATCTACCAGCACGGACAACTGCTTCGTCTAATTGATCTGCTCGATTTGTAGCACCAATAATAATAATTGGATTTTTTTGACTTTTTAAACCATCCATACGTTCAAGTAATTGCCCAATCGTTTGATTATGATCTAATCCTGCAGATCCACCATCGTTCATACGTTTTTGTGCAAGCGCATCAATTTCATCGATAAACATGATACAAGAACCATACTCTGCAGCCAATTGCTCTGCAACATCAAAAACATAACGAATTTTTTTACAACCTTCACCCATATATTTATCAGTAAAATATGATCCACTTAAATTAATAAAAGGACAATTTACTTCACCTGCTAAGGCTTTTGCTAACAATGTTTTACCACATCCAGGAGCACCATTCATTAAAATACCTTTTGGTACTTTTGCACCAAAATTGTTAAATGCTTGTGGGTCTTGTAAGTACATTAATATATCTTGCATATCATTTTTAGCACCAGAAAGGCCTGCAACATCTTGAAATGTTGTGGAAATATCACCCGGATAATAAATATCTAAATCAGTATTATCTTTTATATTTGCCTGAGAACCAAAACTTTTACCTTCTAGAATAGAACCAATATAGACACATCCAGCAATCAAAGTTACGATTGCTGCAGCATCAAAAGCGATTTTGGTGTAATACAAATAAGGATTAACCTTTTTTACATATCTATCAACAGCACGTTCTTCTAGAGCATCAATAAATTTATTCCCATCAAATTCAATTTGTTTGGAAGCAACTATAGCTGTCAATAGATCTAACGATAGAACAC
>JACCDX010295184.1_pt1 | contig 10081 bp, 20 predicted proteins | sample 7449681 | NCBI WGS metagenome assembly JACCDX01 (sample SAMN15323450, study PRJNA562643) | freshwater metagenome | isolation source: river surface water | place: USA:Blue River Watershed | collected 2017-08-18
CCAATCCAATATCCAAAAATTAGAGATATAATAAGTGCTGAAGTCATAATCCAAAAAAGTGGTTTTCTTCTTTGCCATCTGAAATAATAATACAAAAAGTAAAACGGATTACAGGTTAGTGTTTTCCATTTTTTATCTTCAAAATGTAAATCGTGAAATCCATTATAACTATCTGACCCAATCCTTGATGTTCTCCAAAGAAATTCGTGAAACCATAATGGCATCATTGTGCAGAATATAAAAATTGGTAATGTCCATTCAGGAATATATGCAGTATACGTTGTAAAGTATCTTACAGGTACATAAAAGGTTAGGAAACATATTACACCAACCAACCAAAGGAAGTGTATGTTTTTAAATTTGTTTAATAATTTTATCATTGTTCTATATCTTGGATTTGTTTTTCTGGTACACTTGTTTCTTGTTCATAACTTGGATGCTCTGAAAAATTAACACTATCTTCATTAATTGTATCCAATTTTTTATTATTGGCTTTCATTTTTGGTCTTAATTCTTTTAAGCTTCTCAAATATGAAAACTCAAAACTAAGTCCCATTGCCATCGGGAATACTATGAAAGTTAATAATATTATCATAATAATACTTTTAGTGAAACCAAATGACATTGCTAAATACAAAAATCGATACATTATAAATTGAGTTGAATGCCATTCATCAGTTAAAAATACTAATGCGGTTGTACTGAATGGAAATTTCTCAGCAAAACTTGGTTTATAAATTCCAAAGTACCACCAATGATTTTTATTGCTTGTCGGAACCAAATAACCTTTTTCATCTAAAAGATATTTGTTCCTCCAATCTGAACTCTTTTTACCTGAATCCGCAATTGCATCTAGCTTACCCTTGAAGTACCCTGCAATTATTAAAGAAATAAAAATGAAAATAAATGTAATCATATGTTAACCTAAATATTTTGACAAAGATATGGCAGCTTCTCTCGCTTCCTTCCAATTTTCTATAACTTTTTTTCCTCTTTTATTAAATGGAATAACTGATGCAATTCCTTCATTATAGATATATTTCATATCTACCTCATCAGCATTTTTTATAGATTTTTGGAATTTTTCATAGTATTCATCCCATTCTTTTTGGGTATAGTCACTTCTTACCGGTAAATAATAATTGTCAAACATTCTGTCCCCTATCTTAAACAATGCACCACCACGATGGGTATAACCATAATATCCTTCAACATTATCATTCTCAATTTGTTCGGTTATGAAGTTTTCATAGGCATCTTCAATAGTATTGATAAGTCTAATAACTGGACTATAAGTCTTTAACTTAATTGCAACTCCGTGTGGATATTCTTTGCAAACATAAAATTTGTTATTGTAATACCACCAAGCGGTTTCAATATTACCAATGTAGGTCCCATCATTTGCAAGAAATGAATTATCTAGAACATGTTCACCATCATTTCCAAATTTGTGAGTTCCTATTTTTCCACCCGTATAATTAGTTATAAGTTTTGTTGCCTGACTATTAACTACCCATCCACCATTATTATTGTATGGAATCATGCGACTAACTAATTTGGTGAAACCCAAATCAAGATGGACTTTATTTAGAACACCGCCACCACCACCTGTATAATGTGGATGTTTTTCAAACTTAAATCTTAGCCTGCCAACATATGGCGTAGTATTTTTAATGAACATTTCTATAATTTTTAATAAGTATAAGAAAGTCCAACCTGATAGACAAATTTTTTGGGAACTATTTCTTTAATTGTATAGTTAACAGCTTGCCCATTAATAATTGTTATGGTGTTTAAATCAATGTAATTTACAGGACCAGACTTTAGATTCTGCATTTTAAAATCTATAAATAGTTTTTCATTGGAGGAGACTCTGAGTCCAGCAGACCATCCATAAACATATGTTATATCAAAGTACTGAAAATTACTTCCTGTTGCAACCGAATACCCTCCTTCTGCAGTCACAATATCACTTGAGACTCTGTATGATTCAAACCCACTAACAAAATCAACATAAGGTTGGAATGGCCCATTAAATAATTTCAGCCTGATATTACTCAAAGCTCTGTTATTAGTATTCCTGAACCGCATTGTTGCATTGTTATAGATATATTGTCCTGTAATTGATTGAAAATAACTTAATACAAACTCTCTATCTTCTGAATCAAAATTAGCCCATGAATAATCAAATCCAATCTCAATGGGACTTCCAAATATTGGGAGTTCACTGCCAGCATTTATACCCCAAAATCCTCCTTCAATAAAATCTTTTAAAGAATCAGTTGGTTGAATATATTGGAATCCAACATTTGTGTATGACCTTCTCGGAATTTGTGAAAACAAATAAAGTGGGAATAAAAACAATATAAAAAATAACAGTTGTTTCATTATTATAATTATTTCAAAGGCACCTCAATGGCTTGTTGGTCCCAACTCTCTAATACAAACTTAATTTCAACAGAATCTGGTTCACAACCCTCATAAGTTCTTGTAAAAATAATTTCAAACCCACCACTTGACGTGGAGAATTTCCTTTGCTTAGGATTTTCTTTCATATGCTTGAGTAAAGACTCTGATAAATCTTTAACCCAATTCTTCATTTGTGTCATATTCGGAGTTGCTCCGATGTTAGCCCATCTCCAATCTAAATAAGTCATAACCATATAAACTTTCAAAAAGTCAAAACCCTCGATACAATTTTCGAGAAGTTTGTCACCACTTAATTCTTTTTTGATATTCAGGACTTTCATATCACAAATATACAAAAAAACCCGATTGCTCGGGTCTTTTTTTAAAAATTAATTACTTTCCACAACAAGTAATATACTGAGTGGTGTCAAAATAGTGAGATAAAACTTTGTAGGACTTAACATCGTTTGCAATTACATTAGATGTCTTAGCATCCATCAAACACCACTTACCATTTTGGCATTGATTGAAGTTTGGTTGGTTAGAGATGCGAGTGATTGTATCATTCTTACCGTCATTCAAAGTATATTGAATATCATATACAAAACTTTGCGGATAACAAACATTAGTTGTGTCAATTGTTATACTTTTATTCAATCCGTTGTCTTTTTTTCCATCATTTTTACAAGATAGTAGGCTGACAACTGCCATAAAAATTAAAACTACTTTTTTCATTATTATTTATTTTTATTTCTGTTTTTATATCCGTTAGGGTAGTATGGTTTTACCGTAAGATAATGTTTGTAAGAATCTCTTATCATCAGTATCATAGGTACAACAACTAAAAGAGGAATTATAAATGAAGCCGGTCCATAAGTCCAATAAAGACTATAATGTTCATCTGAAGGAATAAATTCATTCCAAAGATATCCAAAGAATATCAATAGACACATTCCCATGTGATACTTATAAGTTTTCCAAATAACTGACCAAAATAGGTGATAATCAAATTTCATATTAATTGTTTTTATAATAAGTATTAATATTCAATCAATTCTTCAAGTGAAGCGTCCCAAGCTGCAACAAAATTTCCATCCAAATCTGTATTAAAAAAATAGACTGGTCCTTCTTCAACCGCTTCAGATATAAAGTCAAATACAAATTCCTTTTCTCTCCAACCGCTTACCTTCTCATCGGTAGTCTTAAAAACTCCCCACCGATTACAAACATCATTCACATCCACCCACACCCAAACATACTTTTCACCTCCTGATTCTTTAAGAGTAATCAAAGGACCTTCATAATAAACCAGGTCTTCCAAATGGTTTGTGTTTGGGAGTGGGTCTTCGAGTATAATTCTACCTTTTACTTTGTGCATTACTTTCTAATTTGAGTTTCATCAAGTTCGACTGTAGTTGGTCTTCCAAATATTAGAATTTCAACTTTAAGTTTTCCTTTATCTTTGTCAATGAATTCAATATTTCCTTTGAATGATGCAAAAGGACCTTCAGTTACTGTAACTTCATCTCCAACAGTGAAAATGTCACTGAAGCTCTTCTCTTTGTTTTCTTCATGAAGTCCAATCATTCTATTAACTTCAACTGGTGTTACAATTTGGACATTACCAGCTCTGTCGGTCAATAGTCCTGTCGCCCCATCAATTTTCTTCACGGCTTGTTTTAACTCACCGATTGCCGATGTTTCAACAAAGACATAACCAGGAAACATTACCTTTTCTCTTTGAACTTTTTTTCCGTCTTTGGTTGCAAATACTTTTTCCATTGGAACAATTACCCTACCAATAACTCCATTGAGTTCCCCTTTGTCAGCTTCTTTTAAAATTCTTTCAGAGACTTTACGCTCTCTGTTTGCTTGTGCTCTTACAATATACCATTCCATAATTTTAATTTTTTAGTCCCACCAACTATCAATATGTTTGGCGATAAATTTATACGCTTTTATTTTATCTTTCTCGTATTCTTTACGAGCAGTTTACATTGCCTCTCTTAAATCCTGTGAGTATTGTTCCTTATCTTCAGGAGTTTTTGCGTTTTCATGCTCAATATCTAAATACATAGAACCCGTTCCATCATTAGTTGGGGTCCAGTTAAATTTACTTTCACCCCACTTCTCTTCAATTATTTCGTGAGCCGGTTGTTCATAGAACTCCCAACTATCACGGGTCATGTGAAGACGGTCAATTGCTTCTTGGATTTCCTCCGCAACTTCTTCAGCGTTTGCAATATGCGTCCTATCGGACAAGAAGAAGTCGCGGGTGTGCTCAAGTTTCTTAATTAAGATTTCAACAATGAAGTGGTCATCATAGTCTTCATCTTTCCAAATTGTAGGAAGCCATCGAAAGACATTCTTTACCTTTCTGAAGAATCTCCTAAACGGATATGTTATATTGTCAAAGTTTACCCCAACCATCTTTATATTGTGTTTTATCTATTCCTTCTGAAACTATTTTAAAAAAATCAACAACTTTCTTCCAAAACTTTTTCATCGTATTAAATTATGAGGGTTAATGTCGTGCTCTTCCAAGAGTTCTCGTAATTTCTCATAGACAGCATCAACTCCTTTGTGATATGAATCATCCTCACCATATCCACTTGTTAGCCCACGATATGAATTTGTTGTAATTTCCCAAAGAACAAGAGCCATATCAGTTGCCTTAACACAACGGTTGTGAGCCATTTTATCATCAAAGTCATCTAAATCAAATTCTAATTTTGCTTTCATACTGTATGTTCTATTTTTACTCTTACACAATCTTGTTGTTGGGCTTCGTTCATCAAAAAGTTATTGATGTATCCCATTATATTTGCCGAACCTATCGGATTAGCCGAGTGAGTATAAACTTTTGGAAATGTGATTCCAATCATTTTCTTACTCTTCCTTGAAATTAATTCTTCACTCAAATTATAGTTGTCATAATAATAGTCGACAAGCCACTTTGCACAATCCATACCTGTTTTTTCAGTTATGTGAGTATAATCCAAAGTATAGTTAGGACTAACATTGTTGAAATACTCGTTCATTGCGGTATCTCCCAAGTCGTGGTCCAAAGAAATCACTTCAATGTTTTCAAGTCCAATCTCTTTTACTTTTTCAACAAACTCATCATATGAACGGACAACTACCCATTCTGTATTAACGGGGGTTCTAACGTCATCCAAATATATTTTCTGTTTCATTTTACAAAGATACAGCAAGTTTTTCAACTTGTCTAATTAAATTAATAACTTCTAACTCAACTTTCTTTCGGGGCCACTTTTTAAGATTGTCCCCACTATGACGGGTATCAAACCCGATAAGCCAACTTCCCAAATCTTCATCTTCAAGGTCTTTACCCCACAGAACATGATTAATCATATCTTCATCAACCTTTTCAGAGAATGTAATCCCTCCGTGAACATTTAAAGATTCAATTTCTTCTGCGTTGTAATCAAGTCCCCAAAGTGGGTGGTCTTTTGGGATTACAACATATCCATTTGCAAATCCACCACCACGAAGTATACTTTGGTCATTTTCTATGATAAATCCTTTTATTTTCATTTTACAAAGATAATTAAAAATTTTACTTCTTAACGGTAATTTTTTGAACATTTACAAACCTAATACCGAATACTTTTGCCAAAGAGTTAATTTCGTGGTTATCAGAATACTGAATCATACTCTTAATTTTATCATTTCTTCTTCTGCCAAGATACTGAGGGCTCACATAACGCCAGTTGTTTTCTTTTCTTGTCTGAATATATTTCACATTCACCATAATCTCTAAAGTTGAGCATCCGAAATTTTTACATTCAACTTTTGTGATTACTACTTCTCCTTCTCCGAAGTTACCGGAGATTGGCATCTTAGCACCTTTAACTTTGTTGAAGATTACTTTTGCGATTCTATCTAAACTTTCTTGTGGTAGTCTCATAGGGTATTTGTGTTATTGTTCCACAAATATACGGCAAGATTCCCAATCCTCAAAATCCTATAGACTTAATTTCAATACCTAAATTATTTTTAACAAATTCTTTCATTGGTTCATGCCACAGATTACCAAAATTACTATTTAAATTATCTTCATAATTATTTTCCACAACCAATATTGGGCTCTTATCCTTCGCCCTTTTTCCTTCAACAGTATCAGACCAATACTCTTCAAAATATATCATAAGAATGTTGTCATAATCTTTTATATCCATTATAACCCAAACACCTTCATCTCCAAATTCTTCACCTTTTTGTACAATCACAGTATCCAAATCAATCATCTCTTCAATATAACCTGTAATCATATGGAAGATTTTTAACTTCTGTCTATCTGTTATAATGTATTTCATATTAGAAGTCTATTCCAGGTCCTGATTCTCTTATGTCAATTACATTTCTTTCATTGACTGAATTCATTCCGATATGTTTTTTTAATTGATGATACATATGGTATAAAACATCATCAAAAAATAAAGCACTTGAATTTACATATAAATCCACATCAATAACCCAGCCTTCTTTTCTTTCAACATCAACGACTTTAATATGGTCTATTGAATCAACTTGGTGACTTTCATCATAAGACAATTCTTCCGCTTCTGAAAGATTTTTTAGGTCTTCCATTTCAGAGTTAATGTATCTCTGTATTGTTTGAATAAATTTTTCCTTTTGTCCTGGGGTTATTTTATATTCCATATTAATAAACAGCTGGATTTTTTCTGGTTGGGTATATCCTTACCTCATCAATATCAACATTATACTTTTCACTGAACCAATCGGCAACAATATCCATAACCTTTGTTTCTCTAGTTTTTATCATTCTTCTCAAATCATCAACAATATTATGGTGAACTTGTAGTCCTCCATTACCATAATGTTTTGTCCCTTCACCACCTGGACCCCAGTCGTCATATTCACCAGGTCCATAATAGTAATAACTAATTGTATCAGCCCTTTTGGGTGTCTTTAACACAATTCTATAAGCATCAGGATTAAGTGGATTTTGTATTTTTTCAGAATCTGAATTTCCAAATATATTATCCAAATATTTGTAAACTACTTGGTGCAACTGGCCTTGTGTAATAATGTATCTCATTCTGAATATAAATACTTGATTAATCTTGTTTCAATTTATCATAGAGTCTTGTCGCTCTTCTAAACATTTCCTCAGCTCTTTTCTCAAAAAACTTCTCCCAATACTCAAAGAAGGTTTTTGGGTCTTGTCTAACTTTAGCACTTATTCCCCTGAAATTGTCAACATCAACTCCATTACTTCTAAGTTTACTTGCAACAATCTGAAGATAGTCATTCCAATTTTCTATATTCTGTTTAAATTCTTGACTTTTTGGCCCTTGTAAAATTAGGTCTTCAAAACTTTCAATTTTTGTAATAGACTCAATCATTTTCTGAGTTGAAAAGTTTCTAAGAAAATTAATCTCATTGAAGTACTCGGTCTTTGCTAGTTCCCTCATAAAGTCCTCATATGACTTTATACCTTTGTCTTTAAGTTCATAATATAACTGAGGAGTTCTTGCTTGTTGTTCAAACCTTAAAGCATAATATATCCCCCTCATAAAACTATTCCACTCAGGGTTCCACTGACTTTGAAGAATCTGTTGGAAGGAGTTCATAACCGCTTCCTTTCCAAATCCCACTTTCGATGTTCCCTTATATTTTTTATAAAGCTGGTACGAATGGAATATTTCGTGAGCAATAACTGATTTGAGTTTGGTCCTAATCTTCTCTATGTCATTAAGTTCTGACTCTTTCATATTAATAGAAAAGTCATATGAACTTATGGCATAAACCTCTCCCCATTTTTTAACTTGTTTTAATTCAAATTTTGATGGGGCAAATACGTGAGACGCTTCAATCTGAGGAGAAGTAACTCCTTGGTCGTCAAACATTCCATCAGGAAATGTAATAAGTGAAAAACTTATTCTATTAATGAAGGTAGGAAACTTTTTCCACTCTTCTATGTTAAATTGTGGAGAATTTTTAAGATATTCCCAAGATTCTTTAGGACTTATTTTGAAATCATATTTGAAAGCCTCTTCATCTTCGTATTTTTCAACGTTGATTTGAACTTCTTCAGAATCAACATTATCAATATCGTTTTTTATGGTATCAATTATAAGGTCCGTATAGATATTAACAATCATATTAATATCATCGGGAACACCTAATGCTTCATTTAAGATTACTTTAATTCTTTGTCTTAGGTTCATTCTTTTTTTCACTAATAGGAAACATATCTCGAATCAATTTGTTCCTAGTCTCGTCAGTTTTGTCGACGTAGTTTTTGGGAATGTTGATTTCTTCAGGTTTCATATTAATAAATATATAAGAATTTAAACTTATTTAACGGGTTTGACATTATAAATCCAAGAGTAGTCATTGTATTCAACAGCGACGAATACATCATAATTTTTATCCATATATAAATAAACTCGACATCTTGTCCCACTCTTATCAAGAGCATACCAGTAATTACCTTTCATATCATCAAGTGGTATTGCCGCTGAGTCAATTTCGTAATGTTGTGGAACTTTAGAGTTAATTCTAATTTCACCAGGTTCTATTAATATGAAAACCTCATCAATCTCTAAAAAGGGGTTGAACTTAAATTCACCTGTGTAGTTATTTTTTTCTCCAAAAGACATCCTACTAGATTTTGCCACAGAAAAATCTTGTGAAAATGTAAGTAAGAAACTAAAAAGTAATGTAAGGGTTATAAGTATTTTTTTCATATTGCAAATATAAGGCAAAACTTATATCATTCCAAATCTATTAAATGATACCTGATAATATAATTTTGGTTCTCGATTTCCAAATAAGTCAGACCATCGTTTTCAGTATAAATGTAAATTACACATTCTTTTCCTTCTGGTGTATAAGAATAATAGTAATATCCTTTAACTTCACTTAGTTCATATCTTAAACTCTTAAAGAAATATTGTTGGAATTTTTCTGTATGTATTTTCAAATTTCTTGAGCCCATTGAAACTAAAGCCGGGTCCATCTTAACCTTATCGCTCCAATCAACTTCTTGGGTTAATGTATCCACAAAACCAAATTCATAATAAGTGGCTCTTGCAAAATTTTGTCCGAATGAGAACAGGGTGAATGTTATAAAAATTAATGTAATTAAAAATCTCATATATATCTTATTTTGTTTTTACAAACTTTTTAAATTTATTGTCTTTTCCTTTGATAATCATCATCTGTAAATCACTGTTGGGAAGTATTGATTGCCAGTCAACTACAATTTCCGTACAAGGACCAAGATAGTCTCCGTGATTTAGGTGAGCCTGAACCGCATTTTGACTTACATAAATTGTATGATAGTCTCCATTTCCTGTCCCGTGACAAATGGCAACTCTGCGATAGTCATCCTCATCATCTTCATCATCTTCATCTTCATCATCTTCATCATCTTCATCTTCATCATCATCTTCATCATCTTCATCATCGTCACCTGGAGGTATAACTGAGTTAATACCGATTATTTGCTCAAACTCAGAAACATTACCACAATTATCCGTTGCGGTATAAATTCTGATAACATTACTACCTGAAAATTCAGTATCAACATATGTTAAAAATACTTCAGAGCAATTATCAGATGTATTAACAAATACACTATCAAGTTCACCAATATTATTAACTTCGAGATAAATGG
>JACCDX010364173.1_pt1 | contig 10080 bp, 14 predicted proteins | sample 7449681 | NCBI WGS metagenome assembly JACCDX01 (sample SAMN15323450, study PRJNA562643) | freshwater metagenome | isolation source: river surface water | place: USA:Blue River Watershed | collected 2017-08-18
ACGACTTGGATAAAAAAGTCGAAACCTGTTATAGTACCTTTTAGAAATATCAATTTTCACATCTGGACAATTAGTCAGAATTTCAAGATTGATATCTCTCATATAAGCTTTTATTTCATTTAAGTAAGTCATTAGATTGTATTTAACTCGTGAATACTTTGCTTGTTAGTTAATCCCCAGATTGATTTGCCAATAATTCTATCACAAGAAATTACTTTTAATTTTGTTGCTGATGGAGGACCTTGTTTTAAACTTCTCCCATCATTTCGTGAAGAGTCTTTTTCATTGATAAATGGAATACTATCCGATACTAATAACTCAGTAATCTTAGAGTTATATAAATTCTCAATTGCTTTTCCACTTAGAATACCGTGAGTAGCAATCGCTCTAACAGACTTCGCGCCTTTCTCGATAAGAAGTTCAGCGGCTTTACACATAGTTCCCAATGTATCAGCCATATCATCAACAATAACAACATTACGACCAGTAACATCACCAACAAGTTCCATTGAATGAATCTCGTTTGGTTTAATTCTTTTCTTATTAATCATTGCGAATGTTGACTCTGGGAAAGCTTTACAGAAGTCTGATGCTCTTTTAACAGCACCTTGGTCAGGAGCCACAATAGTTAGATCCTCAATGTGATTTTCTTTTATGTAGTCGATAAAGATTTTATTACCATTTAGGTGTATTACTGGAACGTTATAGAATCCCTGAATCGCTGAAGCATGAAAGTCTATGGTTATAATTCTATTCATACCAGCAGTGGTTAAAACATCTGCTAGAACTTTAGAACCAATTGAAGATCGTAAGTGGTCTGTTTTATCCTGACGAGAGTAGGCTTGGAAAGGAGCCACTAAAGTAAATGATTTACACCCTGCTCTTTTAGCAGCATCAATAACAAGAAGGGTTTCCATTATGTTGTCTGAACTGTTTGTTGTTTGCACAAAGAAAACATCATGGTCTCTTACTGACTCTTGGAACAGTGGTAAAATTTCACCATCTGAGAACTTGTCAATTTTTAATTTACCTGGAGTAATTTCTTCATCGGTCATGCCGAATGAACGCTTTTTTTCTTTGTTTAAGATTGTACAGATTTTTTCTGTTAGTTCTTGACTAGATGTACCACTAAAAATTTTCATATAATTATTTTTTATTTACTATTTAATAAGGCTTCAATAGCAACTTCTCTTAACTTCTCAACTCTTGGTTTATAGTTACTATTTAATTTACAGGATTGTATAAAGTGTTTTAATGATGGTGGGTATCTTAATTCAGATACTTTTACTATTTTCTTTCGACCCCAAGGTCTTAGAGGATCTAATGCTTGTCTTTTCATAACGGTTACGTATTCCGGTTCTGTTCTTGTGTTCATTGATTTTGTCCTTTTCCAAGAAAAAAGCAAATCAAATTGCTTAGTTCTACTAAGTGAGTCAAACCAAACAATATTAGAACCCATTTTATTTCTAAAAGACTTCAATTCTTTTTCATGTTGTCTTTTCTTTTTTTCCTTTTCTGATAACATATGAAAATAGTTTTTACAAATATAATGAATTATTCTTCAGAAACCGCACGTCCAATTTGTTTTTCCCAATCTTTATCTGTTCTAACTTGTTTGTTTTTTTCAATTGTAGAATCTAAAACTGTGGTATCAACACCAAGTTGATTCGCAACATATTTAAGAGCAGCTACATCTTTTGGAAAACAATGACCACCGTAACCAAAATCACCATCTGGTCCAGGAACTGACCAATGAGAGTTACCAAGTCTATCATCGTATCTTGAGTATTCGATTACTTTATCATAGTCTATATTAAGACCCTGACAAATTTGATACATCTCATTTGCGAAAGAAACTTTACTCGCTAAGAAAGTATTTGTTACATACTTTATCATTTCAGCTATTGTTGAAGAAGTTTTAACTATTGGAACTTTTGGAAAAGCTTTCTCAAAAACAGTTTTAACCTTTGATGAATAAGGACGTTCACCTCCGATAATAATTCTGTTTTGATTTTTATAATCATCAATTGCATTTGCCTCAGTTAAAAATTCTGGATTGAAAACAATTTTTATGTTTTCATTTTCTTTGTTTAATTGTTCAGTTGTTCCAGGTGGAATAGTTGATTTGATAATAACAATAAAATCTTTTTTATCTAAAGACTTTACCATCATATCTACTTGAGATAAACAATTTCTAACAATTGAAAGGTCACATTCACCTGATTTTCTCATCGGTGTTGGCAGACATAAAAAAGTCATATCTACTTTTTCAATAAGATTGAAAAGTGATGACTCTGTGCAATTTCCGTTTATATCAAATGTAGATACATCAAAGAAGTTTTTCATTCCTTGATAAACTGCACCACCCACAAATCCTTGTCCTATAATTCCTAATTTCATTTCTTTTTTTTATTTTTTATTTCTATATTACCGTAGTAATTACTATTTATAATCTTTTTTGAGTATCTACTCATAATTGATTTATTTGTTAAGAACTCATCTTTGATATCTAAACCTAAATTAAATATTTTATTAATCTTTCTTTTCCTCTTTACATTTTTAGAACCATACCCAACAATTGTTTGTGATGTAGTAATAGGTATATAAGGAGCATAAACATATCCAGGATCTAAATTACTTTTTTTACCTATCATTATCATATTTTATTTTTACTCCACTTCCAAGCTGAACTTACCATATCTTCTATATTCCTTTTAGGTGACCATCCTAATTTATTCAGAGCTTTAGATGAGTCTGAGTAAATCTTCTCAACATCACCAGGTCTTCTATTAACAAATTTGTAGTTCAACTTGATATTGTTTACTCTCTCAAATGATTTGATAATTTCTAATACAGACACACCATCACCGAAACCAAGATTATAAATATCAAACTTAGTAGAACTTTTGTGTAAATATTCAATTGATTGTATGTGAGCATCTGCAATATCTGATACGTGTACGTAGTCTCTGATACAAGTACCATCTTTAGTATTATAGTCATCACCAAATATAGAAATCTCTTCACCTGTCTCTGCTGAATTACAAATTACAGGAAGTATGTTATTTGGTTTATTTAATGATGACTCACCTATCATACCTGATTCATCAGCACCGACTGGATTAAAGTATCTCAAACAAATAACTTTCTGCTTGTTTATCGTAGAGAAATCTTTAAGTATTCTCTCACCAACAAGTTTAGTATAAGCGTAAGGTGATTCTGGTTCAGATTTTTCAGATTCTTCTGTAGCTGGAAGTTCTTTGAGATTTCCATAAAGTGAACAAGAAGATGAAAAAACTATATTTTCAACATCGTATTCTTTACAATAAGAAATTATATTCAATAGACTGTTTATATTGTTATCGTAATATCCGATAGGGTCTTCAACTGACTCAGAAACCGATTTCAGTGCTGCAAAGTGAATTACTGCATCTATTTTGTGTTGTGAGAATATATCTTCTAAATTGTCTCTACAGTCTCTTTCATAAATAAAAAAGTTCTTTCCAGTTATTTCTGAGATACGACTAAAGATTTGTTTTTTTGAGTTGATAAAATTATCAACTATAACTACCTCATAGTTTCTCCTTAATAGTTCAACAACAGTGTGTGAACCAATGTAGCCAGCACCTCCAGTCACTAATACTTTTTTCATAGTTTAGTTATAATATCAGAAAGATATTCACCATTTTTTAATTCTACCTTATTGCAATCAGATTGAACTTCCAACTCATCCATCCAGGTTTCCCAGTTATTCTTTAGCAACTCAACAAATTTATCATCATTACCTCTATCAACATATCGTTGAATATATTCATCTTTGATATCTCTACTTGGATAAACTAAAGTAAAACTAATTGATTCATTTACTAAGGCATCTCTTACCACTTTGTGTGAAGAAACCAATATGATGTCAGCTTGTCCTATATTAGATTTGATATGTTCTATATAATTCTGTGGAAACTCTGATTTATCAAAAGTAGATGAATCACTATCTAATATTTTTTTTTCACCTTTATTTCTAAATAAGTGTGATTTTCCACATCCTGGAAAAGCAGATACAACTAAAGTATCTACTGAATTGTGTTCATTAAACCTCTTGACTTTCATTCTCAATCATTTTTTTTAAATTTGCTGGTGAATAGTTTACAGATTTAAGAACTTTGTTATCACCTTTTCGGTATACGATATATTTACCATTTACTTCTTTATAAGTTCCCTCAGTTTTGTCTTTCTTTTTGTAGTGGGAAAGAGTTTCAATTGCTTCTTTTTGAGTCTCACAAGCCTTTGACATGTTACTTCTTTGTACCTCATCAAATAACTTTGTAAATTTCTTACCAAGTCCAAATTCTAAAACTGTTCCTGATAAAACGTATTGTAGGTCACAAAGAGCATCAGCTACTTCAACGAGGTCATTATTTTCAATAGCTTCTTTTAGTTCATTAAGTTCTTCTTGTATTAAAGATATTCTCAACTCACATCTTTCTTTAGATGGTATTTCTGGATTCTTTAATACCGGTACATCAAATGTTTTGTGGAATTCTTTTACTTGATTTAGAGCGTCTAATTTTTTCATAAATTAATTTGTTTACAATTTATATTTTGAAAACTATATTTGTTGAATTTCCGCGAATTAGATTTAATATATAAATGGTAAAATTTTATTTAAATTATGAAACACATCAGAACTTACGAATCTTATAAAAAGAATAAGAATAAGATAGAAGAACCGGTAAACGAAGAATTCTTCGGAGCTGTCGTTAACTTCTTCAAGAACCTTTGGAATAAAGCTGTTGAGGAATTAAAGAAACTTGGTGAGAATCCAACTCCAGAAAAACTTGATGAGTATATTGAGAAGAACGCGATGAATCCTTCTGATGATACGTATTTATTTAAAGGAGTTATTGATAACTTCAAGAAAACACCAGAAGCAGAAAGTGAGACTTGTCTTAAATTAGTTGGTGATATACTTGACCCAGCAACTGGTACTTTAGGTGAACAAGGAATGGGTGAGTTCATTAAGTCTTTAGATAAACTTTACCCTAAAAACAAAAAGCCAGTTGAGGTAATGAGATTTTACTTAGAGACCGCTAGAAATAAAGCTATAAAAGATTTTAAATATGCTGGTGGTCCTGATCTTAAAGTTGGACAACCGGCTAAAATTGATCCTAAATTGATTAAAATGGATTTAACAGATATGACGCACTTACCAGAAGTTAAAAAGCTTTTAACGGCTGCTGGACAAGATGCTAAAAAGAAACACGATTCGACTTTAGCTTGGGTTGAAAAAACTTTAGTTCCAAAGTTAGTTGGTTATGTAAAGGCTATCAAACCTGAGGAACTTGATGCTTATCTTGAAACTAAAAAAATTGATTCTGGTGGTGAAGGTGGTTCTATTATTCTTAACTGGGGTGATGTTGAGATGGAATTGCAACCAAGAAAAACTGCGGACCAAGGTGGTGCTGGTATTTATAACTTCCAAGTTATTAAGTCAACTAGTAAGAAATTAATTGTTAAAGAAGGTGAAGAACTATTAACTGTTATTGAAGGGGTTGCAAAAAAAGGAGAATCTATAAAACTTACAGAACTTCTAAGAGCTGGTAAACCTGATCCATTGAAAGAATATGAAACTGGTAAACTTGAAAAAATTGTCGTTGATGGTAAAGAAGTTGATAACCACGAAATGGGAGAAGCAAAAGCTGAAGGACAAGATGATTTAGTTAAAAAATTGGGAGATCTAAAGACTAAAAAACCAGAAGATATTAAAAAAGTAAGTGACTATGTTGATTTTATTTCTGATGAAGCAAATAAAGATAAAGTTGCTGAAATTGATAAAATATTAAACGCTGGTGAAGGTGAATAAAATGAAAAGAATTAAAGACTTTTACAAATTTGAATCTAATAGTATAGATATAAGTAAGTCTGATTTAGAAGAAATATTTATTGATTTGTTAGATGATGATTATCTATTAACAGTTTATGGTGATGGTAAGCTTGATAAATTACATCCTGGAACTTTTTATTTTGATTTAAGAAAGCAATTTAGTGAACAGTTTGACTTTAATACAAAAACATTGAGCTATGGTTGTCGTGATTTAGATGCTATGCAAAATGAAATTAAAAAAGTTTTTGAGTCATTAAAAGTTGCAAAAGATAGAATAAATTCAATGGGTTATGAAATTGGTTTTGAGCCTGAATTCTCATTCTCAGAAGATACACTTTTTTGTTTAACTTGTCATATGTCACCTATGACTAACAAAGATGAGGATGATGAGTATTAATATATAAATCATCATGGATAAACTCTATAGAAGAAAATTAGAAAAGATATTTAATAAAGTTGACTCGATTGCCACAAAGGGCAAAGATTATTATATGGATTATAATAATTATATCAATGAGTTAGTTGACAAAGGAGATTACGGTGCTTTTCAACAAATGCTTTATTATTTTTATCAGATAGACATATTAGATGCTTCAAGTGTTTCAGAAATAAAAAGAGCAACTTGGAAAGAGGTTCTTTTCCAAACTAAATCATCATTCCTTAAAAAACTTAAAAAAGTCTATGATGATTCTCAAGTATATCAAATATCATATGATATTTTCACTGTCAATCCAAATTATGTCAATGTTTCTTTTGGACAACCTCTATCACCAACATTTTCATCAACCTCTTTTACTCAATCTATAACTTTTGGTAGAGTTGGTGATAAAGTAAACCTTTTTATCTTAAACCCTGATGTTTACGCAGTAAGTATTTATCATGCGGTTTGGGTTACTCAATCTGGAGTTTATCAACCAGATGAAATGAAAGTTGTTCAGAGATTATCAACAACAAGCTCTAATACTTTTATCACTGATATTCCAACATCAACTGGTTCAGAATATTTAGTAACTTCTGAACAAAGAAATGCTGGGACCATCTCAAGTTATAGATTCTCTAACTACAGATTAAATGTTGTTAAAGATTCTTTTTTAGGAACAATCAAAGAAATTGAAACTGTCACACCTGATTATAAATATTTAGTTCAGAATAGACAGTTTGGATCGGTTGTCGGAGCTAGAACTACTTATTTAGAAGTACAAAGAAGTGTTGATGCAACTGCCTCAAATATCTATTATGATAATCCATCGCTATCAGAAGAGCAAAATTTAATAAACAGATATAAAATAGCCGTTGCTTATCTAAACTCTTAATATTTTTGTTATATAATAAATAAAAAATTATAATTATGCAAGTAAGAGTTGTTGACTTTGAGACTTTAACCAGAAATTTCACAATATATCAAGAAGGTCTTGATAAGATTGAAAATCACAAGCAAAATTTCTTAGAGAAAGTAGAACCATATCGAAGAGAGATGGAAAATATTCTTATGATGTCACAATCAGGTATAATTATAGACCAGATGACTCAGAAACAAAGAGCAGAGAAGTTCCAGAAAATGCAACAAGAAGTCATGGACTTAGATAGTGAATTCAAAGTTGAATTACAAAAATTAAAATCAGAACTTAGTTCAGAAGCTTATAAACATTTAGAATCTTATATCACTGAGTGGTCGTCTGAAAATAATATTGATATTGTTTTCGGTACTGCTGAAGTTGTTTTCTCAAAACCTGAGTTAGATATCACAGAACAAATACTTGATGTACTTAAGTCAAAGGGTTTGTATAAGGAATTTGTTGAAGAAGAATCTAAAATTTAATTATCTAAAATCTTAGATATTTTCTCATTTCTTATTTCACTTACATTAAATATTTCTATGCACTTTTGGATTTCAGATTCAAATTTAGCATTATTAGCGTAAGTGTATTTTAACTCTTTATCTGGCATTATTTGTAAAAGTGATGAACTGTTATTCATAAAAAAGTAAATACAACTATCACTTTTACTACAGCTAATTTCAACCGACTCTCCTTTATTATTTAGAATTAATGATTTTAAGGTATCACTAAACCTTTGTATTCTCGTCTCATCATTGTTTAGATAGTTAAAAAGGTTATGCATTTAAATAATCTCTAAGTTTTTCTCTCATATCAACTACTTTATGTAAAACAGCATCGTCTTCGTCTGGTCCTATATGAACTAAATAAGCACCACCTACTTCAAATCCCCATTCTTCAAGAATGAGAGCATAAAAAGAAAGTTGAATCGAGTATTCGGATAAGTGATTTTTGTAGTGGTCTTGGAATGGTTCTAATAGTTTTTCGTATTTACCTTTCGGATGTTCGTCATGTGTGAAAGCTTTATTAGTTTTCCAGTCTAAAATGTATATCTTACCTTTATAAATGAAAAGAGAGTCGATCATTCCCGCTATGTTCCATTTTTTGGAAAAGACTCTGACCTCAAATTTTAGAGGTTCAAGTTTATGTAAACTCTTTGCGAAAATTTTATTGAATTTGTTAATTCGGTGTATAACATCTGGGTTACTTGGTAATGGTTTCCAAACTTGATTAAAGTAATCTTCTATCCACTCATGTGTTTCTGTACCAACCTCATTTGCGTAGTCGTTTAATTTTTTCCACTCATTTAGAATCCATTCTTGTGGAACACCAGCCTGTTCAGCTTTTTTCTTTGACCAATAATCTTGCTCAAATGGTTTATGAAATCTTTGTATAAATTTTGTGACTGAGATGAATTCTTGACCTAGATAAGTGTATTTATGTAGTTTAGGGTCAAACTTGAATTCAATGTCGTTAAAACACTCTAATTTTTTTAGAAGTAAATCCTTCATTGATTAGTATTTTATTTTGTCTTTATTTATATATAATAAAAATCAGTTTGTTGGTATGGAAAACTTTATCTTAATCTTAAAAGATTTTATAGTACCACTTTTAGCTATACTAACTTTTGCTAAAGCGATAATAGAGTATGTAAAGGTTCTTAAGTGGAAAAAATCTGAATTGTTATCAAAAGAAATTAAAGAGTTCTATTCTGATAATGATATAAATATGGTATGTAAATTACTCGACTGGAATGTAAGGAAAGTCGAATTAAATGGTGAGATAGTTAGAGTAGATGATAACTTGTTAGAGTCTGCACTTTTAACACACAGGAAAAAAGCTAAGTTTTCAGAACACGAAGCTATAATTAGAGATAAATTTGATTACTTCTTTGATAGACTTTCTTATTTTAACATATACATCGAAAATAACCTCGTTAGTGAAAAAGAAACACTAAGATACTTATCTTATTATTTAGATATATTAGTCACACCGGGAAGAAAGGATAAAGAACTTGTAGATAAATTCAATGAGTATATAGATTATTACGAATTTAATAATGTGAAATCATTACTTTTTAGATATACTAATCAAAAAAAAAGTGACCAATAGGTCACTTTTTTTATTCAACTGGTTCTGGTTGATTTTCTTCTTGAGTATCTCTTCTCACTTCAGTCGTAGGGCCAACACTGAAATAACCTTCAGGAATACCTGTTTGAGCTGTTATGCGTTGATAAATCTCATTGATAGTATTTTCATTCAAATCAGTACCTTCAATATTTAGATAGTTACTAAGCCAACTAGTTGACGATGATTTTTTTCTACGAGAAGACCTTTGGTTCATATAGTCAATTCTTTCTTGAATACGAGCCTGATTGTTAAGTTCAGATTTCTCTTCATTAAAAATATAATCACTCAATTCATCAGAGTAAGTACAATCACCACAAAGGATGTAAGTGTCATTGACCTCAGACCATTGAACGTTATTGTTGTGTGTGTAGATTCCAGCGTATTCAACCCAACAAGCATCGTGTTGATATCTGAAAACTTTATTGACACCATCAAATCGTAGGTAGTCACTAGATTGTTTACAACCGTCGGTTGAACAAAGTGTCCAGAACGTGCAATTCGGTTGATAGTTATATAAATTACCATCACGGTCAATAAACTTGAAAGTGTCCATATAAGGATAGTAATTATAATTATCGTTTAACTTAACACACATCTTGAACTCTTGATTCTTTTTATCTTTAGAATCAAATAAAAGTGTGTAGTACCAGTTTTGTTCAGACTTGTGAACATAACCATTTTCATAACCCCTCTTTTTCAATTGATAAGCGTAATCTTCATCACAGATTGTAT
>JACCDX010504615.1_pt1 | contig 10079 bp, 10 predicted proteins | sample 7449681 | NCBI WGS metagenome assembly JACCDX01 (sample SAMN15323450, study PRJNA562643) | freshwater metagenome | isolation source: river surface water | place: USA:Blue River Watershed | collected 2017-08-18
AATATTATACTTTGGTTAATTTAAACTAACGTGCTTAATGCCCCAAAATAATCCAACTTGAATGATCTTTTAGAAGAACCAATTATAACGCCTGGTTCCGAAAAAGTTCACAGTGCATTTAAAACTACCAAAGTAATAAATCAGCAAAGTTTGGAATTGGTAGATGCCGGAGTATTTGATTTTAAAATGAGTCATCGTTTCGGGCCATTAAATTCTGGGGTGGACAAAGCATTTGGTCTAGACATCGCAACCATCAGAATAGGAGGTGAGTTTGGAATAACGCCAAATCTAATGGTGGGCTTTGGAAGGAGCAATGTAAAACAGGAGAAGAATGTGGATCTGTTCTTTAAATATCGAATAATGCGTCAAACTACAGATAACCATAAACCTGTTTCTGTATTATTCTTGGTGGCATTTGATCACAGAAATACTCAGTATAACGTATTTAATTCCGTATTGGGCAAATCAGAAATGTTGCAAATTTCAGACAATGCTAGATCGGGTTGGGTTGCTCAAGCAATAATTGGTAAAAAAGTATCCGAAGAGTTAAGCCTTCAATTTGTTCCTGGCTGGATAAAACAATCTACAATTTTACCGCAGTTGGCTAGCAATGCAAATGAGGGTAATTTGGCCACAAACACCCAATCGCATTGGTATTTGGGATTAGGGATGCGGCAAAAATTAACTACGAGGACCACGCTTAATGTGGATTATATCCCCATCTTAACTAATAAAGGAACCACCATCAATAGTTTTAGTTTAGGGTTTGATATTGAAACCGGAGGACATGTTTTTCAATTACAATTTACCAACAGTTTTGGTCTTAATGAATCCTTATTTATTGCTAGAACATCAGACAGATGGAACCAAGCTGGGATTCGTTTAGGTTTTAATTTGAGCAGGGTATTTACGGTAATTAATCCAGAGATGTATCGTTGATATACGGCGTAACACCATATTGGAATGGATTTCCTTGCCAAATTCCTACCCATGCCCATGCCCCAAATACATTGATTCCAAGTTGGGTTCGGTGATTCCAGCCTGAGATATCGCTTAACTTAATCGTATGTATTCCAAAATAACAATTTGGTAATTGAAAGTCTTGGAAAAGTGTACCACGCCAGTCAATTTGGGAATGATCATTATACAACGTTGATTCAACAATTAATCCTGAGTAATGAGACTTCCATTCAACCGGTGCGATAACCACGATAACATCATTTGGTTTGGGTTTTAATACCTGTAATGCAATTGTATATCGAAAGTTAATGGTATCAGAAGTGTTATAAATTAAGGTGTCATTTAATAATGGAATTGGGCAATAATATCCGCAATTTCGAGCCGTTTTATTGTTGTTTGGAAACTGCAAATTGGCCAATTGTACATCACATCGAAAAGGATTTTGTAATTGTTTGTTTCGATTATATCCCGCAAACCGGATAATTTGGCCTCCTATGAAATTATTTGAAACCGATACAGAATTAAAAAAACTAGAAAGATAGGGTAGCAACCAGGGTTGAGAACCTGCTTGGGAACAAACAATTAATGAGTCCCCGTCATCTAATGTGGTTAACAAATTAAGTATATCCGATGGCTTTTTACATTCAGAAATACATCTAGTGTTGATGTAGCTATTGTATGGTTTATCTAAATGAAATTCAATAGTTTCAATCTCTGCATCAAACCACAAATGTTGATTTTTGGGATTGTGTAGTATTTGTTGCGCAAATTGATGATGATAATTTTTTTGCCTTAATGTAAACCATTTTTGTAACAACATAGAGTCAATTAACATACCCGTTGCTAAAATTAAAGGCGAAAAAGTAACCAATGATTGCAACAACTTCTGTTTTTGCCACCTTCTAGAAATTAAATAATCTATTGTTTTTTTCCAGCCAATATCGGCCATAAAAAACAAAAGTGGAATTGAAAAATACAAAGAACTTGGTTGTAAAACGGGTTTGCTTAACAAGCTGTAGAAATGCAATACTAAATATTGAAATAGAAATGATCCCAATAAAATCAATGAGGTTCTCGTATGTGTAAAACAGGCGATTGCGATAAGTGTTACAAGCAATAAAACCCATAGCGAATGGAAGCTTTCGCAAAAAAAATCAAACAGAAACATGGGTTGAGGTTTGCCCAACCACGATAATCCACCTTCGTTTAGTTGTGATGTTAGAATACCAAACAGGGGGTAATAACCCAAAGTTAGAACACCAATAAAAATCAACCCAAGGATATAAGAGGTTTTTAGAAAATTAGATTGGGTAGAATTGTGTTTTTGACTTGAGGTAAATAATCGTGTAAAAAAAACGATCCCAGCAGTTAAGCAGGACAAAAATGCAAAATGGTGAATCCAGGCACACATTAGGGTGTAGAAAGCGATTTTTAAAACCAATAAATAGCTTTTTTTTGTTGAATTCGGAATGGTAGAAAATGCCCAAGCCCAAGTTTTTAAAACAAAGGGTAGTGCTATTGAATAGGGTCTTACTTGGTAACCGATTGAAACACTCCACCACCATAAACCTAACAAAAGTAAAGTGAAAATTGCCGCGGGTAATGTGTTTTGGCCTTTTCTCCGCGTTCGGAAAAGCGCAATGACTAATGTTCGAGATGGTATTGGTTGTTTTTTATTGAATGTAAGTTGCAAGGATAATTTATAGCCAATCCACACTGCCCACAAGCCGAAGATAATTCCAAATAGTCGTAAAAAAACCGGTTGTATACCTGCTATTTGAATGCTTCCCCAAATTATCAATTGCAATAATGGCGGATGCCCATCGGGTTTTATACCGTATTCCCATTGATCGGTTAGAATTGGATATTCAACGGCCCTACTTACTGCACTTAATTCATCATAATGCAATACTGGATGCAATAGAGGGACAAGCCAAGTAGCTAAAATGGCGAATAGAAGAAATATTTTGACGCCTTTGCGAAAATTCATCGCAACTAGGTTTTTTGTTTTGACTTCTTTGCGGATGGAAATAGAATATTATTTAATATCAATCGATAACCTGGACTGTTAGGATGTAAATTTAAGTCGGTAGCAGGTTCACCAACCAAATGCTGGTAATCTTCCGGATCGTGTCCGCCAAAGAAAGTAAAGGTACCCTTGCCTAATTCGCCGTGTAAGTATTTCGCTTCACCTAACAATGCATTTTCGCCCATTACAATAACGTCGCTTTTGATTAAATCGCTGTGGTATGCTGTGGTTTGTCCCATAAAACCTTTAATGGTTTTGGTGTGGTTTTGACAAAGGATACTTGGAATAATATCCCACTTGGCGGAAAAATCAAATAAGGTAAATAAATCGTCTTGTTCTCTTACTTGTCTAACCCTTGGATCCGGATTTATATCGATATTACTGAATTCGTAGACATACGGGTTTGTTTCTAATCTGAAATTTTTAAAGGCTAAGCAATCATCAAAGTTTAACTTATTTTGTGCATTGGGATCTGCCGGGGTTCCATCAAACATATCTTCGCAGATATCCGTTTCAGCAGCAGCCAATGCTATGTCATAACTATCGGTTGCGCTGCACATGGCAAAAAGAAAGCCTCCACCCAACATAAACTCTCGGATTTTTAATACAACCGCTTTCTTAAGTTCTCTTACCGAACCATAACCGTACTTTGATGCCATGGATTCTCCTTCTGAAACTTCGGCTTGATACCAAGGGGCCGATGCATAACTCGACCAAAACTTACCAAATTGGCCGGTGAAGTCTTCATGGTGTAAATGCAACCAATCGAATTCAACTAATTTATTTGTAAGTACTTCATCATCAAAAATAACGGTGTATGGGATTTCCGCGTAGGTTAAGACCATGGTTACCGCATCATCCCAAGGTTGTTTTGTTTTGGGTGAATACACAGCAATCTTAGGAGCATTGAGCAACTTTAGATGATTCATGTTCGCTGCAGGATCATCTATTTCTTGAAAAATTGCCGCTGCTTGAGATTCCGAAACGATTTCATAGGATATGCCTCGAATTTTACATTCTCGTTCGGTACTACTGGTATTGGCGATCAAAAAACTTCCCCCCCGATAATTTAATAGCCATTCTACTTCTTGATTTTGTGAATTCAACAACCAGAAGGAGAGTCCATATGCCTTTAAATGGTTTTTTTGGGATTCATCCATTGGGATTAATAGCTGACTAGCCTTTGCCCAATTAGAGATAAGTACAACTAAAACAACAATGAATGTAACCGATTTCCTAACCATACTAATAATAAACTAAACGCCACGGATGAAATTACGTAAACAAAGCCAATTCCCAAAGTTTTATTCTTTAAAAATTGCAAAAACTCGATACTAAATCCACTGAAGGTTGTAAATCCGCCAAGTAAGCCAATAACTAGGAAATACTTTACTTCATCGGACATAGGTAATTCCCAAAGAAAACCAATTAATAGTGAACCAATGGAGTTGATCAACAAGGTTTCTGTAATGGCTGAAGAATTGATAAGATTTGGATAGTTGGTTATGAAATTTCGCAACACTGCGCCGATACCCCCGCCTGTAAAAATTAATGCAGTACTCAACCAATGCATAGTTCAAAGGTACTATATATTCCATATTCTTTATGGTTTGAAGATTCACCAACAACACATTTAAAACAACTGATGTAACTTTGTACCATGAAAGCAATTATTCAGTCTGCCGCATTTTTAACGCCAAATGTGAAACGCTTTCAAATTGAAACAGAATATCCGTTAAGCGCTTTGCCAGGACAGTTTGTAACATTGTCATTTCCTGAATTGCTTGATGATAATAACATGCCCACACGACGGAGTTATTCTTTGCTTAGTTGGACCTCTACCGAGAATGATAATAGCAAATTTGAGTTGTGTATTTCATTAAATCAAGGTGGGGTAGTAACTCCATGGTTATGGGAAAAAGAACTCCCTGTGGAGGTGGAATCAACTGACGCGTTGGGTAGTTTTACATTAAGAGATTATAACGAAGATTCAAATCTGGGAATTTCCAGAATTGTTTTTATATGTACAGGTACGGGATTGGTGCCATTTATACCCATGATTGAAACAATTTTAAAAAATCATCCAGACAAAGAAGTTCTACTATTTAGTGGTAACCGGAATTTCGTTGATGAATTGATGGGCGATCAATTAAAAAACTGGGAAAAGGAATTTTCTAGTTTTGTATATTTTCCAGTATTTTCTCGAGAAAAGACGGCCAAGAATCATGGTTATGTGCATGACTTTTATCGCGATAACATCCATTTAAATTGTCACGTTTATGTTTGTGGATGGAGTGAAATGTGCAAAGATGCTAGACACCAATTAAAGGAACTGGGTTTAACGAGAAAGCAGTATTTCTTCGAACTCTACGATTAATTGTGCCTATTTTATGTAAAATTTTTAAGTAAGGGAAGATTACGATTAATTTTTGCTATACTTGCAACCTCGAAACCACCTAGTGTTTCATTTTCCCCTTCAATTTTAATTCTTCCACGATATATTTATGGTCACCGGTCCAGATTTTTCTAAAATGAGCGTTGCTGAGTTGCGCACGCTAGCTGAGAATTTAGATATTAAAGATGTTTCAAAGCTTAAGAAACCTGAATTAATAGCTGCGATAAATTCTTTGGCAAATGATGCTAATGATACTCAAATGCCAAACGATGGAAAACAGAGTAATGTTTCCAATAAAGTTCAGAATGCAGATGCTTCCATGGTAAAAGATACATCGAAAAAAGCCGAAAATACGTTTGATGATGCTGCCGGTGATGCAGATAATAAAAGAAATCGAAGACCAAGGAAAAGCAATTCCGGCGATACTGCCTCTGTTTTGATTGCGAATGCATTGAATTCCGATTCTGAAACTGCACCAATTGCTGCTTCTACTTCACAAACTTCGGGAACGCCAAATCCAACTCGAGACAATAGAAACGAGAGGAATAATTCACGCAATCAAGAAAATAGAAATAGAAATCAAAATAATTCTGTTAAAGCCGATCCTGAAAAAGTAGAGGTGGATAATACGGAAAAGAATCAAGGATCCGATCAAAGATCCAAACAACCTTTTGGTAATAGGGATAGAAATGGATTTGATCGGAAGAATAATAACCAATCTGAATCTAAAACTACGTCGGAAACAGCATCTTCGGAGGTTGAAAACAAGCCGAAGGAAGTAGTGGCTCCTATCTCTGAAGAGGAGAAACGTCGTCGCGAGGCATTGCTACAATTTACCGAAATGGAAGGTGTAGTTACTACCCAGGGGGTATTGGAAACGGTTCCAGATGGTTATGGGTTTTTACGCTCTCCAGACTACCATTATATGGCCTCTCCAGATGATGTGTATGTTCCTGGTTTTATGATAAAACAAAATGGTCTAAAAACAGGTGATACGGTGAGAGGGACTATCAGACCACCAAAGGAAAATGAAAAATACTTCTGTTTGGTGAAAATAGAAAGTGTGAATGGTAGAACACCAGAGGAAGTGAGAGATCGGGTTGCGTTTGAGCATCTAACTCCTTTATTCCCCAATGAGAAATTAAACTTAGTAGATAATAATGGGAATTACCCCAATCGAATTATCGATTTAGTATCTCCAATAGGTAAAGGTCAGCGAGGTCTGATTGTCGCCCAACCGAAAACTGGTAAAACATGGTTGTTGAAAGGAATTGCAAATGCGATTGCCAAGAACCATCCAGAGGTTTATATGATTATTCTCTTGGTAGATGAAAGACCGGAAGAGGTAACCGATATGGCGAGAAGTGTCCGTGCTGAGGTGGTAGCATCTACCTTTGATGAGCCCGCAGAAAAACATGTACGCTTAACAAATATTGTGTTAGAGAAAGCAAAACGATTAGTAGAATGCGGACATGATGTTGTTATTTTATTGGATTCCATCACCCGATTAGCTCGAGCATACAATACCGTTCAGCCGGCGTCAGGTAAAATATTATCGGGAGGTGTGGATGCTAATGCTTTGCATAAACCCAAAAGATTTTTTGGAGCAGCTAGAAATATCGAAAACGGTGGATCTCTAACAATTATTGCAACTGCTCTTACGGATACAGGTTCAAAAATGGATGAGGTTATCTTTGAAGAATTCAAGGGTACTGGTAATATGGAGTTGCAATTGGATAGACGTCTGTCCAATAAGCGAATCTTCCCGGCCATTGACATCCTATCATCCAGCACAAGAAGAGAAGATTTAATTGTGGATCGAGTTACTCTACAACGTATGTGGGTGTTGAGAAATCACTTGTCTGATATGAATTCAGAGGAAGCGATGAACACATTCCTTAAATACATGCAAAACACTAAGGACAACACAGAGTTCTTGGTGAGTATGAACGGATAATACTGCCGATTTTATTAGTCTTGCTTGCCTTTCGATTGCATTTGGGTTTGCCTTTTGCAATGCTATATAATTTGGATTAACTTGATTTTTCGTCGACACAGTCCTTTTTATAAAGTAGAATAACCATTACAGCCTATTCTCACTGCGTATTTCTTGAATTGTGGTGTTATTTACTATTGCCCAGGTTCTGGAATCTTCTTGCCAATTTATATTTATGGATCCCGTTAAATTTCCAAACGATGGCATGATTAAACACTGGTTTTGAAGGCCAAAACAGGGTAGTTTTATTTTACTTCTTGCTTTTCCTTTCACGATAACTCCAGGGTGCAAATGACCGCAAACAATCAAATTAGATTCATTTTTTGTAGTTGTAATTGGCTCGTGAATAAAATATAATTCATCAACTTCATAAAAAGGAACACAATGAGCAGATATTTCAAGATAATCCTGGGATGATAAAATATCATGGTTGCCGATAGTAAGTACTATATCGAAATAAAATTCCTGCCTCAACGATGAAATCAAATCGACAAACAGCGGCCACTCTGAATTTAATCGACTGTGAAATAAATCCCCCAATAAAATAAGTTGTTTGGGTTTTCGCTTTAAAACGGCAATTTTGAAAAGTTCTAAATTTTTAAATGCGGCTTCCATTGGTATCGGAATACCATGTTTCCTAAAATGTTGTGCTTTCCCAATATGAAGATCAGAAATTACAAGAATTTCATGATTTGGTAACCATAAAGTGCGGTCTGCTCCCATGATTACGGCGCTTCCATTGTTTGTTTGAAGTAAAAAATTCGCTTGCACAGGGTGCAAAAGTCTTAATTATACCCAATAATTTATGATTTTTATTAATGAAAAGTAAATCAGATCAGTGGTTGTTAAGATTCAAGCCTTTAGTTTTCAATGATTTAATTGATATTTTTCTAAGAGTGTATATTTGTTTGAGCAGCGGTTAATTATATTGTGATAAATTCTTAAAATTCTAATTGAAACATCGGAAAATTCATTGTTTTTTTGAGGGACAAAAATAGACCAATGGACAAACCTAAAGTTGCAATCGATTACAGCAAGCTGTCACCAGAATTGTTAGACTTATTTGACGAGACCTATCCAAACGGAGTTGCTGGACACACCATTCGTTTCCCAAATTCAAAAGGTGAAATTGTCACATCAGTTCGATTGGAAACAGAGGATAGAATTTACCTAGTGAAATTATCGGCAAGACCTAAAGAAGTGCTAACAGAGGAAGATTTAGATGCATTGGTAAGACCTTCTGCAAAAGATAGCGAAATGGAGGAAGAAGAGGAGTCATCCAACGAGGAGGAAGAAGATGACAATCCTAGAAAGCGCCGAAATGACGATGAAGACGACGATTAAACAATATTAAAATATAATTGTTTAATAATCGTGTCAGCCGAAACGACAAATGATATTCTAGTAAGTGTTATCTCCGAATTTCACACGATTGAGAAGGTAACTTCATTGGATCAGTATATATTTCACTATCATATTGAGATTGAAAATAAGGGGAATTTTACGGTTCAACTGTTATCTAGAAAATGGATAATTATTGACGCGCACGGTACACAAAGAATCGTAGAAGGTCGCGGAGTAGTGGGCGAACAACCTGTATTAGAACCAGGTCAAAGTCATCGTTACTCTAGCAGTTGTTTATTGCCTTCACCATTTGGTAAAATGTCTGGTTTTTACGTTTTCGAGAGGCAATTAGATGGGGAACAATTCTCAGTGAAAATTCCAGAGTTTCAATTAGAAGTTCCTTACTTGCTGAGTTAAATGTACACTGTTCTAATCACAGGGAGTTCACGAGGGATTGGTAATGCAATTGCGAAGGTATTTGCTAGCAAGGGTTTCAATCTTATTATTCATGGTAGAAACGAAGAGCAATTAGAAGTTGTTCAGAGACAAATGCGATTGCAATTTCCCATGATTCGTATTCATAGCATTGCCGCTGATTTGTCTATGTCTTCTGGCATTGAACAATTCATAAAGCGTTTTACTGATCTTGATTTGGATGTAGATGTATTGGTAAATAATGCTGGTTTATTTTTACCTGGTTCCATGATGGAGGAACCGCAGGATCAATTTGAATATTTATGGAAGGTAAATATGAGTTCTGCATACCACGTAACAAGGGCTATTTGGGATAAATTGTCTAAATCGCCAAGAGCGCACATCATCAACATGTGTAGCATAGCCAGTGTAACTGCTTACGAAGCCGGAGGAACTTATTCGCTAGTTAAGCACGCCTTGTTAGGATTTAGTAAATCATTACGAAAAGAGGGGATAGCTAAAGGTATACGGGTCACATCTGTATTGCCCGGAGCCACCTTAACGGATTCTTGGGCAGGTGTTGATTTACCGCCAAACAGATTTATGAAATCCGAATCGGTAGCTAAAGTCTGCTACGCTGCGTTTGAAATAAATGAGGATTCTGTTTTGGAAGAGGTAATCATCAGGCCAATTTTAGGTGATTTATGATTCCTGAATGCGATATAATCTTGAATTTTCCAATATCTGTTTTTTAAGAAAATCTCTATATTTGCAATAAATCAAAATTATATGAAGAAATTTACTACGTTTTTGATTGCTGGGTTCGCTACAATTTCGGCTTTTGCCCAAATGTCATCCCCTGCAATTCCGGCTGTGGAGAAAAATCCTGGCTTGAAGGCTAACGAATTATCTAAGTTTAACAAAAAAGCCAATCGTCGTAC
>JACCDX010836470.1_pt1 | contig 10079 bp, 9 predicted proteins | sample 7449681 | NCBI WGS metagenome assembly JACCDX01 (sample SAMN15323450, study PRJNA562643) | freshwater metagenome | isolation source: river surface water | place: USA:Blue River Watershed | collected 2017-08-18
AATATTAATAACCTAAAAATGAAGGACTTAGCAGAAGTAGAAGTTCTGTCAGGTTACAACATGGATGAATGGGAAACCTGTCCAAAGGTAAAACTAACTATGGCAATTGCCTATGTTGTTGCTAAAAAGCAACGCCCAGACATAACCATGGAAGAGATTGAAAACATGGGCATTGATGAGATGAACGCATTAGCAGGTGGGGAAGACCCAAAAGCGAAAGCCTCTTAACTTTTATGGGTGAGTTCTGTGCAGCCACAGGATATACACCACAGGAGTTCTGGGAAATGTCTCATGAAGAAATTGAATATATAAGTAGGGGGTTGAGGAAGAAGAATGGCTAACACAATTGTTGTTGACATAGTTGCGGATACCCGCAAACTTGTTAAAGGCGTAGGCGAAACCAACCAGAAACTTTCTACTCTTAATGGGACTGCATCCAAAATATCAAATGGATTTGGATTAGTTACTAAGGCCTTAGCGGGTCTTGCAGCAGCCAAATTTGTATGGACATGGGTAACTGACTTTGAGAAGGAGCAATTAGCCTTTGCTTCATTAGCCAAACTCTTTGGGGATGATGCAGATAAAGTAATTGAGAAGGTAAATCTAATCTCAGAGAAGTTTGTGGTTGATGATGGAGATGTAGCCCAAACCCTTGTAACCCTGGGTAACTCAACCCTAATTAGATACAGAGGCATTCTTGATGAGATTGCAGAACTAACATTTTTAGCCAATAACCTGGACCCAACAAAGGACATTTCTTCCCTAACAAGTGCCTGGGTTAAAGCCTTAAGGTCAGGACAGGCATTAGGTGGGGATGAGATATCCAAGTTTGGCCTTGGTTCAACTCTCACACAATCAGAATTAGAAAACTTTAAGAAACTAAAGACCATCACTGAACAGGTCAAATTTCTCTATGGAGCAGCACAAGATGATATTAATGAAAGGCTCCAGTTCTCTACTGCACAGAAATTACAAAAGCAGTTTGAAGACCTTAAGGATGTAATAGCAGAACTACTTATTCCAGTACTTAACTTAGTTGTTCCCATCCTTGAGAAATTAGTCAACCTCATCACATATGAAGACGAAGATGGACAGACGAAGTTACATGAAGAAGTAAAATTATTGGCAGGTGCCTTAGCAACTGTTTGGACTGTAGGAAAACTTGCAGGATTGGTAGCAGCACTTGAAGCCTCAGATAAGGCATTAGGCAAGATTTCCAAGGAACTTAAATCATTCCCAGGATTATTGAAGGGATTAACCTTCCCAGAAATACTTACTGCATTTGGATTATTGATTGAATCTATCTGGAGTAAGTTAGGTAAATTTGCAAAAGGGTTAGTTATTTATTTCCTTGTTGAGATTGGTGAATGGGCAGCAAGAGAGATTGTTAAGAAGTTTCCAAAGGATTGGCAAGAAGTTGGAAATGCAATTATTGATGGTGTAGTAGCACCATTCAAAGACCCAGTTACATGGTTTATAAACACAATTAAGACATGGTGGAAGGGCATTAAAGAAGCATTCCTCAATTGGGGTAAGTTCTATTTTGGTATTGCTTCTCCATCTAAGGTTGCAAAAGACTTAGGTGCAGACATTGTGGCGGGACTTGCAGCAGCATTCTCCATAACAAATCTAATAAATGTAATAAAGACATTCTTTACAAACATATTAGCCAGATTCAAGACAGAGGTAGCCCAAACAAATTGGGGGCAGGTAGGAAGAGACATTATTAGTGCCCTTGTAACAGGCATGAAAGCAGTGGCCTCAAGCCCTATTAGTTTTATTACAAAGTTAGCCAAAGACATGATTTCTACATTCAAGGCCTTCTTCAAGATTAGTTCTCCATCCAAGGTATTTATGGGATATGGAGAGAATCTCATGCAAGGTTTGGCATTGGGTATAAGAGGAAGTTCTGGATTAGCAGCAGGGGCTTTATCAGGTTTGAGCCTAACCCCATCTTTTGGCAATTCAAGAGGCAGTCAAATAACAGTAAACATTAACGCTGGTATTGGTACTGACCCATATGAAGTAGGCAGATATGTCAAGGCTGCATTGGATAAGTACGCAGGTGTTAATGGCAGATGAAGATTGAAACAGAATTTGATTTAGAACTTAGAACCAGAATTGATGGATTTTTCATCATTGGAGATACAGTCATTGGGGAAGATGGAGCACCTATTGCTTCAGATGAGCAACTTGAGAATGACAGTGAATACGAATGGTCAGACATAAAAGAAGGTGTTCTGTCTGTCTCAGTTAGAAGGGGCGTAGACAGTTACACAGGTGCCTTGCCCTTACCTATTCCTTCTGTAGGTGTGATGAGTATTAAGACCACCAACAAATTATTTGACCCTAACTTCAATCCTTACATGGAACCTAAATCTAAGGTCAGATTACGCAGGGGAGATGAAATTATCTTCCAAGGAAGAATCAATAATCTATTTGTTGATTACAGAAGTGATAAAGACAAGCCACTAATTTCCTTTGATGTTATGGACCCAATTGCAGACTTACAACAAACCACAACAGAGTTGGCATCAATATCTGCTCATGGCAATCAAACATGGACAGAGAGAATTGAAACCCTGTTCACCAATGCTGAGAAGCAGAACCTAACTAAGTGGCCCAGAACTGTTTCAGGTGGTGGCAAGACTAAGCATGGTTATTGGAATGAGACAAAAACCCTATGGGAAGCATTGGTTTTGGCATCTGATACAGAGGGAGCCTTTATTTATTATGACAAGGACAACAACCTAAATTGTTATGCATCTGGGGCTATACCAACAGGTACCTTGTTGATGAGTTTTGATAATGATGATGACACCAAGTTTGGCTACAAGAACATAGGAATTGACTACAGCGTTCAATCCACTATTAATGAGGTAGCAGTACAGAATACCTATGGGGTCTTTAAATCAGAGTGGAATGAAGATGCGGATGCAGGTATTGGAGCCTTTGAAACTGTAGAGGCAATTGTTACTGACCCACTTCCAATCAAGCGTAAGAAGGCCTTTATCAATAGGTATGGAACCCACGCATTAAACATAAATACTAATTTCAATCTCTCAGAGGGCACAGATATCTACACATCATGGGCTACAGAAATATTAGAGAAATGGTACAAGCCACAAGTTATTGTTAAAGAGATTGAATGGGATGCCAAGAAAGACATTACAAAAGCGGCATCTGCAGAAATATTAGACAGAGTAAACATAAGACATGTCACAGATAATTTTACCTACAATGAACAACTAACCATCATTGGTGTGCAACACACTTTAAGTGCAGATGACAATTCATGGCGGGTAAAATTTATATTGTTTCCAAGGAGTAGATTTATATGACAATTAGATATATTAATTTTGCTGATGGCGAAGTCCTTACAGCAGAACAACTCCTTGACCTACAGGACAATGGGGTTATCCAAGTTGATACCTTTGCAGAGTTAACAGGAATATCAGATTCAGTTAATGCTGTTTATGTAGAGGCAGATTCTGCTTTCTATATTAAAAAGTCAGATGGGTCATGGGGTTCTGTAGGTGGTCTTGCTGTAGTACAAGCAGCAGCACCAACTGCACCACAGGTAGGACAGATTTGGTTTGATACAGATGCAATTCTTCCTAATCCAACTAAACATTTTTATGAGGGAAGCGAGACAGTCACAAACACTGCTGCCTTCCAAGCCTTATCCAACTTAAATGGACAAGAAATAACCCTTACAGAACCTGCTTGGGTCCATGTTTCCTATGGCGTGACAGAGCCTATTGGAGACAACACAGCAGGTATTTCCTATGGTGTTCAACTATCAGGAGCAACAGTAAGGGCAGTAGGAGCAGCAGATTCATGTGTCTCTTATGTAGCAGGTAGAAACTCTGTATCAAATGATTTCTATGCCATTTTCAATGCGGGTACTACAACAGTAACCCCAGTAGCAAGAAAGATTGGTAGTGGAACAGTTTCTGTAACCAATCCATATATGAATATTGCAGCAATTAGGTGGTCTTAATAAATGCATAAAGTCTGGGATGGAACTGAGTGGTCAAGTGCTAAAGCCTTAAAGGTTTGGAATGGCACACAATGGAAAGCAGGTTTGAAGTTCAAAGTAAGAACTTCTACCTCTTGGCTACCTGGTTCTGTCTCAGACAAGGATGATTCTCAGATAGTTAAATGGTCTGTAGATGCACCTACGCCTCCACCACCTCCACCACCAGTAACACATCCAGTGCCTAACTTAGATTTAAAGACACTACTTGAAGTAGATGCTTTACTGTCACCATTTGCCTTTGATTACACAGTTACAGATTATGAAGTCACCTCAGATAATGCAAAGGATGACAAGGTAGTTATTGGGTCACAGAATCCACCTGCAGGACAACTTTTAGCAGAAGGAAGCACAGTAACAATCAAACTGTATAACTTTGTTCAACCTACCACCACAGTGCCTAACTTAGATAACCTATTAATTTCTGCTGCCAATACAGCAATTACAAATGCCAATCTTGTTGTGAGCACAAACATTGGAACAGATGAAACCTATGACACAAACCTTATAGGTAGAGTTATTAATGGCAGTCAGTATCCAACAGCAGGTTCTACTGTAGATACAGGCACTGAAGTTACTTATGACAAATGGGTTCAAAAGGCCTTTGCAACAGTACCTAATATTGTTGGGTTATTTGATAGCCAGGTATTCACTACATTGAATGCAGCAAATCTTAATATTGGTACAAGAACTGTAGTAGCCACCTCTGTTGCATCCAATGACGAAAAGGTTAAAAGTCAGTTCCCCGCACAAGGTACTCAGGTTCAGCAAGATTCAAATGTTAATTATGAAGTGTGGGATTACTCATTACGAGTTGTGCCTAATCTAAATGGCCTTACCCAACAACAGGCTTCGGATTCCCTTATCAATGCTGGTCTTTATGTTGGAACCATTTTCAATCAAGAAACCACAGTTGTTTCAGATGAAGGTAAAGTAAAGAGCAATAGCCAAAGCCATCCTGCGGGGACTGAAGTTAATGCGGGTACATCAATCAATTTCACTGTATGGGTACCTAATACAACTACTACAGTTCCTAATGTTGTTAACTTAGTGGGCCTAAGCACCATACAAAACACAATCACAGCAGCAGAATTAAATACCAGTTTAAGAAATATAACCTATACAAGAGATTCAAGCCTATTTAATAAGTGCTATGCACAGAGTCCCACAGCAGGAAATGTAGTAAATATTAACTCAACTGTTTATGTTGATTTATATTTGCAGGAACCTACATATACAGTTCCAAGCATTATAGGACTTACGCCAAGCACAGGTGCTATTAACAGTTACTTCACATGGGGAAGTAATACATTAGCCAATACTTCTACTGAGTCCACTTCCAACTTTGGCAAGGTAGCAACACAAAGTCCTTCAGCAGGTACTTCCTCATATTCAGGTTCTATCAATTATGGAATATATGTAGATGGCAGACCTACTGTTCCCAATGTTGTAGGACAGACAGAAGCAACTGCAAAATCTAATATCAATGCTGTTGGGTTAAATTGGTCTGTTACCTATCAGAACCAAACATTTAATGGTCAGGCCACAGCAGGTACAGTGGCATCTCAGAGTCCTGCTTCAGGGACAAGACTTGCTTCAGGTTCAACAGTTTCTATTGTAGTTTGGAATGCATATCAACCTCAACCAGTCACAAGAAGTGCTGTTGTATATGTAGGAGACAATGCATTTTCAGGATGGGATAAGAATGGAGTATTTACTTCATATACATCTGGAGATTTAGATTGGAAGAACCAGGCTTCTTGGAGAAATGTTGAATTAACAACTGGAACTGGAAACACAAGAGCCACTTCCACCTGGCAAAGAATGCAAGCGTGGGTAGGAAGACTTGATGCCACAAATGGTAAACAGGCTTACATGGCTCAATTTGATAAAGGTGCTGTAGATTCAAGAATAAAGGCTTCCATCACAGGTGGTGCTACATACACTGTAGGAAACATTGACATTGTTTTCCAAGTCAACTCCACTTCAGGGGGCACAAGTAAAGATTGGTATTTCCATTATTGGAACTCAACAACCTTCCCAAGTACAGCAAGAGAGAATTCCACAAACTGGTTTATTGATACACAGTTAATATCTACAAACATTAACCCTGGTGATGTTATGAGTCCAACAATAAATTCCACATTAAAGGGTGAAGTTGGACATGCTGTAAATGGTACAGGTTTCTCCAAGCCATTCATTATTGGTGGGGGATATGGAAATACATCTTCTGCTAACTATGGCTCTATTGACTGGTGCTATATGAGAATTCCTATTACATGGACGGAGTATGTATGAAAATATATGGAGTTAGTACAACAAGAAATGGCACTATTACAAATGCCAATTACAACAATCTTTCTTATACAGGCATTGATAGCAGTAGTGGAAAGCAGTATCACCTTTGGTACCCTGTTGAAATACCAGAGGGAACAAACTCCCTTTTTACTGGGGTGACTACTTCAGTAGTGGATGCCATTGTTACCCCATATTCTGCGGGGGCATCAGATAATTCACCTTCATTACTACAAGAAAGAATGATATTAATTCATAATGACAGTAATACACCTATAAGTTCTGTAAGAGTATTTATTGCAGACCAACAATTGACTGGTTGCGTTGCAGAAATAACACCTTGGAAAGCAACAGGAACAACAGAAATACATAAATATTCTGATTTTGAGATATTAACTTCTTCAAACCCTCCTGTTAATTTCACTCCTACTTACGCTTATGTGAAAGCAAATTTCCAGGGCAGTACTCCAGAACCAGAAACTCTCCCTTCTAAGGAAATGGTCATTTCGGACATGACCGCATGGGGTTGGGCAGTAGCAGCCCTAAGAATCTATGGAGTAAAGGACCAGTCAGTTGAAGAGGACTACTGCATTATTGCAACAGAGTCCATTTAAGTTTTCCTATAACTGCCTGTAGGAAAAGCAAGGCCTCCTTCAATACGAGGGAGGCTTTGTCTATACTCTAATTATGACTACTCCTGAATCAGCAAAGCCAAACAAGCCTTGGTACAACCAAAAGAAATTTGTTATCCCATTAGTTTTGGGATTGTTTTGGGTTGTAGGAACCATAAATTCTGAGGACACATCAACAAGTTCCTCCTCTGATTCAGGTCAGACAGTTACAAGAACTTATCCTGTGGAGTACATAAGCCATGCAGTTGTAAATCCTGCAACTATCGCTGTGAGATTTAGTGTGAAGAATGATGGAACTCAGCCAGTATCTCCTGAATGCAGAATCAGAATGCAGGATGCAAGTGGCACTTATAAGGGTTTTGATATTTTTGATATAACAGATGAAATTGCAGCAGGTCAGAGTCAAATAATTGTTGGTCAACTAACAATTACAAATGAAGGTGCAGCCTTCGCAGACCAGTTCTCAGGAGATTGCACAGCATCTACTACAGATACAGGTAGCAGTGCAGGTAAAGATGTAGAGATTTATGATATTAAGAATTGCAGTGATGGAGATGAAGAAGGCTGGTATTGGGGAGCATGTTTCAAAGCCAATCTTGAGCCAATGACTCAGATGGACTGCACTATTACTGCCCTTGATAAAGGCGGTACAGAAGTAGGAACCCACTCCTATAGAGCCAATGTAGTTAATAATGGAACAGTAGTTTCATATGGACAAAATGAGCGTTGGTATGTGGATGCACCAAAGTCAGTAGTCCAAAAAGTAGATTCATTTACTGTTAAGTGCACACTCTAAGGAACTCACATGAGAAAAATTAGACCATTTGGTTGGGTAATAATTGCTATTAATCTTTATTTCCTATACACATTCAGTAAGGGTGTTGTAGACCTGGGTGAGGATGACCTGGCAGTAGGCATGTTTGCCTTTATGTTCTTATTTATATGGGCAATTATCAACCTAATTCTGTATGTCCTTTATCGTGTAACAGCAAGGAAGCAACGCAAGTGCCCTGCCTGTGACTCCAATGTCAAGACAGGGTTAACCACTTGCCCTAAATGCAATTTTGATTTTATGAAGATGGCTAAGGGTGAGTCTGCATCTTAAGCAGATTCATTAAACATAGCCCTCATTAAATCTTCTTCCCTAATATGAACATAATATTGCATGGCAGTTGTAATTCTTTTATGTCTCATTTGCCTTCTTAAAGCCTCTGGTGGCATTTTCATAGAGTAATAAGTTGCATAGGCATGTCTTAACTTATGGGGAGTCATGAAACCTATCCCATTCCGCTTAAACAGCCTTTTAAGACCCAAGTAGACAGTGTTGTAATGATGAGTAGGTTCCCAGTTCTTGTACCTCTCTAAGAGCCACTCAGGGACTATTACAAGCCCTTCAGATTTAGCAGTAGTTAAATCATTATCAATTGTTTTCTGTCTATTGATATGAATTGCATTTCCTTTAATGGGTTGCTTGACCAAAGTCTCACCTAATCTGAAACCAGCATGAAGCATTAGAAGTGCATACATTTCATATCTTGAATGTCTAACGATTTCATCCAGGAATTCAAATTGAGGTAAGTCCAATTCAAGCGGGGTAGGAGGAGGAGTCTTTACCTTGATATCAAAAATACTCTTAAGGGCTATAGCACACTTCCTTCTGGTATTTACATTGAACACTCCAGAAAGCAAATCAGTTAATTGTTGTTTTGAAGGAGGATATTCAATTTCAGACAATTTCAAACTTCTACAAACACTTAAATACTCATAACTCGTACTCTTCTTAATTGCCTTATTTGGTAGCACAGATTGGGCATATTCATAGCAATTCATATAAACTCCATTACATGTTGAGATTGTGCAAATATGTAGTGGAGTTCAGATTCAATGTCTAATGTTTTATATGTTTTATATAAAAGTTTTAGACATTAGTAGTAACTCCATTACTTCTATTTGCCTTACTTTCTTAACATAGCACATATGGGCAGGTATTCTCCATATTGTTGAGTATGTGCAATATTCTCCAAATACGCATTAATAACTCCAATATCTTCCAATAGGACCTAATACCAGTTTTTGGTTTTAAAGTGTTTTAGTGCCAGGCAAGGGCTACCTTGATATCTATGGTGGATATACCTATCAAACCTTTTTACTTGTTCTTTCAAGGATAGATGCTTGTTGATACGCATTAACTGAAATAGCCCATAGGCACCTGTAGTGGAGTTCCTACTATGTAGGTTGAAGTTTGATTCTCTTTGTACCAGGGACATAGTGCATTGAATGTCTTTTTCTGTATACCCCGCCTGGGACAGGAGCAAGGTTAAAGAGACGATAATTTCTAACACAGGATTACTCCTGGTCTAAGTCCACCCCTGGCTGTGTTTCAGCCTCCACCTTTGGTGCCTTCTTACTGATTTTCTTTGGCTTTCTGACCTTCTTCTCAAAATCCCACTCATCTGCTGGGATTAATTCTCCATTATGGTAGACAGTTTTCATCTTCTTCCTCCTGGGTGACTTCAACAGTGTTGTTGTCAATCCATTTAAATATTCTGCCTTTGGGTAAAAGCAGGTCAATAAGCCTCCAACCTGCAGTAAGTAGTATGGCTCCAAGTCCTGCCAAAATCGCTACTAATTCGTTACTCAAAGTATCCCTCCATATTGCAACCTAACTGAGTCGCAATACATCCATTTTATAATTGATGTTATTCAAGAAATCTTGGAGGGTAAATGAATACAGTAGAAAGCGTCCCAGCATTCCTGGAGTGGAATGTTTATAAGGGAGATACAGCAAGATTAAATATTATTTTGAGAGATGAATCTAATAAAGAAATGGATTTGTCTGATTACGAATTTGCGGGGCAGGTGAAAGCATCACCTAAAGACAATGATTCTCTCCAAGAAATCACCATAGTAAAAAGTAATTCAGTAATTACCCTGACATTAGATGACACAAGCACCCTTCCAAGAAAATCATATTTTGATATCCAAAGCACAAACATAAATGGGGATATTCAAACCATTTTGAAGGGGAACATAAATGCGGAGGATGATGTAACAAGATGATTAGTTCAGTAGAAGTATTAAGTCCAGATGAAGTAAAACTATTAGTTACAAAT
>JACCDX011036114.1_pt1 | contig 10078 bp, 6 predicted proteins | sample 7449681 | NCBI WGS metagenome assembly JACCDX01 (sample SAMN15323450, study PRJNA562643) | freshwater metagenome | isolation source: river surface water | place: USA:Blue River Watershed | collected 2017-08-18
CATTTTTATCATATATTGGTACAACTAAAATTCCATCATCATATAACCAATGATAAGCATTTTTAATTATTTTTTCTATATCTTTTGTATGATTCATATATAAAGTACGTTCATCTAAAATAAATAAATGTGTTGATTTTTCTGGTAATATTTTACTATCTACTAAATTTCCTCTTATAAAATCAACATTTGGATATAATGATTCTGCTTTCTTTAACATATGTCTAGAAAAATCAATTCCTTTAACATTAGGATAATTTAAATCTTTCCAACTTTTACATACTTTTCCTACACCACAACCACCTACAACAATTACAATATCTTCTTTTTTTTCTTTTATTTTTTTTGGTACATATTTTAATATTACTTTATTATCACGATTTATATCAAAAAAATCGTGATAAGCAATATCATATAAATCAACATATTCTTTATCATATATGTCATCATTTTTTTCTTTATATTTATTTAATAAATATTCAATTGAATAATCAAGTTTATCTTGAAAATGTTCAGTACTATTTACTTCATATAACGCATTTTTAACTTTTATAATGAAATAAATAATCATGAATAAAATAAGTATATATAATAATATTTTGCAAATAAGATTCATTTTTATTTTTAATAAATAATTACACTATATTTAATTTTGATATTATTTTTTTATTTTTTTACGGTTAAATCATATTAAAGAAATAATATATTATAATATATATATTTAAATTTAAAAAAATGTTACAAGAAGAATATCAAAAACGAACTTATACTTCTAATGAAATTGAAAATATTGTTAAGGAAATTATTTCATATGCTTTAAAATCAGATGTTTCTAAAGCACGACGTGAAAATATTGATAATTATAATCAACATATGATGAAAAAGTTTGGTGAATTCCATTATAATTGTCCTACATTATTTTTTAAAATTATTGAAAATCCATCTGGTTTTCCAATGTATAGATTAGCTGAAATGTTAGAAATGAAACGTAAAATGGAAGCCCATGAAGTTACAAATGAAGAAGCTGATAAAACATTAGGACAAAAATATTATGATGAGTTTGCTGGGAAACATAAGTTTAAATAAAAAAAGAAACATTGTTGGACCATATAGCTGGCTCAACTGCCCTCCTCTTTCTTATTACTGTATTTTTTAACAAAATAATAATTTGTTAAAAAATTTGTTTTGTTAAAGTAGTGTTATAAAAATGAAAATAAAAATAAATCAAAGTTATTTATTTTTTATAATTATTATTTTAATAACATTATTTTTATTTTATTACATATATAATAAATATAATAATAATATATTAAAGAAAAATATTATAAAAAAATTAAATAATTCATATGAATTATTTCATAACATAAAAAATAAAGAACTTTTTTCAAATAAAAATAATATTTCAAACCAAAATGATATAATAAATAAAAAAGTAAATGATAATATTGAATATTCATATTATAAAAGTAATAAACATGATAGTTATAATATGTTAAATCGTGATTTAATATTATATTCTAGAAATAATATAAAAAATTCTGAAAATAATGTTAATAATAATAAAAAAAAAAATTTATATGACTCTTTGAGTCTCAAACGAATTGAACATATGAGTACAATACAAGAAGAACAAAATATGAATGATCTTTTTCCAGATTTAGATAAAAGTTCTTTTTCATTAACTAAAGATGATAAACCAAGTGATTTATTAGTAAAACAAGAATTTGAACCGGATAAAACAGTAATGAGCGACGCTTTATTAAAAATGGATACACGACCAGATGAACAAAAAGAGTTAGATTCTTTATTAGATGATTTAAATGTTTATATTTATTTATTAAAAAATACTATTATTACTGATTTAAATAATAAGCGTGACATATCCATAAATAAAAAAATTGAATTATATTACAATTTGTTTAAAGATACTTATTATATGGCAAAACAAGCAAATCAAATTTATAATAGTAATAAAGAAATACCCAACTATATTTTTGATAAAAATTTAGATACAAATGTTGATTTATATTTAAGTGAAAATAATAGTCTATCTCTTTCTATCATAAATATTTATAAAAATATATTAGATGAAAAAGATATTCAAAATAATAAAGATTTATTAATTCAATTAAATGTACCTATTCCTAAAAATTTAGATTCAGAAGAAGAAGATGATATAATTGACCCATTAACTATATTACGTGAATTTGCTGACAATATTAAATATATGTATGATAGTTTAAATACTATTATTGTTCCTTATTATAATTTTGTTTTTGAACTTGGAATTGCTCCATATCCAAAAGATAATGATACTCAAGACCCAAATTCACCTGATAATAAAGCTGGTGCTGCTTTAATTGCTTCATTTATGTCTGAAATGATATCTTTTTCATCTAATTATAATGATCTGATGATTAATTATATTATGAATGAAAATGTATATATTTCTTTAATTCTTAATAAAGATTATAAAAATAATTTATTTAAATTACCAAATTTAAGTAGTGAAAATATAACAAATTTAGAAGAATTATATTCACGAAAAATTATTGATGATAATCAAATATCATTATTTGATAAAACCGCCGAAGATATTACCATTATTTACAATTATTTTATAACATTGTATTATTTAATGAAAGCAGACCCAGATCCTGAAAAAATAGATGTAGACACTATTGAAAAAATATTAAAAGGTAATTTAACTTTTAATAAGGAAGACCGATTTAGTTTATTTAAAAAATATAACCCAACAATTGATAACGACCAATATACTTTTGGTATAAAAAACATGGTTACAAATACTGAATATCCATTTATTTCACTTATAAATGGATTTAGTACAGAAAAATCTGTTCCCTCTGGACCTTCTAAAGCTACCATAAGCAAAGCAAAAGAAAATTTAGCAAATAATATGAAAAAAGCATTAGAAGATGCCGAAAGAGCTCTTAAAGAAGCCACCGAAAAAGCTGCTAAAGAAATTGAGAGAACCGCTAATGTTGTTGCTAAAGAAACTACACAAGCTGCTAATGTTGTTGCTAAAGAAACTACACAAGCTGCTAATGTTGTTGCTAAAGAAACTACAGAAATTGCTAAAGATATTGATAAAGGAGCTAAAAAAGTAGGAAAATCAATTATAAAAGCATTTAAAATTAAATAATATTTATTTTTTTATCATATGTGAATACTTTTTCCAATAAATACTTTCAAAATTAATTGGTATATGATATTTAATACACCAGTTGTAAGCATTTTGAACTTGTATTTTGATAAGTTCATCATATATTTTTTTATCAATCATTGATGATGGGTTGTTTTTAGCAATATCAAGAATTTTATCTAATGATTTTTTTTGATAATTTAAATATTTTTGATTATAAATATTTAATCTATGTATTAATTCTGACGGTGTTTTTATATTTATAATATCTATAAAATGATTTTTTTTAAATGTTTCATCTTTGGTTTCAGTCATATTATTCCATATTTGAATATTATATAATAACTCATCTTTATTTTTTTCTGAAATTTTATTTAAAAAATTCATACATATTATATATTTTTCAGAATTTGCAGGTCTACTACTTTCCGGTTTATATATATATATACATTCAAAATTACGTTCTAATATATCTAATATACGAAGCATTGTTACACTAAATAAATCAAATACTTTACATATAAATGTACCTTTTTCAGCTAATATTTTTAAAGCAATAACAACTTCAGAATATATAATTTGACACGAATTTAATTCTTGACCATTAAAATCAGATGAATAGTCAAATCCACCATCTGCTGTTACTACATGCGCTTTATATGTTTTAAATTTTTTAATATAATTTAAAACATCTTGATATATATATAAATTACCATAATTAACATTTACATTCGTTTCTTTACCAAATATTTTATTTATTTTATTCCAATCTGGAACATATTCATTATGCGGTTTTAATGTTATTCCTTCATAAACATCTTTTATATAATTTTTATTATTTTTTTTCCTTAAATATTGTATATAATGATATGATGCTTCCATAAATCCACCAGGTCCTTCCGCTAAATGAGCAAAATAAAAATTAGTATTTAATGAAAAATTTTGGATAATTGGATAATTATGATAAATTTCCCACATTTTAAAATAAGACCGACTTAATGGAATATATTTACTAATACTATCATTTTTCTTTTTCCGATGATATGTTGTATAAATAAGTTCATAAGGATTACCTATTTTTTTCATTTTATCCCATATTTCATTATTTTCTAATGTATCTATTTCTTCTTTTTTTTTACTTATTTCTTCATAATATTGTTTAAATAATAACGATTGTGTTTTTGATTTCCATTCTAACTGCACATTTTCAATATTTACACTTTTTGTTAAATTATCGTTTTTATGAACATATAAACAATCCATTTTTTAAATTTTATTTAAAAAAATACATTATATTAAGATATGATTTTTATTATTTAATTTGAACTAAGATTTATTTTTTTATTTTTTTATTTTCTTTATAAAATCTTTTTTACTTCTTTTAAATACCTTCTTCTTATTACCACCAGTCATTTCTTCTTCTACAGATGGCATTAAATTATCTTCTTTTACAGATGGTATTGAATTATCTTCTTCTACAGATGGTATTGAATTATCTTCTTCTACAGATGGTATTGAATTATCTTCTTCTACAGATGGCATTGAATTATCTTCTTCTACAGATGGCATTGAATTATCTTCTTCTGCAGAACTTTCACTACGTTCAACATTAATTACTAAATGTGCTGTTTCGTTATCTAATATTTCAACATTTTTTTCATCATGAATGGTTTTCTTTTTTGATTTCTTAACTTGGTCTTCAATCATTTTTACTAATTTCTTATATAATGAATCTGATGTATTACTTACTTTCTTATATACGAAAGCATTATTTAAGAAACTAAACTTTTGTTCTTCAACACTCATTTTTTTAGCATTATCAATATTACGATCTAACTCTCCTGTTTCATGTACAATATGAGTATTTATTCCGTTTTTATTTTCATATTGGCCTTTTAATACATCTTCATGATATTCTGAAAATGGTTTAATCATTACTTTTACAAATCCATATTCTTCTAATATTGCATCTAAATAATTATAATTTACTAAATATTCACTATGAACATTTCCTATACTCTTTACTAATACATCAATTTGTTTGCCAAAATTTGGTTTTGTCGTATCAAATGACATACGTGTTGTACTATATTTCTTTTGAATTTTCCATAATGTTTCTCCACCAAATGTTTTACCTTCTACTTCATTTACACCCTTTAATAATTGATGAACGCGTTCACCATCAAATGATGTACCAATAAAATAACCACCAATTTTAAGATTATCATTTACATTTTGTAATAATGTTCTTAAACGAATTTCATTTTCAAAGAAATAATGTAAAGCAAATTGTATATTTACTACATCAAAATAATACTTTGTTTGTATAAACTTTCGTAATTGAATCTTTCCTGATTCATCAAACGCACAATCTTGATTTGGGAATATTAATTTACCAGCATCACCCCTTACAAAATATGCTTTCGGCTTTGGTTTAGGTAATGCTCTATCATAAAATTGTTGAGCAAACTTAATATTTTCATAATCAATATCTATACCAACTACTTCAGCATATAATGCTGGTTTAATCTTTTTCATATCAACACCTTTACCACAACATAAATCAAGAAGCTTCCCTCCCATCATAGTACTTCCAGCCATTAATGATGGATTTACTTGTTTAAATAATGATGATTTAATATGATGATTATGAAAGTTTTGGTATGGTAAACGCATTGAATTATTTTCTATATTTCCATTCTTTAAAGATGCATAATATGGAGCATTTACAGCACCTGTACCTGTAGCATCTAATGGAACTTTCCCAATAACTGTTACCATTTCTTCAGTTACTGGATATTGTAATGATCTAAATATATCATTCGCAATTTTGTCAAAATTACCAAATACAAAACGATTATTTTTATATGATGTTGTTTTATCATATCGTACTCTATATGGAACCCATTGAAAACCTTTTTCACGAGTTGGATCAAATCCAAATTCAACAATGGTATCATCATTTACAATATCTTTTTCACCAGTAATTGGGTCTTCACAAATGATTTTATCATTTTCATCAATAAATACATAACATGTATTATATGATTCAGCACCATTTTCATCTAAATCATATGGATTAAATAATGTTTTGTATTTTTTCTTTGTCATACGATGACTTTTTTCATCAAAGGTATCTTTTAATGTTCCAACATATAATTTTATTTTTTTATATTGTTTTAATATACTTACTATACTACCATCTTCTTTTAATTCACTTTCTAAATGTGGGAATTTCATTTCACTTCCAAAATCATTTTTAACAACTTCTATTAAAAAATCAATTGTATTATATTTTGGTGGTTTCCATTTAAATAATGCATACCAACTTCCACCTTTTAATGGATAATGATCATACATTGGTGTAAAAATCATACCATCCACAAAAAATGGTTGGGTTTCACGACTTTTCCACATTGCGTTTGCTTTTTCAATAATATCTGTTCCATCTGGATTTACAGATACACTAAACTCTTTACGATTTATTTTAACAATTTGCTTAATTCGCTCTTTACGACTTGTTGAATTTATAAAAAAATCTAAATATTTACAACGACTATATAAACGCTCTTCCTTATAAGTATTATAATACTGCTTTTTTCTTATATCATTACCACGGTCAAATAACATATCATATGCAAAAAATTCATAAACACCCGTACTTGGTATTTTAACATATTCACCTTCTATTACACTATTTACATATTTCTCGTCTTTTAATCCTGTATCAATAATATTATTATTTATATCAATTAAATAAATATTACCATTTAATTCAGATTTGTCTGACGATAATACATATCCAATATGTCGTATTCCATCAGCCTTTAATGATACACTATATCTATTTAATATATTCATAGTATTATTACTTTTAATTAAATTATTACGATGTAATGTTACTGGATTAGCTAATAATGATCCACCTTTTTCATTATTTAATGTTTTGGTATTTACTAATGATGTAAATGAATTAAGTACAGTACTTTTAATACTTTGTTTTAATATAAACTCAGAATCATTCATTATTAATAATATAGTATGAATATGATTAAATAAACTTTTTATGATTTCATCATTATTAAACTTCTTTTGTAATCCTTCATCTTTGTTTCCAATATATTCTATTTCAATTTCATATGTTGGAAATGCTTTTAATACATTTGCATCACGAAATGTTTTACCAATACCACTTTTAATTGTCGTTAAATCTATTAAAAATAATCCGTCTTCACTCATTATATGATAACGATTTTTTAATCTGAACTTTTTATTTAATTTTGAATTTTTATTTACATTATTTGCTTCATTTAATAATTGATTTTTATTTTTTTCAAATATATTTTCTTGAGCTACCTCATCATTTAATGAAACTCGTAAATAATATTCTTTAATATCTAATCTTTCCACATATTTCTTTTCAATAATATCATATGGAATTTCGTTTAAATTATTTTGAAGCCAATATTTTTTAATATTATTTGAATCATTTATACTTAATCGTGTACGAGTTATATTTGAATTTGAATTATTTCCTTCCATATATACATTAATATCTAATGATGAACTCATCGTATATTTACATTCAAGTCCATCATTTACTTTACTAAATGTATAATATTCAAATATTTTTTTAAATTTCTCTTCATTAATTTCTATTTTTTCATAATTTTCATCCCAAAAACGTACTTCAAACTCAAGATTTTTATTTTTATTGGCATTTTCAATAAAAGATTTAACCTTGTTGTAATACGATTTTTCAATTTCCATTTTATAATGAAATATAATAATACTATATTATTATTATATTATTTTAAGTTCTTTATATTAAAAAATATTTTTTTAATTATAATTATATTAAAAATATTATGTTTAAAAGTATTTATTATTTTATTATTTTATTATTTTATTATTTTAGTATTATACTTATTTATTAAATAATATTATTTTTCTAAAATATTAAAAGTATGAAACATATTATTCATATTTAATATATCATTTATAAGTTCACTTTTTATTTTATGAATATGTTTACCACTTTTTTCTGATATTTTTTGTATTGGAATATTTTCATCTGTAGCAATTATACGCAATTCTTCAATTTTAAGTTTATCTAGCTTATTTTTATCATATTTTGTTTTTTTCTTTATATTTTCAGGAACTTCTTGAACTGATTTATTAACTTCTTCAACTTTTATAATATTTTCTTCTTTAACTTCTTTAACTTCTTTAACTTGTTGAACTTCTTTAACTTGTTCAACTTCTTTAACTTGTTCAACTTCTTTAACTTTTATAATATTTTCTTCTTCAACTTCTTCAACTTTTACAATATTTTCTTCTGCATTTTTGCTTAATTTAATAAGTTGTTCAATATTAAAATCATTATAATTCATATATTTATATAATTTTGATAATGATTTCTTATCATTTTCATAAGTAAACAAATGATTCGTTTCACCTTTATTTTTTAAAATTGGATAATAAACACCATTATCATATAATATAATTGCTACATTATTTAATGGATTAAATATATTTTTATAATGAAATACTTTACTTTCATGATAATCTATATTACTTTGTTTCATATTTAATATAATTAATGAAATATTTAACATATCAATATTATATTGAATAAAATTATCAAATATTTCATAATCACATTTATTCATATATGCTTGATTCATGGATAAAAGTAAATGTTCTCGTTTTATTTTTCTATTTTTACAATAATTAAATTCATAATATTTTTCATTACTTAATAGATCATCATCCAGCTTTTTTATCCACTGGGTCATAATAAATTGTTTATCTGTATAACTATTCATTAAAAATGACGGCTCAATAATTGTAAAAAGTGACTCTAAAAATCTGTAATTTAATGATTGATTACTTTTTGAATGTACATATGTTGTTAAACAATTTCCTAAAATATCTTGAATACATTGATATGTTTTAATTAATTTTGAATAACTTTCTTTCTTTTTATCTTCTTTTTTATAATCTTCATTTACTTTATTTTTGTGTAATGTATTTTCTTCTAATCTATTTTCATTTAATATATTTTCATCTAAAGTATTAATATATGATAAATATTTTTTTTCATTTTCAATTTCATATTTATCATAATCTAATAATATACTTTTTGGTAAATTATATTGTTTAACTTTTAATGTATTTATTATATTTTCTATACTTAACATTTTTATAAAATGATATTTATTATACTTTGTAATAAAGTACTTTATATACCCTTTTAAACAAATACTTTTATTCTTTTTTATAAATCAATTTTTATTATTTTATTAAATAATAAATAATTTGTTAAATAAAAATATTTATTACCAAAGTAAAGTATATTTAGTACACTCATTCACTTTATTTTTTTTTAATATACAATCACTACATAATTCTTTATTTATTTTTAATTCAATCTCTTCAATTATTATTTGCCTCAAATAATTGTAATCTTTAGGTGTTAAATCATTATATAAATGATTATTTCTTATTAAAATTTTTTCATTACAATCAGTAATTGATACTTCATTATATCCATTACTTGCATATGTTATTATCATATTTTCAATAGTATGTAAACCAAGATTAACATAATAATTTATTACATTTTCTTCTTCATTTTTTTCTAATGATCGCAAATAAGAACTATTATACAGAGCATTATCTTGAGAAAATACATATAAAGGTAATAATAAAGCTGTTATATAAAATAGTAAATTCATTATAAGAAACCTACAGTATAAGAAACCTACAGTATAAGAAACCTACAATATAAGAAACCTACGGTTTCTTATGAACTTCCCTTTATATTAAGAACTTAATGTTCTTAATAGCTCTTTATAATAATTTGTTAATAAAAATAATTTGTTAATAAAAATAATTTGTTAATAAAAATAA
>JACCDX010147164.1_pt1 | contig 10076 bp, 4 predicted proteins | sample 7449681 | NCBI WGS metagenome assembly JACCDX01 (sample SAMN15323450, study PRJNA562643) | freshwater metagenome | isolation source: river surface water | place: USA:Blue River Watershed | collected 2017-08-18
CAGGCCGCCGACAGCCAGGTGGACCTGCTGTCGCAGCACATCAATGTGCAGGGCGACCTCCATGCCCAGCGCCTGCGCGCGGTCACGGGCGCGCACCTGTTCGACTACGCCAGCGGCCAGATCACGGGCCAGGCCACGGGCCAGGCCAGCGCCGCCCCCGCCGCGCCTTCCGGCCTGGACGTGGGCCAGCTCGGCGGCATGTACGCCAACCAGATCCGGCTCGTGGCCACGGGCGCGGGTGTGGGCGTGCGGGTCGACGGCCAGTTGCTCAGCGCCGGCCAGATCCGCATCGAAGCCGACGGCACCCTCACCCACAGCGGCCGCTTGCAGGCCGACGGCGGCGCCCAGCTGCAAGCCTCGCGCCTGGAGCAACAAGGGCAGATCCTCAGCGCGCAAACCGTCGCCTTGCAGGCGCAGGACATCGTGCACACGGGCAGCACGCAAGCCCAGCAGATCGCGGTGCGCAGCGACCGGGACCTGAGCAACAGCGGCCAGATCAAGGCCCAGGCCCAGGGCCTGCAGCTGCAGGCGGGCCGGCTGATCGACAACCAGGCCAGCGCCACCCTCGCGTCGCAAGGCAGCGTCACGCTGCAGGCGCAGCAGCTGCGCAACGCCGGCCAGCTCAGCGCCGCCGGCGATCTGGCCGTGCGCGTCCAGCAGTTGCAGCAAAGCGGCGGCTTGCGCACCGAGCAGGCGCTCGACATCCAGGCCGACACCGGCAGCAACACCGGCCAGGTGCAAGCCCGCCAGCTGCAATGGGCCGGGCAGACCCTGGACAACAGTGGCCAGCTGCAAGCGGGCGAAGGGGGCTTGCAGCTGACCGCCCATGCCGCCTTGAGCAACACGAACACCGGCAAAATCCTCAGCGAAGGCCCGGCCCGCGTGCAGGCCGGCACGCTCGACAACGCGGGTGACATCCGCCTGCAAGGCGACAGCCAAATCCAGGCGCAAAGCGTGCGCAACAGCGGTCTGCTGCAAGGGCAAGCGGCGCTCACGCTGCAGGCCACGCAGCTCGACAACGCCCACACCCTGGCCGCTCCCGCGCTGACGCTGCAAAGCGCTCAGCTGAGCAACACCGGCCAGATTCAGGCGCAACAACTGCGTCTGAACGGGCAGGACAGCGACAGCAGCATCCTCGTCAACAGCGGCACCGTGGTGGCCCGGCAGATCGACATCGCCGACCTGCAGGCGCTGACCAACACCGGCCGCATCAGCACCATCGTGGACGGCGCGGGCACAGCGCAAACCCTGGCCATTGCGGCTGCTCATCTCCAAAACAGCGGCGGCCGCATCGAAGGCCGCGACGGCCTGCAGCTGCAAGCTGGGCAGATCGACAACCGCGCCGGCCAATTGCTCACGCAGCAAGGCGCCATGGACCTGCGCGCCAGCGTCATCGACAACCGCAGCGGCAGCATCTTGCAGCAAGGCGCTGCCGCCAGCCTCGACATCGTGGTCGACGCCGCGCTCAACAACGCCAGCGGCCAGATCGAGGGCCAGGGCCGGCGCATGCGGGTGCAGGCCGGCGAAATCGGCAACAACAGCGGCCAGCTGCTGCACACCGCCACCGCCCAGAGCACGCAGCCCACGCCCGAGCTGAGCATCACCGCGCTGGCTGGCCCGCAAGCCAGCGGCCAGCTGCAAAACATCCAGGGCCGCATCAGCGCCAGCGGCAATCTGAGCGTGCAGGCCCAGGCCTACATCACCGACGCCAGCGACAAGCGCCTGAGCGAGGCCCGGGTCTTGCCCTTCATGGACAAAACCCAAGCCACCAGTGGAAGTCTGCCTGCCGGCAACGCCTACGATTGGGAGTCCGACATCGCGGCCAACGAGAAGGTCAACAGCACCCAAGCGGCCGCCGACCAGGCCGCGGCCACCGCCAGCAGCGCCGCCACCGCGCTCACCCAAGCCCAGGCCACCTTGAGCCAGGCACAGGCGAATGCCCAAGCCGCTCAAGCGGCCGCCCAAGCCCAACCCGGCAATGCGACGCTGGCGCTGGCCGCCCAGCAGGCCCAGGCCGCGCTGACCCAAGCCCAAACGGGCGTGACCGTCGCCCAGGCCGATAAAACCGCCGCCGACGCCGCCAGCACCAGCGCGCAGGCCGCCTACCAGGCGGCATTGGCCGAGGTCAAAACCATCCCTTCGGGCAGCAGCGGCAACGCCGGCAGCAGCGACAGCGCCAAGCCCATCGATGTGCAGATCGCCACGCCCAGCGCACCCACCTTGAGCTTGCCCGGCGCGCTGGCGTTGGCCGGCGGCCACATGGCCTTCACGCTCGGCGATGGTGGCCTCGACAACCGCCAGGGCAAGCTGCAGGCCAACAGCATCGCGGTGCAAACCACCGGCGACGCCTGGACCCACCAAATCAGCGCCCAAGACACGCTGACCTTGAAGGCCCGCCACATCGAGGCCAACAGCCTGGTGCAAGCCACCATCACCCAGCTCAGCGCCAGCGGCCAGTTCAGCAACAGCGGCCGCATCGAAGGCCGCCAAAGTCTGGACGTCGGCGCCGACCAATTGCAAAACAGCGGCACGCTGTATGGCCTGAACACCACCGTGCAGGCCGCCAGCCTGCTCAACACCGGCGTGGTGCAAGGCCGGGCCAACCTCGATGTGGACGCGGCGCAGGTCTTCAACGCCGCCACCCTGGCCGGTGGCCAGGTGCGCGTGCGCGGCAGTGCCCGGCTGGAAAACGTGGGCGTGGTCTTTGCCAACACCGGCATGACGCTGCAGGGCGCCGACATCGTCAATGACCAAGCCCGCATCCACAGCATGGGCGACCTGCGCATCGAAGGCGCACAGCCTGGCCAGGCAGCGACCAGCGTTTTCAACTACGCCGGCCGCATCGAATCGGTGGACGACATGGCCCTGAACGCCGACACCGTCATCAACCGCGCCGTCCTGCCCAGCGTCAATGTGCGCGGCCTGGTCGAGCACATCAAAGAAGACGGCAAGATCATCACGCGCGCCACCGACACCTTCAACGCCGATGGCAAAAAGGCCGAGTTGATTGCCGGCAAGAGCCTCACCGTCAACGCCAAGACCGTGCACAACGACTACGGCATCCTGTCGGCCTGGCACGCGGTCAACATCAACGCCGACACGATCCACAACACCGCCTACGGCGCCATCCAGACCGAAAACATGGTCGTCAAGGCCGCCTGCTACAACTGCCACCAGACGGTGCGCTACGCCAACAGCTGGGGCGGCGTGATTGAAAGCGGCGGCGCCGCCCGCTTGCGCGCGCTCGTCATCCACAACAAAACCGTCGACACCCGCGACGGTTTTGCCGGTTTGTCGAACGACTCGCGCGTGGTCATCGTCGATGAACGCTCGGGCACCCAATCCCCGCTCACCAAAGCCTTTGTGGACCGCTTTGGCACCGTGGGTGGCCCCGGCACCACCAGCGCTGGTGGCGGCGGCACCCCCCTGCCTGGCCAGCGGCAAGTGCTCGACGGCCTCGTGCTCAACGCCTATGGCGGCCTCGACTTCAGCCGCTTCAAGCTCGCCGACAGCGCGGGCTTGTTTGAGCGCGCCGACCCGGCCTCGCCCTACCTGATTCAGGGTCGCACCGACCTCATCCCGCGCGAGAGCGCTGCGCAAAACACGCAGTACAACAACTTCCTCGGTTCGGACTACCTGATGCTGCGCCTGGGCCTGATGCCCACGCAAACCAAGCGCCTGGGCGATGCCTGGTACGAAACCCAGTTGGTGCAGGCGCAGCTGTTCGCGTTGAGCGGACGGCGCTACACCGTGGCCGGTACCAGCAGCGACTACGACCTCATGCGCAGCCTCATGGACGCCGGCCTGCTGGCGCAAGCCCAGCTGGCCCTCAGCGCCGGCCAGACCCTGAGCGCCGAGCAACAGGCCAAACTCACACAAGACATCGTCTGGCCCGAGTGGCAGGTGGTGGACGGCCAGCGCGTGCTGGTGCCGCGCGTCTATCTGGCGCACCAAGCAGACGACGATCTGGTGCAAGTGGGCGCCCTCATTGCCGGCAAGACGGTGCAGATCGACACCGGCAGCTTGAACAACAGCGGTGCGCTCAGCGCCGACCAGAGCTTGGTCATCAACGCCAGCGGCCAAGTCAGTGGCAGCGGCAGCCTGCGTGGCGGCACCAGTGTGGCGCTGGTGGCGGGTAGCGCGGACCTGGACAACGCCAGCATCGCCAGCGGCGGCTGGCTGCAACTGCAAAGCACCCAGGGTGACATCGCGCTCACGGCCACGCAGGTGACCGCGGCGGGCAACGCCAGCGTGCAAAGCGCCGGCGCACTCGTGCTCAAGGCGAAGCAACACGAAGCGCATGTCGACAGGGGCAATGGCAATCGCAAGGACGAAACCCTGTATGAAACCAGCAGCATCCAGGCCGGCGGCAGCCTCACGCTCGCCAGCCAGGGCGACCTGAACGTGCAGGGCGGCCAGCTCAGTGCGGGCCAGGACCTGACGCTCGCTAGCGCAGGCCAGCTCCAGATCGAGAGCCCGCAAAACCACACGCGCACCCAGATCGGCAGCGACGTGCGCCAAAGCCTGCAAACCGAGCGCACCCGCCTGAGCGCGGGGGGCAACGCCACAATCTATGGCCAGCAAGCCGTCGAGTTGACCGCCACCGATGTGAATGCGGGCGGCAAAGCCAGTGTGATCAGCCAGGGCGCGGTGGTTTTGGGTGCCAACACCGACACCGAGCAACACAACTGGACCACCAGCAGCACCAGCCGCAGCCTGGGCGGTCTCAAAAAGAAAACCACCACCACCGAGCACGAGACGCTGGACAAGACGGCCGAGGTCACGCGCATCGCAGGCGATCAGGTGCAGGTGCTGGGCCAGGACGTGGCCAGCCAAGGCGCGCAGTTGCAAGGCCAAAGCCTGGTGCAGCTCGAAGGCGCCAACCAGACGCAGCTGTACGCCGTCAATGAAGTGCACAGCACACGGGCCGACAGCCGCTCCAGCTCCAGCTTTGCCGGGTTCACCTACAGCAAGTCCAGCAGCAGCGACAGCAACTTCCAAAGTGAGGCGCTGGGCAGCGAACTCACCTCGCAAGAGGCGGTACGCGTGGGCGTGGGAGCGGTCACCGATGTGCGCGGCGCGATCCTGAGCGCGCCCAAGGTCGAGTTCTACCGCAGCGTCGGTGCAGACCCCAGCCAAAGCGGCGAGCTGATCCTGGGCGCGAGCACAGACACCACCCAAACCAGCCACACCGAAAGCACCACCACCGCAGGCGTGTGGCAAAGCCAAAGTGGCCAGGGCAGCATCACGCAAACGGCCAAACAAACCCAGATCAACGGGCAGCTGAACATTGGCCAAGGCATCCAGACCACGGTGCAGATCCCTGAGGGCGAGTTCAAAAACCAGATCAAGGCGCTGAGCCAGCAGCCGGGCCAAGGCTACCTGCAGCAATTGGCGGCAGACCCCAAGGTCAACTGGGCGCAAGTCAAGCTCGCGCACGAGCAATGGCAATACAGCCAGCAAGGCCTCACGGGTGCGGGCGCGGCGCTGCTGGCCATTGCGGTGGCGGTGGCCAGCGGAGGAACAGCCGCCGGCTTGGCAGCCGAAATGGGCGCCACAGGCGTCACTGCGGCGGCCGTGACGGCTGGCATGACGGCATTGGCCTCCAGCGCCGCTGTCAGCCTGGTCAACAACGGCGGCGACCTGGGGCAGACGCTCAAGGACCTGGGCAGCAAAGACAGCGTCAAGAACATTGCACTGGCCATCGTCAGCGCTGGGGCGCTGCAGGGCCTGAACGAGACGTTGGTGATCGATGGCCAAAAGCTCTCGGCCATCAACGCCAAAGACAGCAACTTTGGGGCCAACCTGGGCAAGGCTGTGATCAACAACGTGGCCAGCGCGACAATGACCAGCGCGCTTACCGGCACGAGCCTGGAGGACAACCTCAAGACGGGCTTGCTGGGCGCAGTCATCAGCGCAGGCGCGGGGCAGACCGCCTACACGATTGGCGACCTCACGCAAAACGACCAGGCCCTCAAGGCCCTGGCGCATGCCATGGCTGGCTGCGCAGCGGGGGCCGCAGGTTCAGGCAGCCAAGGCTGCCAAAGCGGCGCTATTGGCGCGGTGGTGGGTGAACTGGCGGCGCAGTGGTACGACACTCCCTCGGGCTCTAAAAAACCCAGTGAGGTGTTGGACTTTGTGAGGGTGGTTTCGGCGACGGCAGGCGCATTGACAGGCGACGCCAGCGTACAAAGTGTAAGCACAGCGGTGATGACGGGCGTCAATGCCGCTGCCAATAACTACCTCTACCACTACAAAGGCAAGATCATTGCGCGTGACAGCCAGGATAACGACAAAATCATTGATTTGAGTGATGACGATCTGCGCAAGCTGGCTGCAGAAAATCCCGAAGTTCTCAATCAAATGATTGCAGGCATTGGTAAAACCGATGCGCCCATACTGGTCAGAGACAGCTCGGCGAAAAACATGACGAGCAGCAACATTCAAGACCTGCGCAATCCCAACGACAGAGCAATCATTGCCAAGGAGACAGACATGGGCTACGTGAACATCGACGGACAAGCGCGGGTGTTTGTGCAAACGGGCATGGACAACACGCGCCAGGATGCAGGCGTGAGCGCGCAAGCACTGTCCAAAACATTGGGTGGTGTGGGCACCGGCTACATCAACAATGGCACCGAAGGACTGGGAGGTGATGTGGGTGAGTACCTGCCCAACAGCCTGAGTAAGCGCGACGTGCTCAACGAGTACACCTACAGAACCCTGAACGCGCAAGGGCCGACCTTGATTTTGACGCACAGCGCGGGCAACGAGGACGCGAGAAAGGCGCTTCAAGCGGGCGCTCTGTATGGCCACACCTACGAAAACCTGAGCTTTGTGTCGATGGGCTCACCCGTAAGCAACAGCGTGATGAAGCAAAGCGTGAGCAATGCCGGGGCTGCGTATTTGGGGCAGATCAATGACTGGCGAGATCCGGTAACGAATCCGAAATTTTGGGTTGTGGGTACTGCAGCTGCGCTTGCAGCTGGCGCAGCAGCTGGGGTTGCCCTAGCTCCAGCCACAGCTGGCAGCTCGCTCTACGCTTATTTCTCGGCGTTAGTTGGTGGCGGTGTTGGTGGCGGTGTTGGTGGCGGTGCTGGGTTGTATAGCCTTCAAACCTACCACCCCTTGCAGCAATACATTGCCAAGCCTCAGTCGCAGTCGATCATGTTCGACTGGCTCAAGAACAACTCGGCGATCAAATGAAGTTGGATGGGCAGACATGGGCTACGTGAACATCGACGGACAAGCGCGGGTGTTTGTGCAAACGGGCATGGACAACACGCGCCAGGATGCAAGCGTGAGCGCGCAAGCACTGTCCAAAACATTGGGTGGTGTGGGCACCGGCTACATCAACAACGGCACCGAAGGACTGGGAGGTGATGTGGGTGAGTACCTGTCCAACAGCCCGAGCCCGCGCGACGTGATCAACGAGTACACCGACAGAGCCCTCAACACGCAAGGGCCAACTGGCAACTTTGGCGTTGACCGTAGTGATGACGGTCGCTAAAGGCCGCGGCCTAGCCGCTACATAAAGATTTTTAACCCAGGGAGTTTTCTATGAAATCCAGAACTATTCGCGTTTCCTTTTTGATCGCTTCAGCGTTGTCTGCCAGCCTGATAACAGGTTGTGCCTCCGTGAACATGGCCGATCCATCGCAAGATGCACAACGCAAGGCATTCACTGCGCCTGCGGACAAAGCGGGCCTTTACATCTACCGTAACGAAACACTGGGCGCGGCCATCAAAATGCCAGTGACCGTCAATGGCCAGCTGATTGGACAGACTGGCTCGAAAACTTACCTGTACAAGGAACTGTCTCCCGGCAAGCACCAGATCGAATCCTTGACCGAAGGCTCAGAAAACAAGATAGATGTGGAGCTCAAGGCAGGGACCCTGACCTACATTTGGCAGGAAGTGAAGATGGGCTTGTGGTCCGCAGCCTCCAAGCTGCAGATCGTGTCGCCAGAGCAAGGGCAAAAGGGTGTGTTGGAAACCAAATTGGCCGTGACGCAGTAAAGGCCGCACGGGCCGCATCCTCGTCCATGTTGCTCGGCCCAGAAAACCAGATGCTTGAATCGACCCGCGCCCACTAGACACGTCCGAGCCGCTTGCAGGAGACGGACAAATCAAAAAATGCTTTTCAGGGCGCCCGATCCGATCAGCGCGCCACATCTTCGAGCGCATCGACCACCATGCCGGACGTTTCGGCCACCAGCAAAATGTCACGGTCGATCCGCACATAGTGATAACCGGTGGGCGCTGTGCCAATCGCCAGAATCAGAGGGCGGGGCAGTGGGTAGGCCATGGCACCCTTGGGCAGGGCCTGCCCTCGCTGCCAGCGGGCCATCGGCATGGCGTCCGCGCGCGTGTGCGGGGGCATGGCATAGCCTTGGTGGCCCTCTTGGGCGTAATAGCCGTGTGCGGCTTGCATTTGTGCCGTGCTGAAACGCGGTGCGCCTGTGGGCGTTGGGTCGCGTTCGTGCATCGCTTGCTCAGGCGGCATGGGCTGGGCTTGCAGCGCCAGCGGCATGGCCAAACACAGCGCCAGGCAAACCGAGGGCCTCAGGCCATGGGGCTTTGTGGGGGACATCGTGCTCTCCTCCATCACAGTGGAAAGCACAGGCTAGGCCTGGGCCCGCTCCGCGTCTGTGCGCTGGCCGAGGTGGCTGGTCGGGCCGCGAACGGCTTCAGCGCACGATGTCTTCGATCGCGTCGACCACCATGCCGGTGCCGATCGCGATCAGCAGGATGTCGGTGGCCACCCGCACATAGCGGTGCCCGGCGGGTGGCGGCCCCAGTGAGACCAGCAGCGGGCCGGGCAGCGTGTAATACACCACGCCCGCCGGCAGGGGTTGGCCCAGGCGCCAGCGCTTGGCCTGGCCCGGAGGCAGGCCCCCTTTCTTGGCCAGCCCCGGTGGCACAAAGCCCCGGTATTCGGGTTGCAGGTAAAACTGGCGGGCCACTTGCTGCTGCGCTGGGCTGAACACGATGCCGCCCACCATGGGCGATGACACCGCCATGCCTGGTAGATGCTCGCCGTGTGGGTGTCGTTTGCCAGGCTTGTCCTGGTGCCCGCGTTCGGCCAGTTGGATGGCGGTGTGCCCGGGTGACGGGGTGTGTGCCCAGGACGTGGACAGCAGGGCGCCAGACAGGCAGAGCCCGGCGCAAGTGAGGATTTTTGGCGTGCGCATGCAACACTCCCATCGCGTTGAACAGGCAAACCATCTTAGGTGGCCTGCGGCGTGTGGGTCGCCTTTTCAGGACTTGGCGCGGGGCTTCAGGCGCCGCAGGCGCGCAGCACCTGCTCGCCATAGGCTTCGAGCTTTTTGGCGCCGATGCCGCTGATCCCCTGCAGGTCACCGAGGGATTGCGGCGCCGCCTGCGCGATGGCCGCGAGCGTGGCGTCATGAAAAATCACATAGGCCGGCAGGTTGTGCTCCTTGGCCACCTCGGCGCGCCAGGCCTTGAGGTTGATGAAACGCACCATGGCTTCAGGGTCGAGGTTGGCCGCGGCCACCGGCGGCGCGCTGCGGCCTTTGCCCTTGCTGCGCGCGCTTTTCTCGGCGCCCACCGATTCGCGCAGCAGCACCGATTGTTCGCCGCGCAGGACGGGGCGTGAGCCTTCGGTCAGCAGCAGGGTGTTGAAGCCGTCTTCGCTGCGCACTTGCAGCGCGCCCATGGCGATCAGCTGGCGCAGCACGGCACGCAACTGCTGCTCGCTGTACTCGGCGCCCACGCCAAAGGTGCTCAGCGTGTCGTGCCCGCGCTGCTTGACTTTGTCGGTCAGTTTGCCGCGCACGATGTCCATGGTGTGGGCCGCGCCAAAGCCGCTGCGGCTCGCTTGCTGGCAGCGGTAGACGGTGGACAGCAGCTTGCGCGCGGCGTCCGTGCCGTCCCAGATCTCGGGCGGGTTCAGGCAGTTGTCGCAGTTGCCGCAGTACGGCATGTAGACGCCCGCGCCCGTGTCTTGCTGGCCGCTGTAGGTCTCGCCAAAGTAGCCCAGCAAGCGCGCGCGCCGGCAGTCGGTGGCCTCGGCCAGCGCCAGCAGCGCATCCAGCTTGCCGCGCATGACC
>JACCDX010179019.1_pt1 | contig 10074 bp, 9 predicted proteins | sample 7449681 | NCBI WGS metagenome assembly JACCDX01 (sample SAMN15323450, study PRJNA562643) | freshwater metagenome | isolation source: river surface water | place: USA:Blue River Watershed | collected 2017-08-18
CGCTTGTTGAGCACGGTTCACCGCGGCCACATGGGCGCCTCGGCTGGCGTAGTAGCGGGCCACGTGCACTTCATAAGCGGCCAAGGCATTCACGATGTGCAGCATGCGTTGGCGTGCGTCCGCAGCGTATTTGGAGTTCGGAAAACGTGTGCTGAGTTCTTTGAAAGACTCATAAGAATCTTTGGCCGCTTTTTGATCGCGCTCAGACAAGTCCTGCTGGGTGATGAACGAGAACATGCCCAAGTTGTCATTGAAATTGACCAAACCTTTGAGATACAAGGCGTAATCCAAAGCGGGGCTGGCGGGATGCAAGCGGATGAAACGCTCCAGAGTGGCAATGGCCTGAATCTTGTCGCCAGTTTTGAACTGGGCGTAGGCCTTGTCGAGTTGGGCTTGCTGTGCCAATGCGGTGCCGGCCGCACGGCCTTCGAGCTTTTCATAGTAGCCGATGGCTTTGTCCCAAGCGCCCGAGTTGGCTTCGTCGCGGGCTTCGTTGTACAACTTCTCAGGCGTCCACCCCGTGGTGATGTCTTTGGGTGTGTTGGCGCAGCCAGACAGGAGCAGTCCCGCAGCCAAAACCAAGCCAGCTGGAACCGTCGATAATCTGAAGCTTCGCATCTGAGACATCCTTGAACTGTTGAACACTTTGATTATATCGACCGACCCTGCAATGGAAGACCCATCCGCCCTGTCAGAGGATCTCGATCGCGCCCTAGACCCGGCTGAAGAGGTTCGCTCAACTCAGGTGCCCATGGCTTTGCATGGTCAAAGACTGGACCGTGCTTTGGCGCAAATGGTGCCCGAGTTTTCGCGCAGTTATTTGCAGCAACTGATCGAGCAGGGCGATGCGCTGTTGGACGGACAGCCGGTCACCAAAGTGTCGACAAAGGTCCGCTTGGGCCACCGGATTGACATCACGCTCAGGGCCACCCCGCAGTCACAGGCTTTTGTGCCCGAAGACATGCCCATCGAGGTGGTTTATGAAGACGCTCATTTGCGGGTGATCCACAAACCTGCGGGTTTGGTGGTCCACCCTGCACCCGGCAACTGGCGCGGCACTTTGCTCAATGGCCTGCTGGCCCTCGACCCTCTGGCGCGCGATGTGCCCCGCGCGGGCATCGTGCACCGGTTGGACAAGGACACCAGTGGTTTGATGGTGGTGGCCAGAACCCGTCAAGCCATGGACGCTTTGGTGCAACAAATTGCAGCACGCGAAGTTCATCGCCAATACTTGGCCATTGCGCACAAGCCGTGGACAGGCCTCTCACCCACGCGCGTCGAGGCGCCTATTGGTCGAGACCCATCCAATCGTTTGCGCATGGCGGTGGTGGATTTGACGTACCAAGGCGGGAAAACAGCGGCCACGACCATCGACGTGCTGGACCAAAGCCCCAAGGGTTGCCTGGTTCAGTGCACCTTGCACACGGGGCGTACCCACCAAATTCGTGTGCACATGGCCCACCTTGGTCATCCCTTGTTGGGGGACACGGTTTATGGCGGCAGCCACTCTGACGACATGGCCCGTCAAGCCTTGCACGCTTGGCACTTGGCTTTTGTGCACCCGATCACGGGTGAGTCGATCGATTTGACTTGTGAGTTGCCGACAGACATGAAAAATGCCCTCTTGGCATGGGGGCTCAGCTACAATCAAGGCCCTCAGGGAGCTTGAAACCAGACCGACTGGCCAGGCGTATCCAGAGCTTTGCACTCGGCAAGGGCTCTCCAGAACGGGGCTGTACTGACCTACAGCCAGACCTCTGCACCATCGACGCCGTGAGGCGTTTTTTTCCCGAAAGACCGACACATGAATACGGCGCAAGCCAAGCGTGTCCTAGAAACGGCCTTGCTCACAGCAGGCCAGCCATTGTCCATGCGCGACATGCGCGTGTTGTTTGACGATGCGCTAGGGGCTGACACCCTGCGGCAAATGCTGCAAGATTTACAACAAGAGTGGGCCCAAAAGGGGCTGGAACTGATCAGCGTGGCCAGTGGTTGGCGCTTTCAGAGTCGGCCTGAGTTGCGACCCTTCTTAGACCGCTTACACCCCGAAAAGCCGCCCAAATACACCCGAGCGGTGCTTGAAACGCTGGCCATCATTGCCTACCGTCAACCCGTGACACGTGGCGACATGGAGGACATTCGTGGTGTCACGATCAACTCGCAAATCCTCAAACAACTGGAAGACCGGGGTTGGGTCGAAGTGATTGGGCACCGCGAAACCGTGGGCCGCCCCGGCCTGTATGCCACAACACGCCAGTTTTTGGACGATTTGGGCTTGTCTTCCCTCGACCAGCTGCCGATGCTGTCCCAAGTGGACGGTCAAACATCGGCCTTGTCGGGTTTGGTCGACGAACTGCCGATTCAACCCTCACTTTCACTGGAAGACGCCCTCGAAGACATCGGGGTGGGCATTCAGAGCGCAGACGATTTAGAGACTGCCCCAGTCGGCGAAGCGCAATTGACCATGGAACTCCCATTGGAGTTGCCTTTGGTTGCCGAACAATCTGCCTCTCAAGCGCCCCCAGCGGCGCATGCCCCACATCCATTCCCGTCTGCGAACCCAGAGACCCCTACTGACCGTCCGCTGCATGGCGAAGAGTCCTCCAATACATGAACCCCAAATCTAACGCCGGCGACCGTTCGTCTTCATCCGATACGTCGGCCCGTCCTGCGCCTGCCAATGTGGCCATTGAATCGGCCTACAAACCGATTGCGCTGTCCGATGTCGTTTCTGGCCAATTTGACGACGAAGAGGCCGCTGAAACGGTGGCCATCGACCTCGGCAAACGTGTCTTGGCGCCGCAAACCGACTCACCCAAGCTGCACAAAGTCTTGGCTCAAGCGGGCATGGGTTCGCGTTTGGAGATGGAAAAGCTCATCGCCGAAGGGCGTATTTCGGTGAACAACGAACCGGCCCACGTGGGTCAGCGGGTGCAATACGGTGACCAAATCAAGGTCAACGGCAAGCCCATTCATATTCGCATCGATCCTCCGCCACCCCGCGTGATCGCTTACCACAAGCCTGCAGGCGAGATCGTCAGCCACGACGACCCGCAAAATCGACCTTCGGTTTTCCGTAAATTGCCTCGCCTGCAAAACGGCAAATGGCAATCGGTCGGGCGGCTCGACCTGAACACCGAGGGTTTGCTGCTGTTCACCAGTTCAGGTGAACTGGCCAACCAGCTGATGCACCCCCGTTTTGGCCTTGAGCGCGAGTATGCCGTTCGGGTTTTGGGGGCGCTCAGCAAAGAAGAAAAACAGAAATTGCTCGATGGCGTCATGCTGGAAGACGGCATGGCGCAGTTTGGCTCTATTGAGGACGGCGGCGGGGAAGGCTCCAACTGCTGGTACCGCGTGACCATTTCAGAAGGGCGTAACCGTGAGGTGCGCCGCATGATGGAGTCGGTTGGGCACGCCGTGAGCCGTCTGATTCGCATCCGTTACGGGGCCATGGTGCTGCCGCACGGCTTGCGCCGCGGTGCTTGGCTAGAACTGGACGAGTCTGATATCCGCGCCCTCATGCGGGCCGCTGGCACTTTGGACCGTGCCCGCACGGCTGTACCGCGCCCTGTGTCGCGTACCGATCGCAACGACCGCCGACCTCGTACAGGGGGACAAGGTCGAACGGGGACGGCGGTTCCGCGTGCCAAACCGGCAGCCAAGCCCAACCAAGCGCCCGGCGGCAACGGGCTGAATGCAAAAGCAGAAAAGTCAGAAGCCAAGTACATTGGCGCTGAAAGTTTCAACCGCCTGAAAAATGCACCCGCAGGTTCAGGCCGAGGTGGGCGCGGCGGTGGCGGTCGTAGCCGCTGATTTTGGCGGTTTCTGTGGGGGCATGTGCCGCCACACTGCCTCTGGGGGCCCATGCTCGGGTTAGAATCACGGGCTTTGCCACATGGCAAAAATGCTTCAAAAACACTTTAGTTACAGGAATTACCATGGCCATCGAACGCACACTCTCCATCATCAAGCCTGACGCCGTCGCCAAGAACGTCATTGGTCAAATCTACGCACGTTTTGAAGCTGCTGGCTTGAAAGTTGTGGCTGCCAAGATGACCCACTTGTCGCGCGGTGAAGCCGAAGCTTTCTACGCTGTGCACAAAGCCCGTCCTTTCTTCAAAGACTTGGTCGATTTCATGATTTCTGGCCCGGTCATGATCCAAGCCCTGGAAGGCGAAAACGCCATCGCCAAAAACCGCGACCTGATGGGCGCAACCGATCCCAAGAAAGCCGACGCCGGCACCATCCGTGCTGATTTCGCTGACAGCATCGATGCCAACGCGGTGCACGGTTCTGACGCTCCTGAAACTGCTGCCGCTGAAGTCGCTTTCTTCTTCGCTGGCATGAACGTTTACTCACGCTGATCGCGTCGCGGCTCTAGCGCGACCACGCCCCCATGACGGCCAACCTTCTTGAATTTGATCTGGATGGTTTGGCCGTTTTTTGTGAGGGTCTGGGCGAAAAGCGTTTTCGAGCCACTCAGCTGTTCCGCTGGATTCACCAGCGGGGCGCTTCCAACTTCGATTTGATGAGCGATTTGGCCAAGTCTTTGCGCCAAAAGCTCCAGTCCCACGCGCATGTCTCGGCCTTGCCCGTGATCTCCCAGCACATTTCGGGTGACGGCACCATCAAGTGGCTGTTTGATGTGGGCGATGGCAATGCCATCGAGTCGGTCTTTATTCCCGAGGACGATCGGGGCACCTTGTGCATTTCTTCTCAAGCCGGATGCGCCGTCGGTTGCCGTTTTTGCTCCACCGGTCACCAAGGTTTCAGCCGCAACCTGAGCACCGGTGAAATTCTGGCCCAACTCTGGTTCGCCGAGCATTTTCTGCGCCGACACCTCAAAACCGAAGACCGCGTCATCTCCAATGTGGTGATGATGGGCATGGGCGAGCCTTTGCAAAATTATTCGGCATTGGTCCCCGCTTTGAAGGCCATGCTCGATGACCACGGCTATGGGCTTTCGCGTCGTCGGGTGACGGTGTCCACATCCGGCGTGGTGCCCATGATCGAGCGGCTTTCCGCCGATTGCCCAGTGGCGTTGGCGGTGTCCCTGCACGCCCCCAACGATGCTTTGCGTGACAACTTGGTGCCTCTCAACCGCAAGTACCCCTTAGTTGAATTGATGCAGGCCTGCATAGGGTATTTGGCGCATGCCCCGCGCGATTTCATCACCTTTGAATATTGCATGCTCGAGGGGGTCAATGACCAGCCTGACCATGCCAGTCAACTGATTGACCTGGTGCAAAAATACGCCCGACAAGGTCTGCGGTGTAAATTCAACCTGATTCCCTTCAACCCATTTCCTGCATCAGGCTTGCTGCGTTCGTCGCAGGCCCGTGTTCAGTCTTTTGCCAAGCAATTGCAAGATGCCGGTTTGGTCACGACGGTGCGTAAAACCCGGGGAGATGACATTGACGCTGCCTGCGGACAATTGGCCGGTGATGTGAAAGATCGGACGCAAGTCCAACACCGTATGGCGCAGCAGCGAACCATTCCCCTCGTGCCTGTGGCGACTTTTCAAACCTTGGAGTCTGGTGATGTCTGAATCTGAAAACGCTGTCGATAACTCAGCTGCAGCGGCACCAGCTGCATCATTGCCAGTGCCACCTGTGACTGCAGGTGCTTTGCTCAAGGCCGCTAGGCAAGCGGCGGGCGTGCACATGGCGGTCTTGTCGGTGAACCTCAAGGTTCCTGTGCGGCAACTGGAAGCCTTGGAGGCGAACCATTTTCCGGCTGGCCAGAGCCCCGTTTTTGCCCGCGCATTGGTTTGCAGCGTGTGCCGCCAATTGCGCACAGATCCCGCACCCATTTTGGCTTTGATGCCCTTAACGTCGAACTATCTCGAGCCGCATGGTGCGGTTCGTTATGCCAACACCCCACCTGCCAATTTGGGGCGCATTGACGAGTCTTCCGCCGCTTGGCCGTTCAAGACGATCGGTGCTTCGCTGGGCTTGCTCCTCTTGATCGTGGCGCTGGTTTGGATGCCGAATATCGAGCAATGGACTTGGTTGCAACCTGTGTTGGCCAAATTCAGTGCCACGGGTTCAACGGCCGCCGATGGCACTGCTTCTGGGGCTTCAGCGGATTCCGCCACCCTTGTCGCATCGCCTGCGACCGAACAGACCCCGCTGGGTGCGGTCTTGGCGACACCTCTGCAAGCAGCGACTCCATCAGCGGTGGGCGGCGTGGCAAAAAATGCTGCTGCGTTGCCTTCTGAATTGGCTTTGACGGCCCTGGGCGACAGCTGGGTTGAAGTCCGCGATATCAAAAATCAAGTGCTCTGGACCGGTGTCGTGAAAGCCGGCGATACCCAACGAGTGCCCATTGTTCAATCCGCCACGGTGACCATTGGGCGTGCAGAATCGATTCAAGCGGTTTACAAAGGTTTGCCGGTGGATCTTCGTCTGCACACCAAAGAAAATGTGGCACGTTTTGAGGTGAACCCATGAGTGATTCCTCTCCTATTGCAATTGCACTGCCTGTTCAGCGCAAAAGTCGTCAGTCCAAAGTGGTTTGGGGCTCCCGCGTGGTCACGGTCGGTGGCGGCGCTCCGGTGCGTGTGCAGTCCATGACGAACACCGACACCGTGGATGTGATCGGAACCGCCATTCAAGTCAAAGAGCTCGCGCTGGCAGGCTCTGAGATGGTGCGCATCACCGTCAACACGCCTGAAGCGGCCGCGGCGGTGCCTCACATCCGAGATCAACTCGACAAGATGGGCATTGATGTGCCCTTGATCGGTGACTTTCATTACAACGGGCACCGACTCCTGACCGATTACCCCGCGTGTGCCGAAGCGCTTTCCAAATACCGCATCAACCCCGGCAACGTGGGCAAAGGCGACAAGCGCGATGTGCAGTTTGGTCAAATGATCGAAGCGGCCATGCGTTACAACAAAGCCATTCGCATCGGCGTCAACTGGGGCAGTTTGGACCAAGAGTTGTTGGCCGAATTGATGGACGCCAACAGCTTGCGAGCACAGCCTTGGGAATCGCGGCAAGTGATGTACGAGGCGCTGATTTCCTCGGCGATTTCCTCGGCCCAGCGTGCTGAAGCCATGGGCCTGGATGGCGCGCAAATCGCGCTGTCTTGCAAAGTCTCGGGTGTGCAAGATTTGATCTCGGTTTACCGCGAGTTAGCTCGCCGCACCGATTACGCCTTGCATTTGGGCTTGACCGAAGCAGGCATGGGAACCAAAGGCACCGTGGCCTCGGCGACGGCGTTGTCCATTCTTTTGCAAGAGGGCATTGGTGACACCATTCGGGTCTCGCTCACACCCCAACCGGGCGAGCCCCGCACGCAAGAAGTGGTGATTGCCTCGGAGATTTTGCAGTCCTTGGGTCTGCGTATTTTTGTGCCCAGTGTCACCGCTTGCCCAGGTTGCGGTCGCACCACCAGCAGCACGTTCCAAGAGTTGGCCAAACAAATTGACGACTTCCTGCGTGCGCAAATGCCCGTTTGGCGAGCACGTTATCCAGGGGTCGAAAACCTCAAAGTGGCCGTGATGGGTTGCATTGTGAATGGCCCCGGTGAAAGCAAGCACGCCGACATCGGCATCAGTTTGCCGGGCACCGGTGAGGCACCGGCGGCGCCCGTTTTCATTGACGGAGAAAAACGCCTGACTTTGCGCGGCGAGGGCATTGCGCACGAGTTCCAGGCCTTGGTTGAAAACTACATTGAGAACCGTTTTGGTTCTAAAGTTGCTGAGAAAACATGAGCGAGTCGCTGAAAGAAAACACCCCCAAAACCAGCAAGTCGCAAAAACTGGTGGGCGTCAAAGGCATGAACGACATCTTGCCGCCCCATTCGGCGCGTTGGGAGTGGTTGGAAGGCCAGGTTCGCAGCTTGATGTCGCGCTATGCCTACCGCAATGTGCGCTTGCCCATTGTGGAACCCACCGCTTTGTTTGTGCGGGGTTTGGGCGAAGTGACCGACATTGTCGAAAAGGAAATGTATTCCTTTGAAGACCGTTTGAATGGCGAGCAACTGACCTTGCGCCCAGAAGGCACCGCCGGCTTGGTGCGCTCTGTGGTTGAGCACAACCTGTTGTACGAAGGCGGCAAACGCCTGTACTACATGGGCCCGATGTTTCGGCACGAGCGGCCTCAACGCGGCCGTTACCGCCAGTTTCATCAAATTGGTGCCGAAGTTTTGGGCTTTGGCGGACCTGAAGTCGATGCCGAATTGATTTTACTGGCGCACAATTTGTGGCAAGAATTGGGTCTCGAAGAGGTCCGGTTGGAGCTCAACAGCTTGGGTCAACCCGCCGAACGCCAAGCCCACCGCGCGGCACTGATTGCCCACTTAGAACAACACATCGATGTGTTGGATGAAGAAGCAAAACGCCGCTTGCACAGCAACCCGCTGCGCATTTTGGACACCAAGAACCCCGCCATGCAGGGTGTGGTCGAGTCAGCACCCCGCTTGCTCGATTTCTTGGGCGAAGCTTCATTGGCGCATTTCAATGCCGTCAAAGCCATTTTGGATGCCAATGGCATTGCCTACAGCATCAACCCCCGGTTGGTTCGGGGCATGGACTACTACAACCTCACGGTGTTCGAGTTCATCACCACGCGACTGGGCTCACAAGGCACCATTTGCGGTGGCGGTCGATACGATTATTTGATCGAGCAGGTGGGCGGCAAACCTTCACCCGCGGTGGGCTGGGCCTTGGGGGTAGAGCGTGTGCTGGAGCTGATCCAAGAGCAGGGCGAACCGTTGCCTGATTTGGCGCCCGATGTCTATGCCATCGTGCCTGAAACTTCAGCTTTGCCTGTCGCCATCCAGCTCTTGCAGTCTTTGCGGGCTCTGGGTGTCTCGGCCCAGATGCATGCCGGTACCGGCGAGGGCATGGGCAGTATGAAATCTCAGTTCAAAAAGGCCGATGGCTCGGGCGCTCGGTTTGCGCTGGTTTTTGGCGCTGAGGAATTGGCCCAAGGCCGGGTGGCCATCAAATCGCTGAGGGACGGCGAGGGCGCTCAACGCACCGAGTCGCTGGCCACCGTTTCAGAATGGGCCCACAGCCTACAATCCACGCTTTGACGCGACTAACGCAGTAACACCACCATGGCTAAAGCACTTGACCTCGAAGAACAAGAACAACTTGACCAGATCAAACACTTCTGGAACAAATGGGGCAACCTGATTTCTTGGCTGCTGATTGCGGTCTTGGGCAGTTACGCCGCTTGGAATGGCTACCAATATTGGGAGCGCACGCAAGCCGCCAAAGCGGCATCTCTTTTTGACGAAGTGGAACGCGCTGTTTCTTCCGGCGATATCGCCCGTGTAGAACGCAGTTTTGCGGACATGAAAGATAAATTTGGCGGCACTCAATTTGCCCAGCAATCGGCCTTGCTGGCAGCCAGATCGTTGCAAGCCCAAGGCAAACCTGAGGCGGCTCGCGACGCTTTGGCTTGGGTTGCCAACGGCGCGTCGGACAAAGCCTACCGGGATATTGCCCGTATGCGCTTGGCCGCCATGCATTTGGATGCCAAATCGTATGACGAGGCTTTGAAGCAGTTGACGGCCGAGTTCACCCCCGCCATGGTGGGTTTGGCGGCCGATGTGCGCGGCGACGTCTTGCAGGCCAAAGGCCAAAAGGCAGAAGCCATTGCCGCCTACAGTGAAGCATGGAAGAAGCTGTCTGAAACCCCCGACTACCGGCGTTTGGTGCAAGCCAAGCTCAATGCTTTGGGTGTTGAGCCTGAAGCTTCTGCCGCGACGGAGGCGACCAAGTGATGCTCGATTTAACTCGCAAGGGCACTCGAGGCGTGATGTTGGGCGTCTTGTCGGGCGTTTTGGCGCTTGCACTTGGGGCTTGCTCCAGTTCGCCCAACAAACCCCAACCAGCCGCTTTGCCCAGCGTGACAGGGCAAATGTCGGTCACCAAACTCTGGACCAGCAACATTGGTGCGGTGACCACGCCCTTGTTTGCATCGGTGCATGGCGAACACGTGGCGGTCGCTTCAACGCAAGGCCAAGTGGCCTTGATCCATGCCAGCACGGGCCAAGATGTTTGGCGCATCAAATTGAACTCGCCGATTCAAGCGGGCGTCAATGGCGACGGCAAAC
>JACCDX011829309.1_pt1 | contig 10071 bp, 8 predicted proteins | sample 7449681 | NCBI WGS metagenome assembly JACCDX01 (sample SAMN15323450, study PRJNA562643) | freshwater metagenome | isolation source: river surface water | place: USA:Blue River Watershed | collected 2017-08-18
CCCTCTGACAGAAGTGCAGGCAGTCGTGTCGCAGGCAAGAACGAAATTCATCGCAGGCTTCAGATTGATTCCTACACCAATCAGCCACGCATGACAATCTTCGAAAACTGCACTCAACTCATTGCAGATCTACCAACAATCCCGTTGGACAAGGCAAATCCCGAAGATATTGACACGAAAGTGAAGAATGACCACACCTATGACGCCCTGCGTTATGGAGTAATGAGTCGTCCTCGCAGTGCAAATATCTTTGATTTTGACCCATCTAAGCAATCGCGTGGTATAACCCCTGCCGATCCTGTCTTTGGATATTGAATAGGACTTAATTATGGCTATTCGTGACGACAAAAATTTTATTGACGATAAATCGCTAGGTCTGCCTGACGACAGCGGAGAAACGACGTTTTCTGGCGGTGGATTGGTTAACTTCGTCAAAGAACGATTCAATCGCTCAAAGCAAGCTCGTCGTTACGATGAAGAACGTTGGCTTCGTGCCTATCGCAACTATCGTGGCATCTATGGCCCCGACATGAAGTTCACAGAGACTGAGAAGTCTCGTGTTTTCATCAAAGTTACGAAGACAAAAGTGTTGGCTGCGTATGGTCAGATGATTGACGTGCTGTTTTCCGGCAGCAAGTTTCCGCTTTCTGTCGATCCGACACCGCAACCCATTGGCATTGCCGAGCATGTTCACGTCGATGTTGCCGAAGAACAGAAAAAAGCACAAGGTCAACCCGCTTCTCCAGAAATCGACATCAGCAAGCCGCTGCCTCCCGGCACTCGCATTGCCGATCTGTTGGGATCGATGAAGAATGCCTTCAAAGGGCTGAATGTCAAGGAAGGTGCAGGTAAGCTGCCGACACAAATCACGTTCTCTCCCGCGCAAATTTCTGCGCGTAAGATGGATAAGAAGATTCGTGATCAGCTTGACGAAAGCAAGGCGGCAACGCATTTGCGCTCTACGGCTTTTGAATGCGCCCTGTTCGGCACTGGCATCATGAAAGGCCCATTTGCCGTTGACAAGGAATATCCCCGTTGGGAAGGCGGCAAGTACAAGCCCATTATGAAGGTGATGCCGAAGGCTCAACACGTTAGCGTCTGGAACAGCTATGTCGATCCCGATGCCAACAACGTTGAAGAGTCTTCCTACTTCATTGAGCGTCATAAGCTGAGCAAGACGCAGATGCTTGAACTCAAGCGTCGTCCGATGTTCCGCAAGTCAGTCATTGACGCTCTGATTCAAGACGGCCCCAACTACACCAAAGAGTATTGGGAAGACGATCTTAGTGACTATGAACCCAACATGGGCGTTGAGCGTTGGGAAGTGTTGGAGTATTGGGGCGCTGTCGACGTCGAGATGCTCAAAGACAACGAAATCGACATCCCCGAAGAGTTTGAGGACAGCGTTGAATTGCAGGCAAACATCTGGTTCAGCGGTGGCAAGATCATACGTCTTGTCCTCAATCCTTTTAAGCCTGCTCGTATTCCGTACTATGTCGTCCCGTACGAACTGAATCCGTATTCGATGTTCGGCGTTGGCGTTGCCGAGAACATGGACGACACGCAGACGCTGATGAACGGCTTCATGCGCCTTGCTGTGGACAACGCTGTGTTGTCGGGTAATCTCGTTTTTGAGATTGACGAAACTAACCTCGTCCCCGGTCAAGACATGAATGTCTATCCCGGCAAAGTGTTCCGTCGTCAAGGTGGCGCACCCGGTCAAGCGCTGTTTGGTACGTCGTTCCCTAATGTGGCTCAGACCAATCTGCAACTGTTCGACAAGGCTCGTGTACTTGCTGACGAATCTACCGGCATGCCGTCGTTTGCTCACGGGCAAACTGGTGTGAGCGGTGTTGGTCGTACGTCGTCGGGCATCTCCATGTTGATGAATGCGGCAAGCGTCAACATCAAGACCGTCATCAAGAACATGGACGACTATCTGCTGCGTCCGTTGGGTGAAGCCTTCTTTAGCTTCAACATGCAGTTTGATCCCGATCCTGAGATCGTTGGCGATCTGGAAGTGAATGCTCGCGGCACTGAGTCGCTGATGGCTAACGAAGTGCGTAGTCAGCGCCTGTTGCAATTCCTGCAAGTGGTGCAGAACCCTGTGTTGGCTCCGTTTGCTAAGCTGCCTTACATTGTCAAAGAAATCGCTAAGTCGATGGATCTTGATCCCGAGTTGGTTTCTAACGACATGGAAGAGGCAGCGAAGCAAGCGTTGCTGTTGCAGAAGATGCAGCCTGCACCGGCTATGCCTGCTGCACCGGGTGGTGAACAACCGCTGCCGGTGTCTGACACAAGTGGTGGCGGTGGTGGTAACATTGGCGTAGGTACAGCACCTACTCCGGGCGAGCAGGGTTTTAGCGCTGCACCGCAACAACCGCGACCCCCGATGCAATGAAGAACAAAGAATATCTTGGCAAACTGACGGTACTGACGCAATTTCATACATGGGATGCGTTTGTGTCAATGATTGATCAGCATGTTGACAATCATCGACGCAAGCTTGAGCAGTCCTCTGATGTGCAGGAAATCTATCGCGCTCAAGGCGCAGTGATGGCGCTAAGTGCGCTCAAAAAACTGAAGGACGAAATCAATGGGCTTCGGAAAGAAACGTAGTAGTAAAGTTGGCGTCGGTGCCATCACTACAAACAAGAAGAAGTTGTTTGCCGAAGGCGGCATGATGGACGACGGCAAAGACGTCGATCCTGTCAGCGGCAATGATGTGCCCACCGGATCGCTTGCCGAAGAGGTCAGGGATGACGTCGACGCGAAGTTGTCTCCGGGCGAGTTCGTCATTCCGGCTGACGTCGTTCGTTTCATTGGTCTTGAGCGGCTGATGAAGATGCGTGATGAGGCTAAGAAGGGTCTTGCTCGCATGAATGACATTGGTCAGATGGGCAATGCTGAAGAAGCCGGTGATGCTGCTGATGACACCTACGAAGAAGACGATGATTTCGAAAGCGAGATTGACGACATCATGAAGGAAGTTGACCAAGAAGAAACTGGTCGACAAACTGAAATGGCGTTCAATACTGGCGGCTTCGTCAATCCTAGCTACTACGATTTGGAAAAGGCTCCAAAGAATCCTGCGCTTGATATTCGTTACTTCAACGATGCTGAAGGTAAAACCTTCTACATGCCATTTATCAATGGCAAGCCGATGAAGCCGATGCCTAATAACGCTACACAGACTGGTACTCCGACAAAAACAACGGGCGGTACAGGCACGGATGGTGGTGCCGGTGGCGGCGCAGGTGGTGGTGCGGGTGTTGGTGGTGGAACTGGAGTTGTAGTTGGTACACGTAGTACAGGCACAACTAGAACAGATACATCTGGTCAAACAGATACCACAGGTGCCGGTACAAGCATAAATGTTGCAGGAACTTATACCGGCAGCAACATCGCTGACTTTGGTCGTTCGGATATGATTTATAATCCGGGTGGTAGCGGTGCCGGTGGTGAGATTGTTGCCAATGATCTTTATGGTGGTATTAATAGGCTGCAAAATCAACTTGGCAGCGCAGCAGTAACTGCCATTGCCGCAGCCGCAGGCGTTCCCGGTATTTTGACAAGCGGCGTTCGTTGGGCGATTAACAAGTATGGACAGAATGCTGTTAACGAATACTTTGGACGTCTCAATCAAGAAATGGTTGGACGCGCCGGTGGACTTGATTTGACCACAACAGAGGGTCGTGCAGGAGCAATGTCACAGATTGATCAGCTTGGACAACTCCCCGGTGACGGTGGTAAGTTTGCCGCTACGTCTGGCGCATTGGGAACGGGTGGACGCGCTTCCGATGTAGGCGCATATGTTGCTAATATTTTGCAGGAGCGTGGCGTTAGTCCCGATAAGATTGCTGAAGCTGCACAAAGTGCTGTAAATGCTGTAATCAACGGTAAGAGCATGATGGATGCGGTTGCCGATGCCACTCGTCAATATAGCGATTTCGGTGTAAGATTGTCTGATACTGACTTTGGTCTTGAAGATGAAAACTACGGTGGAAGTTTTGGCGTTTTTCAGTCAGACATGGACTTTGCAGATGCCGTCAGAATGAATGAGTTTAGTAGAGACATCGGATTTGATTGGTACGGTGGATTTGACGTTGGTGATTTTGGCACCAGTGGTGGAAGCGGATTTAAAGAATTCGGCAACAACGACATGATTGTCCAAACTTAATAAAGGAGAATAAGATCGACTATACTTAGCACTTAAACGGCAACCCGTTTCCCCGCATCTGCGGCTACAAATGGCCCCATAACTTAGAAAGGAGTTAATTATGGCTGATCCTATTGCTGTTCCTGTTCCAACTAAAACTGTACCGTTCTCAATGCGTCGCAACACGCTAGAAGATCGTATTAAGAAAGACGAAGAAGAACTTGAAGCGCTGAAGAAAACTCAGACTGCACCCAGTGAGGAAGTTAAAAATGAAGATGAACCTTCTGACGAAAATCTTACTGCGGAAGAAAAGACTTTTAAGAAGCGCTATGGTGATCTTCGTAGGCATTCACAAAAAGTTGAAAACGATCTTCGAAAAGAAGTTGAAGACCTAAAGAAGCTTGTTGAGCAAACGGCTGAGAAGCAAATGAAGCTTCCGGCACGCGATGAAGACATTGATGCTTGGGCAAAGCAATATCCCGATGTCTATCGCATCGTCGAAAGCATTGCTCTGAAGAAGGCCAAAGAAACGCAGAAGACTCTTGAAGAGCGGATGCGTAAGGTGGATGAGACAGAGCGTCAGACGGCTCGTGACAAGGCTCGTGTCGAACTGCTCAAGGCCCATCCCGACTTCGACAAGATCGAAGATAGCGACGACTTCCACGACTGGGCTGAAGAGCAACCGAAGTGGGTGCAGGATGCCTTGTATGAGAATGACGACGACTATCGCTCAGCAGCACGCGCTATCGATTTGTACAAAGCAGATCGAAATATTTCAAAGAAGAACAAGACTGTTGAGGATAATAAAGCAGCAGCACAGGCTGTGAATACTCGTAGTCGCTCTACTCCGAATCCCACTGGCGATCAGGAAGGCGTTTTCTATGAAAGCCAAGTGCAGAAGATGTCGATTCAAGAGTATGAAAAAAATCAAGAAGATATCGTCAAGGCAATGCGTTCTGGTAAATTCGTATACGATATTACTGGAAATGCACGATAACACTTGACACAGACTGAAAAGTCTGTTCTAACGGGGGCGTTGTCAGAAATGGCAACGCTCTTTTTTTGTTCCTGTCAAGTGTTACATCGATAACCCAAGCAGGTAGCCGTCAATCCTAATCGAACTCTAGAGCGATTAGCATTGACCACCTACTCTAAGCAAGGCCCGATTGAAAAACCAAGACAGTTTTAAATGCTAATATAGGAGAAACTAAAATGGCATTTGCTGCTGCTCCGGGTTGGGGCAACCTTCCTAACGGTAACTGGTCGCCGGTTATCTATTCCAAGCAAGTTCAGCTTGCTTTCCGTAAGTCTTCCGTTGCTGAAGCTATCACCAACAACGACTACTTTGGCGAAATCGCCAATGTGGGCGACTCGGTGAAGATCATCAAGGAACCCGAAATCGCCGTCAAGAACTATGCTCGTGGCACGCAAGTGACCGCGCAGGATCTGGACGACAGCGACTTCACTCTGGTGGTCGACAAGTCTGCCTACTTCGCGTTCAAGGTTGACGACATTGAGGCTTCTCAGTCGCATGTGAACTGGATGTCGATGGCTTCTGATCGCGCTGCCTATCGTCTGAAGGACAACTACGACCAAGACGTGCTTGGCTACATGACTGGCTTCCAACAAGCCGCTCTGGGTGCTAACGCTACTGTGGCTCGTACCACCGCTTCGGGCACCAAGGCTGTGTCTACCGCTGACAGCGACGAACTTCTGGCTTCGATGAAGCTGAAGAAGGGTTCGTTCGCGAGCATCACGACGGCTTCTGCCGGTGAGCATTCGATCCCTGTGACGCCTCGTCTGCCGGGTACGACTTCGCTGCCGACAGATCGCGTGTCTCCTCTGATGATCATCTCCCGCATGGCTCGCCTGTTGGATCAACAAAACGTTGACTCCAATGGTCGCTTCCTCGTGGTTGACCCGATCTTCGTGGAAATGCTGAAGGACGAAGCCAGCCGTCTGCTGAACAGCGACTTCGGTGGCTCTGGTCTGCAAAACGGTTTGGTGCTGAGCAACCTGCACGGCTTCAAGGTGTTTGTGTCGAATAACCTCCCGGCTATCGGCACCGGCCCCGGCACTGCGGGTACGGCTAACCAGAACGACAACTATGGTATCATCGTTGCCGGTCATGAGTCTGCTGTGGCTACCGCTGAGACGATCACCAAGACTGAAACCTATCGCGATCCCGACAGCTTTGCTGACATCGTGCGCGGTATGCATGTCTATGGTCGCAAGCTGCTGCGTCCCGAGGCTATCGTTCGCGCTAAGTACAACGTGGCGTAAGTATAAAGAGGGGGCTTCGGCTCCCTCCTTTTGAAAGGAAAAAATAATGGCTGCTGTTCAATCTCTTCGAAATAAAGCCTACGTTGTGGAAAAGGAAGTGACGCTTGCCGCTACTTCTGGCACCGCTGTAGGTATCTCTGTGGGCGCTGGCACTCTGGTGTTGGCTGTCGGTTTCCAAAACTATACGACGGTGCCTAACATCACCACGTATACACTGGATATCACCGATGGTACAACCACCTTCGCTAACGATCTCGACTTCGACAACACCGCTGCTAACACCATCAAGATTGGCACCACTGCCGGTCTGGTTGCTGCGGCTGACACCATCGACGTCGTGACCACGATCTCCGGCTCTCCCGGCACGATCTCTGGTCGCGTGTTCGCCGTGGTGGTTGACGTCAATGCAGACTGGGCTACTCCGGGTTCTGTTGATCGTGACACGCTTGCCTAAGTCTTACAAAGACTAAAGCTAAGGAAAAGGCTCTACGGAGCCTTTTTCTGTTGTATAACTAGGGATATTATGGCAACCTATCTTTCGCTTACTAACGAATTGCTGCGTCGCATCAACGAAGTGGAGATGGACTCTACCACTTTCGAAACAGCACGAAATATTCAGGCTCTGGCGAAAGATGCGATTAACGCCTCTGTCCGCGAGATTTTGAATCAGGGTCAAGAATGGCCCTTCCTGATTGTTACGTATCCACAAACAGCCACCATCGGTACAGCCGAATACGCTTTCCCTGCTGATTGTTCCAGTGTTGATTGGGACAGCTTCTACATTCGTCAGCTTGCTGATCAGACCAATGTTCCACAAAAGCTAGAACAAATGCCGTATACAGAGTTTTTGCGGCACTATCGTGGTCGTGATGATAGCGGCGGTGAAGCTGCTCGCGAAGCTCCGCGACGTGTCTACATGACACAAGAAGGTAAGTTTGGACTTACTCCACCTCCCGATAAAGCATATGTAATCGAATATAAATACTGGAGTTTTCCTTCAGATATGTCGACGTATTCTTCGACCTGTATTATTCCAGATCGATTCAAAGGCGTCATTATCGATGGCGGAATGATGTTCTTGATGATGTTCCGCAGCAATGAACAAAGTGCGAATATTCACAAAGAAAAGTTTGATAACGGTATTCGCACCATGCGTCGTCTGTTGATGGACGATCCGGTATCGATGACTTCTACGATGATTTTGAAACCCGCTGTGTCGGCAAGGGTGCTCAATGGCTGATCGCATTCAGGCACTGAAGGTTAGTTGTCTTGGTGGACTAGACACCAACAAAGATCTTTTGTCGCAAGCAGAGCGCTACCCCGGTAGCGCATTACAGCTTATTAACTATGAGCCATCAATCTCTGGTGGCTATCGACGCATCAGCGGATATGCCAACTCATATGGCACATTGCCGGGTCAAGGCGGCGTATTAGGTATCAATATTATTGAGGGCATCAATAATAGTATTTTTGCATGCCGTAGACCAACTAGCGGCACAGATTATTTTTATCGTTGGAGCACTTCTGCATCTGACTGGGTTGCCATCTCAACACCCGGCACCGTCAGCATGGTTGGTGTCAAAAAGATACGTTTTGAAAATCTTGCATGGGGCACCGACAAGATGGTGCTCGTCGATGGCGTCAATCCTGCCGCTGTCTACAATGGAACAACCTATACGCAGATCACGGCATCTACTGCGCCTACAAATCCAAAGTATGTAACTCAATTTGCTAATCATTTGTTCTTGGCAGGAAATAGTTCAAGTCCATACAATCTTTATTTCTCCGCTCCGCTTGATGAAACCAACTTCAGCCCCGCAGCCGGAGCCGGTGTAATCAACGTTGGTTTTCCGATTGTTCAGATTAAGTCATTCCGAGATACGCTGTACATCTTTGGAAAGAACTCAATTAAGAAGCTTGTTGGCACAAGCATTGCAAACTTTGATGTACAAGAGGTAACCAACAATCTGGGATGTATTGTTCCCGATAGCGTTATCGAGTTTGCGGGTAATCTTGTATTTTTGAGCTACGACGGCTTTCGCCCGATTGCCGGTACAGCACGTATCGGTGACGTCGAACTTGAAAACTTATCTAAGCAAATTCAAAGCACCGTCAACTCGCTTATTGACGAAATTGTAAACTCTAGCCTTGATGTTGAAAAATTCAACAGTATTGTTTATAATCGAAAGAGTCAGTTTCGATTCTTGTCGCAGACTGATGGTGTATTCGGTGTATTAGGTGGTCTTCGTCGTACTGATCAAGGCATTGGTCTTGAGTTTGGTCAACTGTTCGACATGACAGCTACGGCTGCTGCCAGTGGTTTGATTGGAACAGACGAAATCTTGTTGCACGGGGATATCAACGGTAAGGTTTATAAGCAAGAAGTTGGCAGTGATTTTGATGGTAGAAACATTCTAAGCGTTTATCAGACTCCATATTATTACATTGAAGATCCTACGATACGCAAGAACTTCTACAACGTAACGACGTTCCTTCGCTCCGAAGGAGCTATCAACATTGTATTTGCTGCGTCTTATGATTTTGATGATAGTCAAAACGTCTTTAATCCGCCAGACTATGCTATAACGACGCAGTATGCTGCGGCGTTCTATAACACCGCTATCTATGATAGCGCTGCTGTGTATGATGGAAATCCTTCACCTGTGGTCAAAACAAACATCTCTGGTTCCGGTTATTCCATTTCATTCACATACGTCACTAATGACACAAACCTGAGTCATAACATTCAGGGCTTAGTGATCAACTTCACATACAACGACAGGAGATAAGCGGTGGCTGGATATACACGACAATCAGCGGCTAGTATTGTACCGACAGCGGTTGTTCGGGCAACGCCGCTCAATGACGAATTCAATGCTCTGCGGGATGCGTTCGTTGTAGCTAGTGGTCATAAGCATGATGGCACGACAGCAGAAGGCGCATACGTTCCGCTTATTTCCGATACGAATGCTCGCAACAAAGTTGTTGTTGATGCTACAAACAATCGACTGAGCCTTTTCGTCAACGTTAGTAGTGCTGCGGCTGAGCAGCTTCGTGTTGTCGATGGGGCGTTTATTCCTGTCGTCGATAACGACATCGATCTTGGAAGCTCAACGTTTGAGTTCAAAGATCTGTACATTGACGGCACCGCCAACATCGATTCGTTGATTGCTGACACCGCAAGTGTGCTTGGTGGAACAATCAACAACACCGTCATCGGTGGCAGCACGCCCAATGCGATTACTGGCACAACAATCACCGCTACTGTGGGATTTGTTGGCGGCATAACAGGTAACGTAACAGGCAACGTCACGGGTAACGTTACCGGCGATTTGACGGGCAATGTTACTGGCAACGTCACCGGCAACGTCACTGGTAACCTGACGGGCAACGTCACAGCCTCTAGCGGCTCTTCCTCGTTCAACAACGTCACCATTACTGGCACGCTGAACATGGATTCCGGTACTGTTGGCACTATCACCAACCTGTCGACTCCCACCAACTCAGGCGATGCTGCTACAAAGGGATATGTTGACACTGCCGATGCGCTGAAACTGAATCTGTCAGGCGGCACCATGAGTGGTGCTATTGCGATGGGCACGAACAAGATTACTGGTCTTGGCACACCC
>JACCDX010878899.1_pt1 | contig 10069 bp, 2 predicted proteins | sample 7449681 | NCBI WGS metagenome assembly JACCDX01 (sample SAMN15323450, study PRJNA562643) | freshwater metagenome | isolation source: river surface water | place: USA:Blue River Watershed | collected 2017-08-18
CACGGCGCGGAGGGAACGTTCGTAGATCTGGTCGAAGTGGGATTTGCCGGCCTTCAGCTCGGTCGGGGAGATATCGAAGGCGATGGCGTTGGGGCTGAGGCCGAGGGGATTGAGGCGCGAGTTGGCGGCGTCGATCTTGGCCTGGAAATCCTCGGCGAGGGTGGGGAGTTCCTTGAGCTCGGGGACGGTGGTGCGGTCGATGACCTGAATGCCGGTGTGCTGGGGGTTGTTGTCGACGTCCGGGAGGATGGAGTTGCCGAGCATCCAGTTGTAGTAGGCGCCCTGGGTGGCGCGGGACGTCCACTCGTCGAGGCCCCAATGACGGACGATGTTGGTGCGCGCGTTGGTAGTGTTATCGCGGAAGTGGCTCCAGCCGGCAGCGGGGTCGTCCTTGAAGCTCTGGCGCTGGGTGAGGGCGATGACCTGCTGGGCGGTGCGGGCGATGTTGGCGGCGGCGGCGGCGAATTTACGCTCGTCGACGTAGTCGACCTGGATGGCCTGGCCGAGGACGGTCACGGCCTCTATGCGGGGCGTCCAGGTGAAGTTCTGATTCTGGAGCAGGCGGGTGTAGCCCTTCAGCGCGGTGAGGTAGTGGCCGTAGGCGTCGCCGTGGCCTTGGGGGAACATGCGCTGGGCATCGGCGGCATCGACTTTGCCGTCGGCGGTGGCGGAGCCGCTCTTCTCGCGGATGTTGTAGTTGGCGGCGTAGAGGGCCTCGCCGGAATTGATGCCGCGCGTGTAGTTCCAATACAGGCGATTGTAGGCGGGGGCGACGGTGACGCCGGGGGAGAGGAAGTCGTCGCGGCCGCGGAGGAGGACGAGTTCTTCCTCGAGGACGGACTTCACCTGGCCTTCGAACGAGAAGCGCGAGGTGTTGACCTCGGTGACGGTGGTGGCGTCGTCGATGGAGATGGTGGGGTTGGCGGCGTCGGCGTAGGATTCGTTGCCGAGGAGCGTGTAGAGATCGTTGAGGTAACCGGCGGCGAGGAGGAGGGCGTCGTTGGCCGGGCCGTAGTCGTAGCCGGCGTCGATACTGAGGGTTTTGCCGCGGTTGAGGACGGTCTCGTAGATCTCGATCAGGCCGAACTGGTCGATGTTGGCGAGGTTGAGGGAGATGTTTCCTTCCCAGCGTTTGCCGGCCTGGGTGAGCAGGGAAACGTCGGTATTGATCGCGTTGTTGTAGAGGTCGGTGACGCGCTGGTTGAAGGGGTTGATGCCGGCGAGGACGCGCTTGATCCAACCCTCGACGAGCTTGGGCGCCATCCAGCGGGACCAAGCGGTGCCGGCGACGTTGTCCGTGCCGGCTTTCGGCCGATAGCGCATCGTGAAGTAGTTGTCGGTCATCACGAGGAGCGGGGAGCCGAGCGGGGAGGTGGGGGAGCCGCCGACGACGATCTGGTTGCTGAGGGTCCCGGTGGGAGCCTGCCACGTGGTGGAGGTGGCGACCTGATCGGTCTCGGTGGAGAGGTGGAACTCGAAGGCGACGGATCCGGTGGTGCCGGTGGCGGCTGTCGAGAACAACGCGAGCTCGATGGTATTGGGGCCGGCCTGGAAGGCGTTGGGGTTGAGCTCGAACTGGCGGGTGAGGCCGCCGCTGACGAGGCCGGTGGAGGCGGCGACGCTGGCGAACGTGGACGGGGCCTGGTGCGCGAGGACGACGGCGCCGTTGACGTAGAGGACGAAGCCGGCGCCGGGGTCGGAGAGGTCCGCGCCGAGGACGAGGCGCCCGGGCACGCCGGTGGTGAGGTTGAGGCCGCCGTGGAGGCGCACAACGCGGCCGGGCCGGGTGGCGGCGCGGGTGGCGTCGGTGTTGATCGCGAGATTGAAGGGCAGGGAGACGGGCGCGGGGGCGGCGGAGTATTCGGTGCCGGTGGGCAGGGCGCCGGCGGGATTGGCGACAAACTGCCACGTGGCGCCCGTGACGGGCGTCAGGGCGTAGGTGTAGATGGGCGGAGCGACGCCGCCCTGCGGCGGAGCGTAGCGCCATTCGAATTCGTAGTCGCCGGGCCGGGCGGCGAAGTCGCCGGAGTGGCGGAGGGAGACCATCTCGTCGAGCGGGTTGCTGGACGGCTGGACCTTGAGCTCGCCGGTGTTGAGGCGGGGCGCGACCTTGAAGACCGCGACGCTGACCGGTTCACCCTCGGGGGTGAAGGCGCGGCCGTTGCCGAAGATGAGCGAGACCCAGCCGCTGCCCTTGCCGCTGGCGGTGAGGGCGTAGTTCACGACGGCGGTGTCGGAGTGGCCGATCGTGGCGAGGGCGAGCGGGCCGACCGAAACGGCGCCCGGGCCGGCGATGTAGGTGCCGGGGCGGGCCGGGTTCTCGACGAACGTCTCGACCCGGGTGGTGAGGCCGTCGATCGCGGTGTCCCACTTGGTCTTGTTCGTGTCGTTGGTGAGGCAGAGGGCCTTGAGGGCGGTGACGTCGTCGGGGGAGAGGACGTTGAGGCTGACGAAGTCCTCCCCGGCGATCTCGTCGACGAACTTGCCGAGGAGCACGAGGGAGCCCTTGGTGCCGCGGTTGGCGTCGAAGAAGAGGCGGTCCTGCAGGTGCGGCGGGACGCCCTGGAAGTAGAGTTTGCCCTGGTAGGATGAGGTGAGGACGGAGTCGGGGATCTTGTCGAGGATGCCGGTGCCGAGGGCGTAGGTCTTTTCGCGGATCGGGTCGTGGAGGATCACGCTGGTGCGGTTGGAACCGCTGGCGGCGATGGACTGCTCATAGATGACCTGGGCGCTGGTCTGGGTGAGGATGGCCGGGAGGCCGAACTTGGGCAGCGTGAGCGTCTCGGCGATGCGGAGTTCGGGGGCATTGGCGGGCCAGACCGGGCGGTAAACGATGGTGAGCGGAATCCCGGTGACGGGATCGCCGGCGGGGGAGCCGCCCTCGATCGGGCGCAGGTAGGGCAGGGGCGTGCCGGCGGCCGGCTGTTGCGCGAGACTGGGGATAAAGAAGCCGTCGCGCATCGGATAGTAGAAGCGCATGCCGAACGTCGGGCCGGTGATCGCGACGGCGGTGGCGCCGCTGCCGCCGCCACCGGTGAAGGTGATGGTGGGGGGCGTGGTGGCGTTATAGCCGTTGCCGTTATTGGTGAGCGTGACGGCGACGACCTGGCCGTCGGAGACGGAGGCGACGGCGGTGGCGCCCGAGCCTTCGCTCGAGCTGATCGTGACCGTGGGGGCGGAGGTGTAGCCGCTGCCGCCGGCGGTGATGGAGATCGAGTTGACCGGGACGGTGCCGTGCGCGCCGCGATAGACCCAGTGGTAATCCTTGCGGTCTTCGTAGGTGAAGCTGGCGTAGTGTCCCGGGGCGGTGGTGTGCGGAGCGGATTCGCTGATGCCGGCGACTTCGACGTTGAGCGCGCGGCCCTGGGCGTCGACCGGGACGGGCAGCAGCGGCAGCGGCATCGGGCCCTGGAGGATCGTGCCGGCGGTGATGGGGTAGCTGAAGAGCTGGTCGTTGGCCGTGCCGGCGACATCGAGTTCGCGCACGATGCGGAAGGCGCGCATCGCGGGGCGGCTGTCGGTCGGGTGCGTGTAGCTCAGCAGGGCAAACGGCTGGGAAGTGTAGGCGTTGCCGTCGCCCGAGGTGTTGTTGAGGTCGTCGCGCAGGGCGTAGACGCGGCCGGCGAGGAGGAGGGCATGTTCCTCGTTGGGGTTGAAGCCGACCTTGGTGCGTTCGTTCTCGACGTAGAGGCTGCCGGCGACTTCGGCGGCGCTGAGGTCGCCGCTGCCGGCGTTGGAGGCGAGGACGATGGTGGCGGGGTTGGACGGATAGGTGATGGTGTAGGTGCCGATCTTGGCCGGGACGAAGAACGATTGAAACGCGGCGGAGGGCGGGGCGATTTTCTTGAACCACCAGACCTTGAGGGCGTCGCGGCCGGGGATGGCGTTGACGGGGATGATGGCCTTGGTGGCGGCGGAGGTCATGCCGACGACGAAGGGATCGGCGTAGGCGGCGGGATTGTAGCCGTCGCCGCTGGCGATGTAGCCGGCGGTCTCGTAGCCGGACGGTGCGACGAGGCGGTCGCCGACGGGAGCGGTGGTGTTGATGGCGGAGAGGGCGTCGCCTTCGAGGAAGCCGGGATCGGAGACGATCGCGGAGGCGCCGGTGCCGCCGCCGCCGGTGAACACGACCTGGGTGGCGGAGGTGAAATTCCGGCCGGGGTTGACGAGGGTGAGGCCGGTGACACGGCCTTCGGGCGAGACGGTGGCGGTGGCGGTGGCGCCGGTGCCGCCGTTGGTGAACGAGACGGTGGGGGCCGAGGTGTAGCCGGTGCCGCCATTGGTGACGGCGAGGGTGCGGGGGCGCCCTTCGGTCTGGGTGAAGAGGCGCACATACCAGGCCTCGTTGGCGGCGCTGAATTTCAGCAGGGAGCGGTTGAGGCCGTCGGTGCCGCTGAACGTGACGAGGAGGCGCTGGGATGCGGAATCGATGCGGGCCTCGGCTTGGGCGGGATCGTCCTGGAAAACGATCTGCGGCTGCGGTCCGCCGGCGAAACTCAGGCCGGTGGCGGCGGTGCTGCCGCCGGCGGGCACGGTGTAGTGGGCATACTTCGTCACGTCGGACGGCCACACCTGGAGGTAGTGGTTGCGCGTGCGCGGCCACGAGATCCCGAGATTGGGCGGAGTCGATGCGGGTTTGAAGTGGATGGCGGCGTCGGACTGCTCGAGCCAGTAGAAGGCCACGCGGTCGGCGGTGAGGTTCTCGCGCTCGGCGTAGTAGACGCGGGAGCCGTCCTTGCGGGTGACGGAGGCGTGGAAGGACTGGTTGTTGGCGTTGGAGGAGGTGACGGGCGACGGCTGCCACTCGGAGCTGCCGTCGGTCGGGAGGAGCTGGCCCTCGGCGTTGCGTGGCGTGATGGGATCGCCGAGGAAGACAGTGGTCTCAATCGGGGTCGCGACGCGCACGATGTCGATGATGTCGGCGCCGAGGAATTCGTGGACGTTGCCGGCGGCGCCCTGCTGGAGCGGGCCGAGGTATTCGACGAAGACGCGGCCCTCGAGGTTGTAGGCGCGGAGCTGGCCGATGCCGCCGACGCGTTCGAACCACAGCGTGCGCCGCTCCGGCGGGATGGTGATGTCGGGTGACGGAGACAGGCCTACGCCGGCATATTCCCTGGCGACGGTGGCGGGAAAGTTGGCGCTGTAGACCGGGTTGACGGTCTCGATCTTGCCGACGGGGATGTTTACGACCGGGCCGTTGAAGCTCTTCTCCGTCCAGTAGATCGTGCGGGGCGGCCGTGTGGTCGACGAGGAGACGGCAAACGACTCCTGCCGGAACCGGTATTTCGCGACCGAGGGTTCGGCGGTGGTGGTCACTGGCACCCGCGTGACCCACGTGATGGTGACGCGACCGGATTGGGTGGCGAAGACGCGGCCGGCGTGGGGGCTGTAGTAGAACGGCTGGGCGGGGGAGACCGCGACCGCGGTAGCACCGCTGCCGCCGCCACCGGATAACGTGACGGCTGGAAGGGAGGTGTAGCCCGTGCCGGGCGCAGTGAGGTTGACCGCGGTGACGATGCCTTGGGTGACGACCGCGGTGGCGGTGGCGCCGGAGCCGCCGCCGCCCGTGATGCTTACGGTGGGGGCGGACGTGTAGCCGGAGCCGCCGTTGGTGATGGAGATCGAGGCGAGGGTGAGGGCGATGGGCGTTTCGGTAGTCGAGGTCGCGCTCTGGACGAACGTCTCACCGACGAGGACCGGCTGGGCGCGCCAGTAGGCGGAGTTGGCGGCAAGGATGCCGCCGTCCTGCGTGGAGGGCATCTCGATGACGTCGCCGAGCGAGTAGCGCGGCACGCCGGCAGCGAAGGAGCCGCCGACGGCGGAGCGGATAAGCACGATAGCCGTTCCCGTGGGCGTGCTCGTGCCGGCCACCATGTAAATCTGGGAAGGATGGCGCGCGGAGAGGGTGGAGCTCGGGGCGGAGGGGTGGACGTTCCGGGCAGTGGAGCCGGACGTGTTGGCGGCGACCGAGGCGAACTGAGGTGTGGTGACGGCGGGGTTGAGTCCGTCGGGCACGCTGCGGAAAACGGGGACGGCAGTGGCACCCGTGCCGACACCGGAGATGACGACCGTGGGAGGATTGGTGGAGCTGTAGCCGCTGCCGGGATTGGTGATCGTGAAGCCGGTGACGGCGCCGCCGCTGACGATGGCGGTGGCGGTGGCGCCGGAGCCGGAGCCGCCGGTGATCGTGACGGTAGGGGCGGACGTGTAGCCGGAGCCGCCGGCGGTGAGGGAGAGTCCGACCAGGGTGTTGGACTGGTAGAGTCGGTTCTGGCTTGAGCCGCGCATCTCGAACTGGGCGCGGGCAGCGGTGACCAGACCCAGCGCGAGGACGGCGGCGGAGAGGGAGCGGAAGAAGTGGAAACGCGTGATCATGGCGCCGGGCGGTCAGGGAGTCGTGAGAGTGCCGAGCTCGCTCACGCGGCGGAGGACGAACGTGCCGGTGACGGTGATGGTGTCGGTGAGAGTGCTGTCGGATTTCCGCGCTTTGCGGAGGCCGGAGACCACCTCGGTGTAGTTCCCGCCGATTACGCTGCTACCCCAGCCGAGCGGGCTGGTGCCGGAGGGCGGGCTGGTGGTGAACGCGAAACTGCAGGTGCGGTCGATTCGGGGACTCTCGACGCCGGCATCGAGGATGCCGGGGTCGAACCGCGCGTTGCGGTTGTCGTGGTCGGGGTGATACGTGTGGACGTAGGGATTGGTGGCGTCGTTGTGCCCGATCGTAAGGGTGCGCACGAGAGTCTGGCCGAGCGCGACCGAGCCGGTGCCTCCGAGGACCGTGTCGGGCGGCAGATGGGCGGCGGAGAAACGCTGGGCGTTGGCCTTGTCGTCGGCTTTCAGCAGGTTCTCGCGGGTAGCGAGGCCGAGATTGTTGGGCGACGCGGCGAGGCGGCCCATGAACACATGGGAGAGCAGGCGCGCGGTGCCGTTGTCGGAGACGTGCAGGATGATGCGCAGCGGAAACGAGCGGCCGGTGGTGGTGCCGGGCGAGCCGGGCACATGGCTTTGCACGTTGGAGACGGTGGCATCGCCGATCCAGAGGCCGCTGAGCGAGGTGACGCGGGCGCTCACGGGCAGGGAAATGTCCATGAGGTTGCCGCTGTCGGTGAAGCGCAGCAGCGAGGCGTAGAGCGCGTCGGCCGTCCCGGTCATGAGGGCGCGGTCGACACCGAAATCGAGTTCGACGGAGCTTTGCGGGGCGATGACGACGTTGAACGCTTCGGAGATCGCGGCGAACTGGTAGGCGTTGGTGGTCGTGTTGAACGTGCGGCGCGTGAGGGGCACGGGACCGGTGATCTGGTCCTGGCCGACGGGCGCGGAGGCGGAGTTGGCGGGCGCGACGGTGAGCGTGACGGTGGCGGCGGTGCGGTTGCGCACGCGCACGGTGATCAGCGAGCCGTTGCGGCCGAAGAGCAGGCCCTCGAGATTCGAGGGCGTCACCTCGAGGGGCGCGTAGAAATTTGAGACGACGGCGGCTTCGAACCAGTAGGCTTGATTGCGGTCGAGCGGCTCGGTGTCGGGGGTGAAGACCTGGATGGGGTTGGCCGGCCCGAGCGGCCCGCCGACGTATTTGAAGATCTTTGTGTTCGTGGCCGTCGCGATGGGGAAGGTCGCGAAGTAGGCGTTGAAGCTGGGGAAGACGGTGCCGTAGCGACTGGGGAAGCCGAGGAGGTTGGCGCCGTTGCGCACCCAGGTGCTGCGGGGCGGCTGCACTTTCTGCACGATGGGGAGCAGATAGGTGTCGGTGACGGCGCCGGTGCACTCGACGAGGTAGGCGGCCTGGCCGGTCAAGGTGGAGAGGGTGTTGGCGGTGCCGTTTCGGGTCCACGTGTTCCACTCGGGCGTGCCGTTGGCGGGGATGAGCGTAGAGGAAGTAAACTGGACCTGGTTGGGGTTGGGATTCCAGCGCCAGACCGAGACGACGTGCGGGTGGCTGGCGAGGAGGGCGTCGAGGGTGGTGTGCGTGGCGTCGCCGTGCAGGTAGATCGAATTCCAGCCGCCCTTCAGCGTGTAGGTGGTCGACTGCCACTGGGCTCGCGCCTGCGGCGCGAGAGTGAAGGCGAGAGTGAGAGTGAACGTGAGCAGGAAGATGCGGACGACGTCGGAGATGCGGGAAACGTGTGAGACGCGGGGGACGGAGAGCATGGTCGGGGGCGCGTTCAGCGGACGGTGAGGCGGTAGAAGCGGGACTGGCCGGCAGTGACGGCGACGAAGGCCGGCTGCGGGCCGATGGCCGTGGCCTTGTGGAGGGTCGCGGTGGTGCCGCCCGGGGTGAGCGAAAACGCGGCGGCGGACCAAGTGCGCAGGTCGGCGCTCTGCTCGATGCCGTAGACTTTGCCGGTGATGGCGTAGAACTCGAAGGCGACCGCGGTGGCGGACTTGCCGGTGAGGCGCAGTTCGAAGCGTTCGGTGGCGTCGCTGGCGAAGGTGCCGGCGATGTATTCGAGGAAGTTGGACGTGCCGTCGCCGTCGAAATCGCCGTCGCGGGTGATGAGGTTGATGTCCCAACCGGGCTGCCCGGGGCGGCGGCCGGCCTGGTAGAGCTGGAATTCCTGCCAGGCATCGGGGAGGCCGTCGTTGTTGGCATCGACGCCGAGGCTGAGGTCGAGGCGGACGCGTTCGCCGCCGTTGCCGGCGCGGAGGACGCCGCTGGCCTCGATCGGCATGAAAGTCTGGCCGTTCAGCAGGACGCGGATGGAGAACACGCCCTGCGGGGAGACTGCCTTGGTCGAATACGTGCGGGTGCCGGCGACCGTCTGGTCGATGCGGAGGGAGATCTCGTAGTTGGAGTCGAGACCGAGGTTGGCGAAGATCGGGCCGCGGCCGATCTCGACGTTGTCGCGCAGGAGGATGATCTCCGCGCCCTCGACGGCGAGGGCCTTGCCGACTTGGTCGCGGACGAGGCCGTAGAGCGTGTAGCTCGGGGCGGGGGGGAAGGCGGAGGCGACGAGCGCGACGAGGAACGCGGCCAGGGCGGCGAGCGTCCGGAGTGGCGCGTGGCGGACCACGCGCCCGAACGGTAACGGACGCATGGCGGTTACTGTTCCTGGCCGTTGCTGTTGGCGTGCGGGGCGGCGGGGCGGGCCATGACGGTCCGGTCCGCCTGCAAGAGCTTTTCGATCGCCGCGAGTTTCACGTCGCGGGCGCGGTCTTTGGCTTCGAGTTCGGCGACGCGCTTTTTCAATTCGGCGTTTTCGCGCGCGAGTTCCTGGGTGGCGGAAACGTTGAGCATCGCGATCGCCTCGTAGTCGACGGAGCGGAAATCCTTCACTTCGCGACCGTAGACGAAGACGCTCTCATCCTTGGGTTTGAACGCCGTGCGGAACCGGCCGGGCAGCGCCTCAAGCACCTCGTGCACGTCCTGCCGGCCGTCGGCGATTAGCCGCACCCGTTCACCGACCTTGAGGTCCGTCTCGAGCGTCACCCAGCCATCAGCTATGGCGGCTTTCCGGAAAATATCCGAAACGACCCCTACGGCGCGGGTCACCGCCTGCGGAAAAACCTGCTCCACCTGCTGGGCAACGGCCTTCTTCTGCGTTCCCCTGCCGTGGATCAATTTGTCCACGTAGGTATAGTCCGTAACCTCGATTTTTCGGAGAGTAGCCAGATCTTCCGCGCCGGACGATTTCCCCTGCACCTGTTTGATCCGAGCGTCTGAATTTACGAAAAATTGGCCAGCGCGAATGCCGCTATCAGCGATCACCCCCATATCTACGCTGGGGTAGTATGCATTGGCGACATCGCTCCAGCCAAAGCCGTCGCCGCGTGCCTCGACGTAGCTCGCGATCACGACTCCAGGCCCAACATGAAGCCGTGCGGCGGGGCTCGTGGTGTTAATGCCGAGACTGCCTCCGGTTGTGAGCGTCATCGAGGCTCCCGCGTTGTTGGTAAAAAACTGCAGGTTGTGGTTAGATTTCGAGCCGATTTGCACTGCGTTGCTCCCGCTCGAAAGGAACGCGCCGAACTCGCGCGTGCCGTCGCCCACTGTCAGTCCGTAGGTGTTGGTGGCGGTTACAACATGGAACTTCGAGTTCGCCGAGATACCGCCGATGCCAACATTACCGGAGCC
>JACCDX010214392.1_pt1 | contig 10068 bp, 9 predicted proteins | sample 7449681 | NCBI WGS metagenome assembly JACCDX01 (sample SAMN15323450, study PRJNA562643) | freshwater metagenome | isolation source: river surface water | place: USA:Blue River Watershed | collected 2017-08-18
ATCACGAGACCGATGCGGGTGCGCTTGAGCAGCAGCCAGATCGCGCCCAGCATCAGCAGCGCCACGGCCATCATGAAGCCGCGGTACATCGGGAAGGACATCGAATACAGCGTGAACAGCGGGCCATCGAGCACGGCCGGGATGCGGTAAGGGACGGCGGCCCGGCCCCAGATCATCTGCACCACTTCGACGATCACGTACGACAGCCCGAAAGTGAACAGGAGCTCCGACACATGGCCGTGCTTGTGCACGACACGCAAGCCGAAGCGCTCGATCGCCGCGCCTATCAGTCCGACGACCAGCGGCGCCACCACCAGCGCCGCCCAGAAGCCGAGTGCCTCGCTGGTCGCATAACCGACATAGGCGCCCAGCATGTAGAAGCTGGCGTGCGCGAAATTGAGCACGCCCATCATGCTGAAGATCAGCGTCAGGCCGGACGACAGCATGAACAACAGCAGCCCATAGGACAGGCCGTTGAGCAGCGAGATCAGCGTGAATTCCAAAGGCGGTCCGTGGCGCTCAGGTCAGGTCACAGTGGGCATGGTCGGGCGGCTGCCCGGCTCAGGCCGTCGGCAACTTGTGATCGCGATAGGTTTCGCGGATCTTGTTCTTCAGGATCTTGCCGGTCGCTCCCAGGGGCAGCGCGTCAGCGAAGACCACATCGTCCGGCGTCCACCATTTGGCGATCTTGCCGTCGTAGAACCGGATCAGCTCTTCCTTGCTGACATCCATGCCGGCTTTTTTCACCACCACCAGCAAGGGGCGCTCGTCCCACTTCGGGTGGTAGACGCCGATGCAGGCGGCCATCGCGACGGCCGGGTGCGCGACGGCGATGTTCTCGAGGTCGATCGAGCCGATCCATTCGCCGCCGGACTTGATCACATCCTTGCTGCGGTCGGTGATCTGCAAATAGCCATCCGGGTCGATCACGGCCACGTCGCCGGTCGGGAACCAGCCATCCTGCAGCACGTCGCCGCCTTCGCTCTTGAAGTAGCCGGATACCACCCAAGGCCCCTTGACCAGCAGGTTGCCGTAGGTCTTGCCATCCCAGGGCAGTTCCCTGCCATCGTCATCGACGATCTTCATGTCCACACCGTAGATGGCGCGGCCCTGCTTCTCGAGGATGGCTTGCTGCTCATCGTCCGACAGCCCGAGGTGGCTGGCCAGCAGCGTGCAGGCGGTGCCGAGCGGCGACATTTCCGTCATGCCCCAGGCATGCACGACCTCGACGCCATAGGTGTGGCGCAGGGTCTTCATCATCGCCGGCGGGCAGGCGGAGCCGCCGATCACGGTACGGCGGAAGGTCGAGAATTTCAGATTGTTCTGGCCAACGTAGTTCAACAAGCCCAGCCACACGGTCGGCACGCCGGCCGAGAAGCTGACCTTTTCTTGTTCAAACAATTCATACAGCGACTTGCCATCCAGCGCGGGGCCGGGGAAGACCATCTTTGCGCCGGTCAGCATCACCGAATACGGCAAGCCCCAGGCATTGACGTGGAACATCGGCACCACCGGCAGCACGACGTCGCGTGCCGACACGTTCAGCGAATCGGGCAAGGCCGATGCGAACGAATGCAGGATGGTCGAGCGATGCGAATACAGCGCACCCTTGGGATTGCCCGTCGTGCCCGAGGTGTAGCACAGGCTGGAGGCCGAGTTTTCATCGAACAGGGGCCATTCCAGCTCGTCGGATTCGGCGGCCAGCAAGTCTTCGTAGCACAGCAGGTTCGGTATCTTCGCATCCTTCGGAAGATGGTCGCGGTCGCACATGGCCACGAAGCCCTTGATGGTCTTGGCCAGCGGGGCGACGGCCTCGATGATGGGCGTGAAGCTCAGGTCGAAGAACAGGTATTGGTCTTCGGCGTGATTGGCGATGTAGGCAATCTGCTCCGGATGCAGGCGCGGGTTAACCGTGTGCAGCACCGAGCCGATGCCGGACACCGCGTAATACGCCTCCAGGTGGCGGTAACCATTCCATGCCAGCGTGGCGATGCGGTCGCCCATGGTCGCGCCCAGCTTCTTGAGCGCATTAGCGAGCTGGCGCGAGCGGCGGTGGCAGTCGCGATAGGTATAACGGTGGATGTCGCCCTCGACCCGGCGCGAGACGATTTCGACATGCGGGTAATAGCGGTCGGCATGCTGGATCAGCGTGGAGATGAGCAGCGGCTGGCTCATCATGCGGCCCATCAAGGGGCTCTGCGGGTACTGCGACATGGTGTCTCCTGGGGGCGAATTTGTGTCTGCCGGGTAAGTCGGCTTATTCAGGGATTTTTGTGCGGCAATTGTCTTTCGGTCAACAGCTTTCTATCTTGCGTTGCAACAAGAAGCTGCCCGAACGGGTTTTTGCCGCCCGGCGTCAACTGCGATAGCCGGGATCAAGGCGCTCCAGCCTGCGCAACAGCGCCGGCCACGCGAGCGAGCCATATTGAGAGTTCGTTACCTGCTGCGCCTGCTTCATCGCATTGTCGATAATGCCTGTGCCGATCTGCGTCAGCGGCGTGCCACCTGCCATCGCTCGAACCTGTATCGTGCACGCGGCTTCGAAGATGTACATTTTGAGGAAGGCATCGGCCACGGTCTTGCCGACGGTCAGGAGCCCGTGGTTGCGCAGCATCAGGAAAGTCTTGTCCCCGAAATCGGCAACCAGCCGCGGCTTTTCGTCATCATTCAGTGCCAGTCCTTCATAGCCGTGGTACGCGAGGCTGTTCAGCACGAAAATCGATGGCTGCGAAATCGGCAGCACGCCCGCCTCCTGCGCGGCGACCGCGGCGCCGTTGAGACTATGGGTATGCAGCACGCAGATCGCATCGTCGCGCGCTTCATGGATCGCCGAATGGATGGTGAAGCCGGCCGGATTGATCGGGAATGGCGAATCGTCGAGCTTGTTGCCGTGCAAGTCGATCTTCACCAGCGATGACGCGGTAATCTCATCGAACATCATCCCGTAGGGATTGATCAGGAAGGCGTGGCCATCGCCGGGGATGCGCGCAGTCAGGTGGGTAAAGACCAGGTCGCTCCAGCCGAAATCGGCCACCAGCCGGTAACAGGCAGCCAGATCGACGCGCATCTGCCACTCTTCCGGCGACACGCGTTGCTGCAGCGAGGGGATGTCCAGGCGTTCAGGGGCGTTCATGTGAAGTCACCTCTTCTCTGTCAAAATGGCGCCGTCTCCTGGCTGCCGATATTGAACGGGTTATTACCGCTGTGGTTTGTGGCGCGGTGGTTTTTAGCGCGGTGCTTCAGAGCGCTATGCTTTATCGCGCTGTGCTTTGTAACACGCTTTTGTCATGCAGTTTTGTACCGCTGTCGCCAGCCATCCTAGCAGAACGTTCCAATGAATTCTCCCAACGGCTTGCCTGCCACCCTGTTCCGCCTCCACGAACTGTCGCTCGCCAACAGCTTTGCGCGATTGCCGGCGGCTTTCTACACCCGGCTACAATCGACGCCGCTGCCCTCGCCTTATCTCGTCTGCGGCAGCGATGAAGCGGCCCGGCTCATCGGGCTGGACCCGGCCAGCTTCGATGACCCTCAGTTCGTCGAGGTCTTCAGCGGCAATGCACAATTGCCGGCCTCGCTGCCCCTGTCGGCGGTCTATTCCGGACATCAGTTCGGGGTCTGGGCCGGCCAGCTCGGCGATGGCCGAGCGATCCTGCTCGGTGAAGTGCCGATGGCCTCAATGACCGAGACTGCGACGACGGTCCCGGCAGCCGAGGCGCTGGGCGCACCCTGCGACCCGTCGGGCGTCATCGAGCTGCAGCTCAAGGGGGCCGGCAAGACGCCGTACTCGCGCATGGGGGACGGCCGAGCGGTGCTGCGCTCGTCGATCCGCGAATTCCTGTGTTCGGAAGCGATGGCCGGCCTCGGTATACCGACCACGCGTGCGTTGTGCGTGATCGGCTCGGACATGCGCGTGATGCGCGAGATGCCGGAATCGACTGCCGTCGTTACCCGCATGGCGCCCAGCTTCGTGCGCTTCGGCTCTTTCGAGCACTGGTTCTACAACGACCGCAAGACCGAGCTGACAACGCTGGCCGATTTTGTCCTTGCGCGTCATTACCCGTGGCTGCTGGATGAAGCCAACCCCTACCAGGCCCTGCTGCGCGAAGTCACGCGCCGCAGCGCGGAACTGGTCGCGCAATGGCAGGCCGTGGGCTTCATGCATGGGGTGCTCAATACGGACAACATGTCCATTCTCGGCCAGACGCTGGACTACGGCCCTTATGGCTTCATGGAAGCCTATGACCCGGCCCACATCTGCAACCATACCGATGCACAAGGGCGCTACTCGTACCGCATGCAGCCGCGCATCGTCGAGTGGAATTGCTATGCACTCGGACAGGCGCTATTGCCGCTGATCGGTGAAGTCGACGATGTGTATGAAGCGCTGGGCGTGTTCAAGACCGCGTATGCCGACAAGATGGATGGGCTGTGGCACGCCAAGCTCGGGCTGGCCAGCCGTCAGGAAGGCGATGCGGCGCTGATCGAGAAGCTGTTTGGCATACTCGCTGCCAGCCGCGTGGATTTCCCGATGTTCTTCCGCCAGCTGTCCGGGCTGACGACCGAGACCGCAACGCAGGCCCCGGCGGATGCAGCATCAGCTGGACAAACAGCTGCACAGGGCGCCGGATCAAACGCTTCGCGCCAGCATGCCGGCGACGAAGCCCTGCGCGACCTGTTCATCGACCGCGACGCCTTTGATGCGTGGTCAGTAGAATATCGGCAGCGGCTGCGTGCCGAAGGCAGCGTGGATGCCGAGCGGCGCGTGGCCATGAACCGGGTCAACCCGAAATACATTCTGCGTAATTACCTGGCGCAAGTCGCCATTGCCAAAGCCGAGCAAAAGGATTTTTCCGAGGTGAAGAGGCTGCTGGACATCTTGCGCCGGCCTTACGACGAACAAGACGGCAACGACATCTACGCAGCCTTGCCGCCCGACTGGGCCGCCGGCATCGAAGTCAGCTGCTCATCCTGAGGGCAAGGAGTTATCAATGAATGACAAGAAAGTCGTGCGCACCGACGCCGAGTGGCGTGCGATGCTGGATCCGATGGCCTATGAAGTGACGCGTCATGCCGCGACCGAACGCGCGTTCACCGGCCATTTTTGGGATCACCACGAGGCCGGCATCTATACCTGCGTCTGCTGCGACACGCCGCTGTTCGAATCCGATGCCAAGTTCGACTCCGGCTGTGGCTGGCCGAGCTACTTCAAGGCGCTCGACCCGGCGCATGTGGCGGAGCGCATCGACCGCAGCCATGGCATGGTGCGCACCGAAATCCTGTGTAATATCTGCGACGCGCACCTGGGACATGTGTTCCCGGATGGTCCGCCGCCGACCGGGCTGCGCTATTGCATCAATTCGGCGGCACTGAAGTTCACGCCGCGCGGCTAAGCGCTCTGAGAATCACGCTGACATTCACGCTGACATTCACGCTGACATTCACGCTGACATTCACGCTGGCATTCACCCAACCACAAAGGAAACCGTTTGAAGAAGCTGTTGTTCGACCTGTTCCCGGTCATCCTGTTTTTCATCGTATTCAAGATCGCCGGCGCGCATCCCGAGGCGGCACAGGCGCTCGGCAGCCAGTACTTGTCGGCACTGGTATCGGGCGGCGAAGTCACACTCAAGCAAGCTCCCATCCTGCTGTCGACGGCGGTGGCGATCATCGCCACCTTTGCGCAAGTGCTGTGGCTGCTGCTGCGCCGCCATCCGGTCGACAAAATGCTGTGGGTATCACTGGCCATCATCGTCGTGTTCGGTGGCGCGACCATCTATTTCCACGATGAGCAATTCATCAAATGGAAACCCACGGTGCTCTACTGGTGCTTTGCTTCGACGCTGCTGCTCGCGCCGCTGCTGTTCGGTAAAAATTTGATGCGTTCTCTGATGGGTCAGCAACTTCAATTGCCCGATCCGGTATGGTCGCGCCTCAACCTCGCGTGGGGCTTGTTCTTCGCAGTGATGGGCGTGGTCAACCTGTATGTGGCGTTCAACTTCCCGCTCGACGTCTGGGTCAACTTCAAGCTCTTCGGCTTTCTCGGGCTGATGATCGCCTTCGTCATTGCCCAAAGCCTCTACCTGTCGCGTTACATGAAGGAAGCCGAATGAACCGCCCGCAACGTATCCGGGAACTGCTGGCCACAGGCCTCACCACCGAAGACATCGACATCATCGACGAATCCCACCTGCATGCAGGCCATGCCGGTGCGGCCTCCGGTGGCGGACACTACCGACTCCGTGTGATTTCCACCCGTTTCGAAGGTGTTAACAAAGTCGGCCGTCATCGGCTGGTGTATGATTGCCTGCGCGAGATGATGCAAAAAGACATACACGCTCTCGCAATGACGCTGCTGACTCCTTCCGAGGCCCAGGCTGCCTGACAACGCAATACCTAACCCGTAACCAACCCAGAACATGAAGAACCTGAATTCCGCGCGCCTCGTGCTGGCGCTCGTTGCTGCCGTTGCCCTTCCTGCCGTCGCCCAGAATGTCGCCGTCGTCAACGGCAAGGCCATCCCGACCTCGCGCGTTGATGCCATGGTCAAGCAGATGGTTCAGCAAGGCCAGAAAGATTCGCCGGAAATGCGCGCGATGATCAAGGATGAACTGATCAACCGCGAGGTCCTCGCACAGGAAGCCGACCGTCAGGGCGTCGCCAACCGTCCGGAAATCAAGAACCAGATCGACCTCGCCCGCCAGTCCATCGTGATCCGCGCGCTGGCGCAGGAGTTCGTCGCGAAGAACCCGGTCAAGGATGAAGAACTGAAGGCCGAGTACGACAAGTTCAAGGCCACCCAATCGGGCAAGGAATACCGCGCGCGCCATATCCTGGTCGAGAAGGAAGATGAAGCCAAGGCCATCATCACCAAGCTCAAGGGCGGCGCCAAGTTCGAAGAACTGGCCAAGACCTCGAAGGATCCGGCATCGGGCGCCCAGGGCGGCGACCTCGGCTGGGCACCGCAAGACGCTTTCGTGAAGCCGTTCTCGGACGCGATGGTCGGCCTGAAAGCCGGCGAAATCACCGAGACCCCGGTGCAAACCCAGTTCGGCTACCACGTGATCAAGCTGGAAGAAGTGCGTGACGCACAGCTGCCGTCCTTCGACGACGTGAAGGGCCAGATTGCCGAATCGCTGCAACAGCGCAAGCTGCAGGAATTCCAGCAGGGCCTGAAGAAGAAGGCCAAGATCCAGTAAGCTCGGATCCTGCAAAAGAAAAAGGCACCTTCGGGTGCCTTTTTCTTTGCGCAACCGCGCATCGCAAAAATCCGTGCGCGCACGGCACCATGCAGCGATTCCCGTGACACAGCAGCGTTTGCCCAAACCTGCCGTCGCGCGGCCCGACACCCATGTTGAGAACAGCGCTGCATCTTGCCCGTACCCGCGTGAACCGTCTGCGTACCACAGGCATGGCGCTCACTCGTCCGTCGGCCCGTCCGCCCGCCGTTTCGCCTGTGAGCACGCGACCGCCAGCGACATCCTCGCCGGCCCCGGCACCGCTGGCGCAGCTTTCTCCCAGAATAGAACAGTTCAGGCGCGAGGCAATCGGCTTGCTCGGGGCCGAACCACGATGGTCGTCAAGGGCGGTTGCCCGGCTAGCCTTGCGCCAGCAACTTGAGCGCGAACTGGCCCTCTGCCCGGCCACTTCGCTCGTCCCTGCCCCTGCCCCTGCTTCAACGGGAACGCCCGCGCCCGCCAACGGCGAACTGCGCCCGACCAGCGCCAACGACCGCTGGTTCATGCAGGAACTGCTGCAGGTCATGCGTGCCTTCGACAACTACTACCTGCTGAGCTACGACGTCGATGGCGGTCAGCCGCTGTCGCAGGCCCTGCTGCCGGCGCACAGGCGCATATTGCAAGCCGCAGCGCAAGATGCATTCCGTACGGCCAGTGATACGGACTGGCAAAGGCTGCTGGCCATCGTCCATCCCGACGTGCTGAGCCTCGTGCCCTCGTCGATACTGGCGGCTCGCTCGTCTGCTGAACCCGCCAGCGCAGCCAACCCAACCTGTGCAGCCAACACCGCGCAGCGCGCCAGGCTGGCCGAAGACGACAGGCTCAGCATCAACGAATTCCTCGCGCTGGTCGACTACCTCCATCCCTATACCTGCCACTACCACGTGATCAACGGCGGACTGCGCCTGTCCCGCTTCTGGGGCGTGGAAGGCATTGCGCAAGCGTCTGTGCTGTTACGCGAGCCCTATCTGCGCGCGCTGCACAAGTTGTCACGCAGTGGCCTTTTTACTGATGGCAGCGGACTGTATGCGAAGGGCGTGGTCGCACGGGGGCATGCGGGCCGCTTGTCAGAGACGCTGGAGTTCCTCGCGAGCCGCGGCGGCCGTGTGCTGCCTCCGCATCCCTTGTCGGCCACCCGCTGGCAGCAGCAATCCTTTGCGCTGAAGCCGGGGCGGCCGGAGGACACCACAATCCTGCTGAAAGTGCCACAAGCGATCGATGTCACTCCTTTCCATGGTTCGCTGGGAAAGTCGCTCGGCGAAGTGATCCTGCTGCCTCAGCCGCTGCGCCTGGCCGATGCCGGGGCAGCGCCGCTGCGGCCCGCTGCCCCCGCCCATGTGCCGGTCTACTGGCTGGAAGCCCTTGAGCCGGTGCTCAGCCAGCGGCAGGCCCACGGCCTTGCGTCGAACATCGAACAAATCTTATAAATAGGTTACAGAGGGCGCTCACTGCGCCGTTCGATGAGCGACAGTTTCTGAGATGGATAGATCGTCGGCGCCCCTCCATCGCCTTTCAAGGGGCAAGACATGATCCCGAACCTCATCACGACGCGGCTTCATACCCGTTCATCTCGCACGCAGCGCCGTGCAGTGCCATCACCCACACCGCCACTGACCGCGACCCAGCGCGTGCTGCCGAAGGAAGCGCCCCGCACGATAAAGCGCTCCGCGCAAGGTGCGAAGCAGTTCATCGAAGCCATTCTGTACGGCTCCGCGCGCCACACCATATCGCGCGTGGAAATGCAGCGCGAGACATTCAAGCGCCGGCACGACGCGCTGAGCCTGCAGCAGGCTTACTGCGAAGACCTGCTCGATTTGTCGCCGTCACGCCGCCACGAGCGCGAATGGCCGTCCGACGAACCGGTGATCCGCTTCGACAAGCAAGCCTATGACCGCATCAGCAGCTGGATACGGCCGGACCGCAAAGATTCCTCGATACTGTGGCTGATGGGCGGCATCAAGAGCGCGCTCACCACCTCCGGACAGGTGCTGCCCGCCGGCGCATTGCCGGCCGAGGTCTGGGAAGAAGAGGTGCCGGTCACCCTCGCCAACCTCGCCTACCAGCACGTGATGTCGACCAACAAGGTGCGCTATCAGGAGCGCCTGCCGGCGGATGCATCGCCGCAGCAGATTGAGGCACTGCGCGTGCAAAAGCGGCAGGAACTGGAAGCCCGGCAAAGCGGCGGATCACCGCTGACCTCGTTCACCGTGCGCCCGCCGATGGAAGACAAGCTGGAGGCCTGGGGCGAGAGCGGAACCCGCATCGAATTGCAGCGGCAGTCGGCGAAGCTGATCGGGCCTTTCCGGCTGGCTTGGATGATCCGGGAGTTTGCCAACGCACCCGGCATCGACGAACCGGTCGATTTCGCGTGGCGAGAGGATCGCGGCTGCTTCCCGGATCCTGAGTGCGCGGGCGTGCGCAGGATGGAGCGCCTGCTGGCCGACATCGGCATCGACCCGGACGGCCGCTGGACGCGACGTGAAAAAGCCGTGTTCTATGTGCTGGTCGCTGACGAACACCTGCTGATCGGCGTGCCGCCGGCAGGCTCGGCAGCCATCGTCGAGAGCCGCAAATCCGAGTGAAGCCAGCGCCCTGCCACACCGCGGATAGCGGACGCAGGGCGCGCCCCCAAAAAAGCAAAGGCACCCGAGGGTGCCTTTGCTTTTTGTTGCGTCGTTGAGTCAGCTTGCCGGTCTGTCAGAGTGTTCAGATCGTTCAGCCAACCCACTTGCGCGCGTTGCGGAACATGCGCATCCACGGCGAATCCTCGCCCCAGCCATCCGGATGCCAGGAATGCGTGACCGTGCGGAACACGCGCTCCGGGTGCGGCATC
>JACCDX010239052.1_pt1 | contig 10067 bp, 12 predicted proteins | sample 7449681 | NCBI WGS metagenome assembly JACCDX01 (sample SAMN15323450, study PRJNA562643) | freshwater metagenome | isolation source: river surface water | place: USA:Blue River Watershed | collected 2017-08-18
ACCTTGAGGACCTTGAGGACCAGTTGCTCCTTTGGGAACATCATTCTTTTTAATAAATTTACTTGAATCTACAAGTAGATAAATTACTATTACTAATAATATAATAATCATAATAATCATAAAAATTTGAAATCCGCTTAATTTTTTAGATGGACTTCCAAACCCAGCTTGAGGGTTTCCAAATCCTCGTGGATTAAAATTATACCTTGGAACTTGATAGTTATTCATCTTTTTTAAGAAATTATTATAAAAAATTAAGATTTTTATAATAATATAAACTTTACGTATTCGGAACTTAATACATTTTCTTCCTTTAATTTATTTACATAAGTTATCGAGTTTTCTACAATTTTAATTTTATTTTCAATTCCAGCAATATAAATGGTATAATATAAATCTAGAAACTTTTCACATTTACTTTTAACATCAAGCCAATCATCATCCCAATTTTCCTCGTCTAATTTAGCAAAAAAGAAAGCTAAATAAATTTTATTTTTAAGTTCTTTGTTTAATGTTTCAAATTTTTTATAACGTGAAAATAGGAAATATTCCTTTTGATTTTTATTTTCCAATCCAACATAAGTGTCTTCTTCAGTAGGTAAAAACTCAGAGGGAATAGTATTATCTTCTGAATAATCTTCCTCTTGGTTTAATTCCATAGAAGGTTCTATTGTTTCTTTAGAAAAATTTAACAAACTTACTTTAGTGGATGCTTTTTGTTTTTTCTTTCCAAAATAAGAGGACATCTTTATAAAATAAAATTAATTAATTTTATTTTATTTTATTTTAATCTTCCTTGGGTGATAACATCTTAAGTTGATTATCTTCTTCATCGATTAATTCTTCAACAGAATTTTTCTTGATTGCCAAATTCCTAATATTAGGGTTAGGAATAAAACAGTAAGTTTTATCTGGTTTCCGAATATCTGAAGAATAATAAACTTCACTACTCTTCAACCATTCAATCAAATTTAACAGTGAATCTTCATTTTCCATTATTCCTTCAAAAGTAAATTCAGGTTCATAAGCTGGAATATGGAGACCATTGTCTTTATTTTTAGAAAAAGTAGATTCGTTATTATCCAAAGCAACAATTGTCTCGATAGGAATATGGGAGATTTTAGATAATGGCTTATGAATAAAATTTTGACCTCGGATACAATCTTCATAAGTAAAAATAATAGAAGGTTGCTTTCCAATTTCATTAAACAAGAAATCACAAATTGCATGGACATACCTTTTTTGCCCAGCAGACCATACAATAACGTTTTCAAAATATTCAAAACAAAATTCTAGAAATTCATAAACGTGAGGGCGTAAAACTCCCCACATTTTACTAAGATGTCCAGTTCCTATTGGTGAAGTTTCGGTATCACATACATCTACAATCTCAAAGTAATAAATACGAGACCGAAGCTTAGCATTTCGAGGATTTGTATAAACTTCTAGATTATTAAAAGTTTCTTCTTCATCGCAAGTATTAACAAGTGTTGAATCTAAATCAAGAACAATTGTTTTATTGGTAAGAGGCATTTATATTTTAAGAAAAATTATTTTAAGGAAATATTTTTCTTAAAATAATTTTTCTCAATTATTTATTTAAATTCTCAAATTTTATAAAATACATATTTCCCTTTAAAAATATAAATAGAAATGGTAAAGTTTATAATTTGTTAAACAATTAATAAGAACTTAATTGTTTAAAGGAACAAAAACCATTTTTAAAGATTGTGATAAAATTTGATACGTATATCTGATTTTTAAATGAAAAGAATTGAAAAAATTGGAGAAGGAAGTTACGGTACAGTTTATTCCGCCAAATTTAACCCTTCTAATCCAAAAGATAGTGAATCCTCGGATGCCAAGATAGTCGCAATCAAGCGTAATTTTAAGGAACAATCTTCTTCGTGGATTGGAAATATCCACGAAGCTGATATTTTGGCTCGGCTCCGAGGTTACCCTTTTGTCGTTGAAATTCAACGTTTTGCTTATGGGGACCCTTTTAACCAACAAAAACCTATGACACCTGATGCTGCTGATTCTCGTAAAATGAAAGAAGATAAGATTCATTTTGTATTGGAACACGCTACTCATTCTGGTGATGGTTATATAACAAGTGATAAGTTTTCATTTTATAATTCAAAGATTATCCTCTGTCAAGTATTACTTGCGTTAGAGTATATTCAAGCAAAACATTTAATTCATCGGGATTTGAAACCAGCAAATATCCTTATTAACTATGATAGCCAAGGTCTTCCAATTGCTAAACTTTGCGATTTTGGAATGTCAAATCAATATTGTAAGACCGTACCTTCTACCCCTGGTGTAGTGACTCATTGGTACCGTGCCCCAGAAATCTGTTATCGTCATGATGACTACAACTACCCTTCAGATGTTTGGTCTTTCGGCTGTTTAATGTTTGAGTTTATTTCTAAACGAGCTTGGCTTCACGGAGTAGATGATTCGGATGTTAAGACTTTTAATACTATTCTTTCGCGGCTAGATGAATATCCAGCAGATGAAGATATTAAATATTTAAAATCTAAGTCTCCTCGTCCGATTACACTATCAAGTTCCGCACAAAATGCTCGTCGGTTTTCATATGAAAGTCAATTAAAAATGATTCCTTCAGAAGTAAATGAGTTTAATAGATTAGGAGGAAATATGACTCAATATTGTGATTTACTTCGTAAATGCTTACAGATTAATCCTAATAAACGTATTAGCGTTTCTGATGCGCTAAAACATCCTTTCTTTGATATTTTCAGAGATTATATTAACAATGTACGAAAGATTTTCCCTCCAGTTGAGCCTGGACCTTGTCAAATAACAATTCACGATTGTATAGAACGTAAATGGATGATTAATGTTGCTTTCGAGATTTTTAACGACCGAAATGACATTATTTGGTTCAAAGAATCTATTTTGTTCCACGCTATTGACCTATTTGATAAGTATCTTGAATGGGCTTTTAAACCTGGAAATACTAAAGTAGCATTAAATGATAGCGAAACCGAATATAGCGGTCGTCTTCATACAAAGCAAGAATCCGAACTTCGTTTCTATGTTTGCTTGTATATTATGCATAAATATTATGCTACACTACTTCATCCACTAGAATGGAAAAATTTTGTACCCACAAGCTTCCGTGAAGATAAATCTAATGAAATAATTGCGGAAAATTTTGAGTTTTTGATTGTAAAAAATGTTTGTAACTATAAAATCTTCCGTGAAACCTTCTTAGAGTTAATAGACAAATTTGGTCATCCCAGTGATTTGAATTTTATTCGTCATTTATTGGATGCTTATGGTCGCTCTGGTGATTATATTGGAACAATTGAAGGTTTATATCGGATTAAAAATAAATTAAATATTGGGGACGAAGATATTGATACAATTGAGTAAGAATAAAGGAAACAAGTTTCTTAAAACCGAAAAGTTAAAGGATTTTTTAGGATAAATTAAAGATTTATCCTAAAATTAAAGATTTATCCTAAATGGATTATAATTATATCAACTTGGAATTTACACCAAAATCAAACAATTCTATTTTGTTAAATTTCGAAAAAGATATTGAATTAAGTCATCTTGATTATCAAGTGACTTGTGATAAAAAATATTTCAACAATGTAGTTCAATGGATGTTAGAAGATATAGAAACTTCTGCTTATGAAACCAAGTTTATTTTCATTGATAATTTTTATCATTATTTAATGAACAATCTGGAAGAGATATATGACGATAGACGATTCTATATTGAAAAAGCAAATTATTTTCTTAGAAAAATTTTTAATGTAAAAGATTCCATTGGTTATCCTCTATATATTGAAGCGTTTAACGAAATGAAATTTACAATTGAAATGTTTTTAATTAAAATTGAAGAACTAGAATGTAAGAAAATCATTATGAAAAAAGAGATGGAAATCATTGAATTAAATAAAATTTTTCAGAAAGAAGAAATTAATCAAAGGACGATTGAACCTTGTTCATAGAGAATTACGTCGTTTTTTTCCAAAATTTACTTTTTCAATTCTTTCATTTTCCTGCTGTAAATAACAGAAAAAATATAAAATTCCTATTATACAAAAATATTTTTGAATTTCGTTAAAAAATTCTATAAATGGTGTAATAGCTGTCATTTTAATAATCTATTGTTAGATTATTAAAACAAAAATTTATTTGATTCAAATAAATTTTAGATTAAAGATAAGTTAAAATTCGGATAATTTTTAACTTATCTTTAATCTAAAAATCTAATTCTATCGAAAATGGAACTACATTCGTAACAAGCAATACCTTCGTCACCAAATAAATGAGTCCAGAATCCAACTTTATATAAATACCAAATCACCCAAAAAGATAAGAAAACTACTAAGAAAACAAGAATTAATGTTTCTGTAGTTGTAGAATGTAAATTTTCAACTTTATAAGAACTGTTTAATAACGGCTCTATGATTTCATAGTCATTAGGAATTTCATTGTTTGCTAACATTACCAAATTATTCCGTATTTCAATCCCTGCTTTATCAAAGCTATAACCTGTAGATATTACTGTATTAGCCATTAGATTAACATAGTATTTTGTAGGAACTAACGGGTCACTAATATAAGAATAGTATTGAGGCCAATAATAATACAAAGCCTTATAAGTTTCTAGACCTGTAAGTCTAGATATTTCTATATCTGTTTGATTAAATGACCTAAAGGATGTCATTCCTTTTTAAAAACATTATAAATAAATTATTTGATACATTTTTAAATATGAATTGGACGGAGTTTTTGGGTTTTACAAATGCTTTATTGCTTATGCTTGTAGCTATATATGCTGGGTTAATCAAGAATATTAATGACAAGCAAGATAAACTTTATTATCTATTTTTACATTATAAACCTCAAAGAAATTTCTTTGACGAAGAATATATTTTAAATCTTTTTTATAGCAAAGTGATGTTCAAGACTCTATCGCGATTCGGTGATTCTGACCAAATTGTTAAAATAAATCGTAAAATGTATCGAAATTTGGAATTTTGTTCAGCTGAAATGCTTATTAATATATTGATTACTTATATGTATTATGAATCTAAAAGGAATCATAAATATATGGTAATTACTAATGGAAATTTTAACAGATTTATCGAATCTTATTCTTCTTTATTTGATAACCAAGAAGTAGATGACTATATGTTTTTCTTAGGAGAACGAGTAATTATGAATTTATTAAGTATTGAAGGTGACATTTTTAACGCCTATCAAACCTTACAAAAAATAATCAACAAATCAAATCTAAATCAACTTTCTTTTTATCAAGGAGTAAGGTCTTTAATAGAGAAAAATAAGCTAATTTATAATAATTACTCTGAAATTAAAATTGGTAAAAATGAAATTTATAATTTTTATAAACAAGAACTTAAAAAAGTAGATGGCCGCTCCTAGTGCTGAAGAGTTTAACACCTTAAAGAAAAAGCTTTCCGAACAGGAAAGCTTTATAAAGTCTCTTTACAATTATAATCTAAAAATGAAGATAAACGACGAAGAACTAAGCTTCTTGAAAGAACTTTATGAAAAGCAAATTTCTGATTTAAACAAGAAATATCCTGATGAAGCTAATAAAGGTTCCAAGGATTCAGGGTTTGATTTAATCTGTCCTTATGACGTTGTTATCCAACCAGGAGAGAAGATTCTCTATGATTTAAAGGTGGCTTTTGAGCCAGAGTTCATTGGAGGATATTACCTTTTTCCTCGTTCTTCTTTCGGTAAAACATCTCTTCGTCTTTGTAATTCTGTTGGAATTATCGACAGTTGTTACCGTGGAACTGTTAGGGCTTTAGTGGAAAATATTGGAAAGTATGAAATTTCTTTTAAAAAAGGAGAACGTTATTTCCAGATTTGTCATCCTTCGTTAATTGCGATGAATGTAAAAATTGTAGATAAGATTTCCGAAACGGCTCGTGGTTGTGGAGGATATGGTTCTACTGGAAAATAAAAAAACGATTATTCGAATTCAAATTTACATAATAAATTTGAATCCTTCAAACACTATGAATCCAGCGCTGCTTCAAAACGCTAGTTTAGTGAGCTTGGGAATGCTTTTCCTAGGTAATGATAATAAATACACCATTCTTTTGGTTGTGTTAGCATTTTTATATTCTAAGAGACATGAACTAATTCAACTCTATCGTGACTTTAAGAACCTAGGTTCAAAGTACATAGAAATCGAAGGCTCGATTATTAGCGAATCAACGGACCGCAAAGTCCCGCGTCCTATTTTTTCTAAGTCTATCAATGGGATTTTGTTCTATATCAAAGAAAATTCTTCTAAATCTCTTGACTCTGTGTATAACACTATGAAGTCAGGGACAATCCTTAACGCTCTTGAGCGTAACAGTTCATCTAATTTGAACTCTTTTCTTCCGATAAACAACCCAGATGGAATTTGGATTACTCCAGAAATTCGTTTGTTTGTTAGACTGGAAAACCCTTCTGTTTCTAAGGAAAAACTCGATCGTGAAAATGAAAGAGAAGTTAAAGAACGAGCCTTTAAGATGAAGCTTTCTTCTAAGACACTCTCTATGTTTCAACTTTACCAGTTTGTAGAAAAATGTACTTTGGAATACAAGGCTCATCTTGACAAGGAGATGTTCAAACCGAGAATTTTTGAGCCTTCTTTTAATCCCAACGACTATTTTGAGCGTGGTTTTAATATTGAACTAGACACTACCAAGTCTTTTGATAACCTCTTCTTTGAAGGAAAGGAAGCTCTAATCCAGCGTCTTGATTCTTTCAAGGATAAGACAATCTATCAGCGTTTGGGTATCCCTGATGCGTTAGGTCTCTTATTTTATGGTTCTCCTGGAACTGGTAAGACTTCTGCTATTAAGGCTATTGCCAAGTATATGAATATGAGTATTATAATGGTGCCAATGAATCAAATCAATACCAAGCGTCGGCTACGTAAGTTCTTCCAAACTCAAGAGTATGGTAACGAATATGAAATTCCTTATGACAAGCGGATTTATGTATTTGAAGAAATTGATGCTTCCAATTGGGGTAAAATTATCCGTAATCGAAGCTTGAAACGCGAAGTTGAAGAATCTTTTTCCGAAAGTTCAAGTAAATCTTCAGCTCAGACTATTATCATTAATTCTTCCAAAGATGAAATGAGTAAAACTCCCAGAAAGGAAGATGAAGTATTGACTCTAGGAGCTATTCTAGAAACATTAGACGGTATTATTGAAACCAAAGGACGAATCATTATTATGACCACCAATCATCGTGAGGTAATTGACCCTGCGCTGCTGCGTCCTGGTCGTATTGATTTTGAACTCGAATTTAAGAAGTTGCGTCGTTGCGATGTAGCTTCTATTTACGAGATGATGTATGGTTCAACTATGCCAGAAGAAAGTCTTCGTAAAATCAGGGACTATACTTATAGTCAAGCTGAAATCAGCCGTTTGCTTTTCAAACATAGCGGTGATTCTTCGGAGTTCTTGAGAGAATTGTAAAGGGAAAGAGAATTATAATTCTTTCCTTTGAATTATAACTTTATGAAAAGTTATAATTTTAGAAATTTTCTAAAATAAAAATTAAAATAATATATAAAATGACTGATTGCTCTGCTAAAAAGCTTGACGGAAGTCACTGTACTCGTAAATGTATCAAGGATGGTCTATGTGGTCAGCATTACCGTATGAAGCACGGTAAGTCTGCTATGTCCTCTTCTCGTAAGTTTTCAGTTTCTAAAGTATTATCAGTTTATAAGGGTTGCCCTTCTGGTACTATGAAGCGTAAGGCTTATACTCGTAAGTCCTTTACTCGTGAAGACGGTACTCACGTTGAAGGTTCTAAGGTCCCTGCTTCTTGTATCGAAGACCGTGGTATGAAGAGTCGTCTTTGGCAGATTGAGAACCAGTCTATGGGTATTGGTCCTCTGAAAAAGCACCAACTCACCAAGTTTGGTTATGATACCGACCTTCCTGAAAAGGAGCGTCATATGGCTATTGATAAGGCTATTAAGAAGTATGGTTCTCTTTCTACGATTCGTAAGTTGAACGCTATTGCTATTTATGATAAGCGTACTCACCCTGATGATGCCAAAATCTATTTAGCTGACCGTGATTATGTTCGTTCCATTCATTCGGAACTAAAGAGTCGTAAAACTCGTTCCAAGTCTTTGCGTATGAAAGCAAAGTCTCGTAGTCGTTCTTATTCTAAATCTCGCAAAACTTCTAAGTCTCGTAAGTAAAAAATAAATATTTTTTATTATATTTTTATAATAAAAAAATGCCCCGTTCCAAGCGTTCCAAAAGCCCTAAGCGTTCCAAGTCTCCCAAGATGAAGCGTTCCAAGTCTCCCAAGCGTTCCAAAAGCCCTAAGGCTTCAAAGCGCTCTGGTTCTCGCATCAAGGCTGTTGTAAAGCCTGTAGGTGAGGCTACCGTAGCCGTTGTCTCTATGCCTGTAAAGATGGTAAAGGGTGCTGTAAAAAGCCCTAAGCGTTCCAAGTCTCCCAAGCGTTCTAAGTCTCCCAAGCGCTCCAAGTCTCCTAAGCGTAAGGTTTCTAAGTCTCCCAAGCGTTCCAAGTCTGTAACCAAGGCTATGATTACCAAGCCCGAACCCAAAATCGTTACTATGATGGCTCCTCTACCTGGTCCTGGGGTAATCGTAGGAATGACCACCAAGAAGTCTATGGATGTAATGTCTTCTACTCCTTCCAAGAAGCGTATGTCCAAGCGCAAGATTTCTAAGGTTCGTTCAGGTTAAAAGTTTAGTAAGTCAAATTTTTGACTATAATTAATTTTAAACAAAAAGTTTAAAATTATGAAAATTTCTTTAAAAGGATGTTTCAAAATTTAAAATAATAGAAATTATTTCTATAAGAATATCTTAAATGGATAGCTTAGAATTCCTAAACCCTGAACAAGTAGAAGAACAATATGAAAAGCTTATTGACGAATATAACGATGTTTTAATTAAAGCAGAGGAACTCGAAGAAATCGATGATAATCTCCAGGCTCTTCGCGCGGTTAATCTGGACCGTTATGATTATATGATTATGTTAGATGTATATAATTGCTTTGATACTTACGACGATAAGGAAACGGCGGAAGAACTAACTTCTCTTATTGAAGAGTGTGAAGAAGAGATTGAAGAATATCGTAAGAAGCTTTCTGGGTTGAATTTGAAAGAACATCTTTACAATTATTATAATATGGAACAAAAGAAGGAGCAATATGAAATCCAGATTAAATGTTGTGAAAAGTATCTAGAGAAATCAAAGAAAACCAAAGAAATGGAAAAGAAACGTGAAAAGATTCGTCCAGCATCGCCTCGTCGGAATCTTACGGAAAATTCTGTCCGTCCTATGTCTCCTCGTCTTACTGGTGGTTCCTATACTCCTTCAAAACGTAAGCAAGAAGAATCATTGACTCCTAAGATGCCTCCACCTCCAAAACTAGAACCTTTGGCACCTGTAATAAAAACTTCATTACCTCTTCCTCCTCCCCCTCTTCCTGTTATTCCTCCTCCAGTAAAGCCACTGGAACCATCTCCAGTTAAGGTTTCTTCTTCTGAAGAAAGTTCTTCGGAATCTTCAGTTGAAGAAGAAGTGGTAGAGAAATTTGTTCCTCCTACTTTACCTCCTCCCCCGCCGCCAAAGAAGCGTGGAGGTCCTCGAACAACAAAGGTAGAAGTACAGTCTATATCAATCCCCCTTCCTATTACAGAAGAAACAGAGGTACAACCACCACCTCCAAAGAAGCGTGGGGGTTCTCGTAAAAAGAAGGTAGAAGAATAAATTTTTTAATTTAAACTTTATTATAAATTAAACTTTATTATAAATTAAACTTTATTATAAATTAAACTTTATTAGAGAATAAAGTTTAATCAAAAGTTTAATCAAAAGTTTAATTTAATGAATCCGTATAAATTTTTCCCCAAATTTACTTGGATGTTCGTGATTTTCTAAAAAATATTCATAATTTTCAGAATTTTTATACGGAGGACGTGAGTACCAATATATTATATCGCTACTGTAATTAAAATAATTTCTAATTTTCTGACGTTCTCCATAT
>JACCDX010296970.1_pt1 | contig 10067 bp, 11 predicted proteins | sample 7449681 | NCBI WGS metagenome assembly JACCDX01 (sample SAMN15323450, study PRJNA562643) | freshwater metagenome | isolation source: river surface water | place: USA:Blue River Watershed | collected 2017-08-18
AGGCGTGAAGAGTCACGTCGTCGTACACGCTCACAGGAACGTGAAACTGAATTGAGACGTCAGGAGGCAATTCGCAAGTTCCAGAAAGCGGAATCAGACGCTGCTGCAGAGAAGGCAACCAATGCAGCCATCGAAGAACGGCGTCTAGACGCTAGAATGAGATCACGTTCACCATCACCAGCACCGGCACCAGCACCAGCTCCTGCTCCAAAGAAGAAATCGATAAAGATAGGTGATAAGGAATTAAGTGTGGGAGATAAGGTTGTGATCAATAGAAAGAAACACCCACGTGGCGTTGTTACTAGTACAGGATTGAAGGTTCCAAGTATGACAGGCGGTGCAGACAAGTGTCTTGGAACGGCTCGTTACGGTGAGGTTGGAACGATTACAAATATTGATTTGAGCGATCCACGTGGATTGTCGGTAGATGTTCGTTGCAATCAAAAGAATCCAAACGAGAGAACTGGCGCATGGTATCATGCGGAGGATCTTTTACCAGCTCCCATTGATCCTAGAACACTTCCTCCTCATAAGAGAGGACTTCCAATGTATACAGGTGTAAGAAGAGCACCTTCTCCTGATCAAGTACCTGCACCAGCACCGGCTCCAGCACCATCTGCTAATGTCCCTCCTCCTGTTCCTGCTCCTTCTGGCCCTCTTCCTCCTCATGCAAGAGGACCTCCTACATTTACAGGTGTAAGAAAATCACCTTCTCCTGATCAAGTTCCTGCTCCTGCTCCTGCTCCTGCTCCTGCTCCTGCTCCTGCTCCTGCTCCTGCACCGGAGGAACCAAAGGGTGTTCCTCCTCATCTAAGAGGATCTCCATCCGCTACTACACAGTCACAACGCAAAAAGATTGAATTTGAACAAAAACCAAAACCAGTTGCTCCTGCTCCAGCACCAGCTCCTCCTAGAACCGGTGGTAATTGTGGATATTTTGAAGGACAATCAAATTTAGCTTCCTGCGGACGCCATGCAGTAAACAACATTATTGGTAGAAAGTTCTTTGTAAAATCTGAGAATCCTTCTGGGAATATTGACCTTACTAGAGAACCAATTGATCTTCCAACCTTGTGCAGTACGCTTACTCAAATGAAATTGTCTAAGCGAGAACCTGATATCTATGAGTGTCAAGAAGGAGAAAACTATTCGTATGCGCTTTTAGATGCTGCGTTGAATTTGGCAGGATATAGAAGTGTTGATCTTATTCCAAACTCAGGTCTTGAAGATCTTAAGGATGTTGGATCTATACGAGATGGAGGGTTTAAACTTCTCATCAATAAAGGTGAAATAACGGAAGGTAAAACAGAAGGAACTCACTGGGTAGCTACAACCGAGAATTGTTACTATGACTCGTTAGAGAGCAACGCAATCCGTTTTAATTCGAAAAATGAATTACTTGATTACATATTGAGTATGAAGAATCGTATAACAAATGTATTTGTATATGTTAAAAAATCCGGAGATACGGATGTGACCAGAGAATTAAAAGAGTACTTAAACCAATCCCAAAGACCTGCTCCAGCTCCGGCTCCAGCACCTGCTCCGGCTAAACCCTCCGCTAAACCTGCAGCACCTGCTCCAACCTCTAAACGCAATTATATTGCACGTATCCTTGCACTTCGCAAACTCGGTCAGGCTGCAAAGAGCGCAGATGAATTGGATAAAATTAGTCGGCAAATCAAGAAGGAAGGAGAAGCCATGCGAAAGAGTGGAATCAGTCCATCTGTCGAAGATATACTAGCAGCAGAGTCAGAAAAGATATCCGAAGACGCAGACAATTACCTGAAAGAATTGGAGAGACAGAGAAAGAAGTTTGATGAAGACGAGGCAAAGAAAAAGGCAGCTGCAGAAGCTGCTAAACGTCAAGAAGCTGCACTGGCACGTCCTCCTCCTGTACAGCCACCTCACAAACGGACACCAACTGGAATGGCAGTTCGCGAAGGAACCAGGAAATCTTCTGCGGAAGTCCCTTCTTCTAAACCAGCTGCTCCTCCTACTGGTCCTGTGATGGCAAAACGGATAGACGCAGAAAACTTGATGCAATACAAGTCTCCTCCACCTGGGTCTAGATTGGCACGTGAAATGGAACGACAACGTGGAAAGACGCCTACTCGTCTCTACGGACGTGATATCGGAGCTACAGAAGCCACAGAAAAGGGTCTTGTTGGACAGATTATCAAGAAGCGCAATATCGACGGAAGAGGGCGCAAAGGTAAACGGAAAAACATTAAGACATTAGATTGAAACAGCAACTTTAATAGTGCTCGTGTTGGCGAGCTTTTTCATACAATTCCGCATTCACTTCACCCTCTTCATCGTCTGAGGGTGGCTCCATCATCTTCGCATTGAGTTCCGCAGTGGTCAACTCACGCTTGACTTTCCGAGTCTTTCTCTTGACCTCGGTAAAGCCTTCATAGTCAGGTGCGTTGCGGCTCAAGATGGGTTGCGGCTGATCCTCCTCTTCCTCTTCCTCGGTATACTTGCCTGGATGAGAAGGACGGAAGCGAGGGACGTAAATTCCACTCAGTTCCATACGAGCCTTTGCTTCGTCACGTTTCATCGCTGCTTGGCGAGCACGTTCACGAGCTTCAGCTTCGTTGGTCAGGTGGACGATGGCGTTGTAGGGAAGGGCTCCTGGGGGCATTCCAGAGCCGGCAGCAATGTCGTTGGGCGGTAATGCCTTCCGTGCCGAGTAGTTCGGACGGCCGGCGGGTGTCTTCTTTGACGTAGTGTTGTTCATTTTTCTCCAAGTTAGACTTTGTTGGAACTTTAAAATCCATTTTGATAGGCGAAAAACAGAAGTAAAGTTGAAAGTTTTAATACACAATTACGCCTTGTTACCAACAATCTTGTGCGCCCATTCAATGTTTTGAGTTAATTGTTTTACAGTTGCATTCTTGCGTGTGTAGTTCTCCCAAGACATTGCATGCGCTTCATCAGAATGGATTTTCTTGTAGAAGTCAACCCAGAACTCATCTACCTTCCGCCCACGCAGAGTCTCTGGATTCAGAATTGTAACCCAGATAGCTGAAATCTTTCCAAGAGGTGGAAACCCTTTCCACTTATCATGAAGACGCACATTGACTGGGTCATTCAGAATAGCCTTACATGTATCAATCAGAATATCCAGTTTCTTGTTGTAGCTTTCACTTACGTTCTGAATGTCTGTTTCTGTAGTCTTTTGGATGATTGCCTGTAGCTTAGGATAGGATTTTGTAAGACACTCCGAACCATAGAGAAGCGATGCAAGATACGGCACACGATTTGTGAGGTCTGCACTACGAGATGCTTCCTTCTTCTTACCAAAGACAGAGTTCAATTTTACTTGGCGTTGTTCAAATGCATTCACCGTATGTTTAAGAATTGGAGTCTTTGTGTCTGCACGCAACAGCTCCCCTGCTGTAAGGGCCGTGCTGGTAGAATTGCGCAGCTTGTAATACGCAATTACTTCGTCTTCGGAGTTTCTTGCGTCCAGAAGAAGAATCGTAATTTTTGTTTCCAGAAGCGTCTTTGACTCCTCTTCTGTGAGTTCGGCAAAGAAGGAATCGTTTGCCTTGAAATCACCATCCATGTAATCAAGAATTGCAAGCAAGCGTTGCTGTCCGTCTACAACAACGTAAGTCTTCCCATCTTTGAGCCAGAGCGTGATCTCTGGAACCGGAATCTCGTTCAAGAGCGACAGAATAAGTGCTGGTTTCTTTTGTGTAACCCAAACTGGATCCCTTTGCCATTCTGGATTTGTTTGGAGACATTCCTTTTCGCGAAGAGTGGAGAGTTCTTGGACTGAAAGTTCAATACGAGAGTAGTACATTTTGTGTGTGGTTCGTATAGTTTTGAAGGTTAAGAATTCGTTTTTTCGCAAAACGAAAAGAGTTACAGATAGTATTCAACAACGTAACATGGTTCTCGCTACAGTCATTTCTACGCAAGGCGCTCTTTCAGAGGTTGCTGTTCCACCTCGCACTGCGGATGTTCTGGAATGGCTTCGAAAGAAGTACAAGCAATCTGGTATGCAGTTTCAGGGAAAGGTTGTGAACGATACAGTTTCGTATGCAGTGTTTGCGACTCCAGCCGAAGAAGACGATGAAAATCAACACATGCTTCCTCCTCCATTCCACGACGATACGTTTCAGGGAGTGATTGCTCTCTTGAAGACGAAGACGGTGGGTGGAGATGAATATGAGAAGCCTGCTGCTGCGTATGTAGACCTTCCAATGTCGGAATACGATGAGTTCTACGCAGGAGTTTCGTTTGAGAATGGTGAAGAAGAGGAAGAGGAAGTTGTCGATGAAGAGGAAGAAGAGGCAGTGGAAGAGGAGGTGGAAGAGGTTGTAGAGGAGCGAGTCCGTTCCGTTCCAGCCATTCACACCATTCACGCTTCCAACGTATTTGTAGACCATCCACTTCGTGAACTTATTCGCAAGAAGTTCGATTCAGATGAGATTGAGGTTGCCATTCTGAATCGGTGTATTCGTGACGCACAAAAATGGTTAGTAGACATTGATTGGGAAAGTCCAGCCTTTCTGGAGATGTATAGGTCTCGTGCAATTTCGTTGTATCCTCATCGTTCGTTGATTGAGACAATGGGCGTCGCTGAGTTTGTGAACTCGACACCAGTGGATCACAATCCAAAGCGTTGGAAGCCTATTCTAGCGGCTGCGATGGAGAAGGACAAGGCGAAGTATGACCGGAAGGTTGCTGCGAACATTGAGCTGTTCTGTCGCTCGTGCAAGAAGAAGACCAAATGCAGTTACTACCTTATGCAGACTCGGTCTGCGGACGAGCCGATGACGATGTTTGTGACGTGTATTGAGTGTGATGCGAAGTGGAAGATTTAAGTGTATGTGTAAAGTAATGAAAGAGGTTCCGTTCCTCAAAACCTTAGAACGTAATGGCGTTCCTGTGACTGACGATACACGGACACGTATGGACCTCGTTGTTTCTAACCTCCGCAGAGAGCCAGGGGCTGCTGAACGTTTGAAAGAATATGGATCCACGCAGTCTGGTGGTGCAGAGATTCCAATTCCTGTCGTTCCGAGCAAGGATGATTTTTTAGGTCCTGAAATGCGTTGGTTGGTAGAAGTCATCGCATCTCCTTATGCGCAGATTGCGATCCGAATGCTGTTTACGGTTTTGTTTTTTGTGAGTTATCTTGAGAAGACACCTGTCTTTGGTGGTATTTTGTCTGCAGTTTTAGACTTGACCGTAACCGGAGGACGTGTATTAATCAAGACCATTCAGAAGATGATTCCTCCAGCCGTTGGATTGATCCCACTTCCTTACATGAATTTTGTGGGCATGGGTGTGGCAGCTGTCTTTGGTCTTCTGTTGTGGCCAGTGATTGCGATTGTATCGTTCAGTCGTCAAGAATTCACGACAGCACTGGAAGCTATGATGCGTATCATTCCTCCTCCAATGGGAGATGTGATTGCGGATGCATTTTTGGATGTGAATCGCACCGCAGCTCGCATGAACGAACGGAGGAAGAAGGTGTCTGACGACATTGTATCTGGATTGAAGATGATCATGGAGTTGGGAGACACGGCCAAGCAAAATGTTACATCTGGAGCTGATATTCTCGCAAAGAGACTTCCAGAGATTGCTCAGAAACCTGTCACAGTTGGCGGTCAATCACTTTCAAGGAAACACCACAAAAAGAACAAATGGCAGACGAGGAGGCAACCAACCAAGTAAGAGAGTCTTTGCGTCAGTGGATTTCAGCAGACGATGAAATTCGTGCTCTCCAAGCTCAAATTAAGGCCATTCGCGAACGGAAGAACGCAATCGGAGCACAAGTGTTAGAGTATATGCGTGGACACAACATTGATAACTTGGTGTTAGAAGGACCTGGTGGAACGATCGCACGTCAGCAAAGAACTGTGCGCCCAGCTCTTCGTCGTGAAGCCATTCGCACTCAGTTGTTGCTTCAGTTCGCAGATCAGCCTCATCGTGTCGCAGAAGCCTTGCGTGCGATTGAGGGTATTCCAGAAGGAGCCGAAGATATGTCTGTGGGTGGAACGGTGCGTGAATTGTTAACACGCAGGTTGCCTCGTAACCAAACAATTCGTCTTGATTGAATACAATGCCATATCCAACGATTAAAATGATGGAGGTTGGAGATGACTATCGTGTGTATATAGAGTTTTCGCATACACATAAAATCATGTTCGGCAGCGTCATTGGATATGAGGGAAACATCAATGATGCAGGGCGTCCAGACGATAGTATTATTTTTTGGGGCGATGACTGGGATACATATCTTGAGATTAGTAACGAAGGAGAGTATGCAGAAGTGAATGCTCAGTTCTACAAGGGATCCACACAATTCCGGATTCCTAAAATAAACTGGCAGAATTGGACTGTGTTTTATGAAAACGTCGTTGGAGGAACTCCGGAGATCACGCTTCCATACATGACAGAAGGGGAATGGGCGGCTCGATTTCAAGAGGAAGAACGTCCTCCTCCTGAACGCCCACCTGGTGGAGAACCCCCAGAAGGAGGTCGGAAGAGGAAGACACGTATGCGGAAGATCAAGCGCCGGAAGACACATCGCAAGGGTAAATAACTTCTAAATAATAAACAATGTCCAGAAGACGAGAGACACGAGAGAGGGATCCTCTAGAACCAGGCAAAGGATATTGGATAAGTGGTAGCAGAGAAGACGGAGAAGGAACCTTTTTGTTCATAAAAGGGGATACCAATCCAGTTCATAATCTCGAAAAACCTGATGATTACGACAGTTACTCGATGAGCGGTAAATTAAACGGAGCGTATCATGGTAAGCGGGGTGGAATTGCACTGCAATGGGGAAATAAATCAGGAGGATGGGGTTATGCGAATACATTTCAAATGGTATACGATGAGGTAAACAAACGAATCTTAGTGATATCGAGTGGCGATATGTCGTATACTGGATTTATAAATGATATTCCTCCAAGTGTTTGGGTCTACACTGTTCGTCAATTCAAGCGTGCTATAGGGCAACCAGAGTTACCTGATTCTGAGTATGAGACGCAATTGCTTCGTGATATCCGGACAACAGAACTTGCTACAACAGGTGAAGTGGGTGTGAAAGGTAAACTTTCCAGTGATCTGATTCACAAAATTAGAGAGTTCCAGTACAATGTTCCATCTACAGGAGAAATTCAAAAGAAAGATATCAAGGTTGCTGCACAGTCGGCTATTGATTTCATTGAAACTGCAGACATGAGTACAACGAAGGATATCAAGACCGTTATTGACACACTCGTGGAGTCTCTTAGCAAACACTCCGCTTTTAAAGATGCGACGAACAAACTCAAGGCGATTTCAGTCGAGGGTAAGGATGAAGCAACTCTGAAAGGTGAAGTTATAGCGATTAAACCTCTTCTTGAGGGACTTCGTGGAGGGGCTCACTCGCGGAAGACACGACGCCGGAAGACTCTTCGCAGGAAGTAATGAAGTGGGCGATTGTCATTGTAGTCCTCGTTTTGTATGTTCATCTGTTCAACGCCATTGCAAATCAGTATTTTGATTCTGGATATTCACTGACATGGAACGATATTTGGAAACGGTTTATGCCTCCTGCGAAGATTACGATTGAACTTACGTAGATAGAATCCTATACAGAAAATGGAGTCTTGTAAAGTAGAACTGTTGGAAACATTCGGGTCAGACTTGACTGTGGTAAACGCCGCACGAGTCTCTCTTGGAAAGGAAGTGCATCAGTTCACAGAGAAGGATGCGAAACTCATCAAGTATTTGGCCGACCATGACCATACCAGTCCATTCTTTCACCCACAAGCACGGTTTCGGTTGAAGATGCCCATCTGGATGGCGCGTGAATGGTTTCGTCATACAGTTGGATTTGCTCGCAATGAGGTGTCTCGTCGGTATGTAGACAGTCCTCCTACGTTTTATCTTCCTGACCAACTGCGCACTCGTGCTCCAAGCAAAAAGCAAGGAAGCAATGACGATGTTCACGAGGACAACGAGAACTTGCGTGGAATGATGGAACTGTCTATGATCTCTGCGTGTAACACCTATCATCGTCTGTTGGATGCTGGTGTCTGTCCGGAACAAGCACGTATGGTATTGCCTCAATCGATGATGACGGAGTTCATTGAGACAGGTTCAGTAGCTGCGTACGCAAGGTTATGTAAGCTTCGGTTGGGTCCTGACGCACAAAAAGAAATCCGCGAGGTTGCTCAACAGATTTCCGATTGTATGGTGCGTGCGTTTCCTACGAGTTGGTCTACTCTGATTTCCGAACCTTCCGAATCACCTTCCGTATGATGATTGTTTCTGGCTTCTTTGCGAGTTTCTCCCATTCTTTGGACGACTTGATCTCTCCAGATTTGAGCATGGTGAGAACACACATACGGTGGTCTGCTTCTCCAATGTTCTGGTTGCAAACTGGACAGGGCATGTTTGATGTTTGTAGATTAACCCAACTTAAATCGCTTTTTGTAATCCGCAACGGATTCACGGAAACTGGGCTTGTTCCACAGCACCCAACGAGACAGGGCACCAGCTGTTGTAGGGTCGTTCCAATCCTCATGCATTCCACGGTGACGAGTTAAGTAACGCTGCTTGCGTCGAGTGTCTTTGTGCTTGGTGTAATCCGACATTCCTCGTGCTCCAAACGATGTCGTCTTTGTGTGTCCATCCGGATACAAAAAAACAGCATCATACTTCTTCGCAGGATTATGGCTTCTGCGTAGAGTTTTCAAACGTAAACCCCTTGTCTTCATTATTCTGTACAAAGATTAGAAGGCGTCTAACCAAGCTACACGCTCACCCTCTACAACCCCATGCTGATCAAAGAACTCGTTGGCCAAACGCCTCTTGTCGTCCTCAGGGATGTCTTGACCAGCAATTGCAGCCATTTTCTGCTGAATCAACTCACCCAAGGAGACTTGTGGCCCTAATCCCTCCACAAACCCAACTAACACATTACAGAGCCTCGAGATATGGCCCTCACAACACATACCTACCGAATCAGGACACTCCTCCCATAACCGTTTCCACAACTCGTCCTTGTGTTCCGATTGTTTGATGTAATACACTAAGCTTCGTAAGAGTCGGAAATACAACCGATCCCCTGCGTTTCGACATGTAACCGTGTAAAACCACCCATGCATATCGGTCATAACTGTAAGAAAGTCATGCATTCGCAACAAAGGTTTAGACATCCATGCGAGTGTAATCTCTCGTTCCGTCTCTTGAGTCTCTGGTGGCTTGATCTTCAACAGAAACTCAGTTCCCTTGTTGGTTTGCTCTGACACAACCCCACGGTGAACGTTCTGTGGGTCACCTGCGAATGCCTGTAAGGGTCGATCACGCAAATTCCTGAAGAAGTCTTGACCGAGGAGAGCAACAGGATCAATAACTCGCATCGCACGATGACGTTGACGCGCACGCTCTACTGCTGCGTCACGACGTGCAGCGATATGAGGAGGAGGGTTTTCTGCATGCCAATCGCAAGTCTTGGTTCCTGCTTCAAGGGGGTGACGACAGTAGTTTTCGCCTGCCGTGATGTGATGACAACGTTCGGGGGGACGAGGACCGTGTCTGGCTCTCGCACGCTCGTACTTGGCTAAGTGTTGAAAGCAGAAGTGGAAGGTGTCAATGTCATGTACGCCATGACGATTGCAGGGCCGCTTGTTGCTTGTAAGACCGTCGCATACGTGATCCATATTGTTCATCAACACCCACTTTCCTGTCAACAATAAATCCGTTTTCACACCGTTTCGACCATCAAAACGGATCCATTTTCATCACGAAAGTAGACATTGGTGAAAATGTCAGCAACACGGTCTTTGACTCTTGGGGGTGGCGCCACGCGTAGTGGTCAGGCTACCCCAGGGAGTTTCCGTAACTCTAGTGCTCGGTCTTCTGGTTCGTCCGGATCTGAACACCGTGGCAAGACGCAAAGGGGAGGTCCTGGGAACGGCGCACGCCTTTCTGCAAGGGACATTATGCATGGGAAAACCGCCCCTGACGGCAAGGCTCAGCCTCAGCCACAGGACGACTACCCAGGCTTAGAGGCGATTTTGAAGAAGGCCCGCAAGATGAAGCCATTC
>JACCDX010600524.1_pt1 | contig 10067 bp, 7 predicted proteins | sample 7449681 | NCBI WGS metagenome assembly JACCDX01 (sample SAMN15323450, study PRJNA562643) | freshwater metagenome | isolation source: river surface water | place: USA:Blue River Watershed | collected 2017-08-18
ATTGTCGATCTCGAGCCCGATGGCCATATCGAGCAGGGCAGACACATGGAGTGCCTTAAGTTCAGAAAGATGGATGGTCAGGGCCCGTGGCGGGCAAACAAAGGTGGGGGAGGGAACAGCGCTGGAAAAGGGGAGAAGCGGCAGCGCGGGCGCGCTGCCGCCGAAGCATCAGATGTTGCTGTCGATGAAGGAGGTCAGCTGGCCCTTGGCCAGTGCGCCCACTTTCTGTGCGGCCGGCACGCCGTTCTTGAAAAGTATCAGCGTCGGAATACCGCGGATGCCGAACTTGGCCGGTACGGCCTGGTTGGCGTCGACGTCCATCTTCGCGATCTGCAGCTTGCCGTCATATTCCTTGGCCACTTCTTCGAGGATGGGGGCAATCATCTTGCAGGGACCGCACCATTCGGCCCAGAAGTCGACCAGCACCGGCTTGTCGGACTTCAGCACGTCGGTCTCGAAAGAACTGTCGGAAATGTGTTTGATGTTGTCGCTCATGTAATCCTCATCTGAGGTGGTAAACAGCCCGCGCTTGCCTGGTTAATCGCATGCGCATCGCGCCGGACCTGTGGCAATCCTGCTGGGCGCAGCCTGTGGCAGCGCGCTGGAACTACAAGAAATGGGATCGAAACAGGAGGTGGCGCGGCGGGAATGGGGCAGATCATAACGCATTTTCAAGAAAAGTGTGACCGTGGCGGCCCCGGATGCGGGCTGGCTTGCGCTGTCGCATAAAATGCCGGTCAGCATCCCGACCGACCAGCACCGATCCCCACCGCCTTCCATGTACATCTCCGCCCGCGCGATCGCCCCCGGCCCCGGCTTCTGGCCGCAGCTCGCGCGCGTGCTGCTGGCCGCGGCCAACGCCGCTCCGGATGACGACACTGAAGCGGTCGATGCTGCGCCGCCCTTGTCCGAATGGCTGGTGCTGGTGCCGACGTTTACCCATATCGGCGTGCTTCGCAATGCGCTGGCCAGAGAGCTCGGCGCGAGCTTTATTCCGCCACAGATCCGCACGCTGGCGTCATGGCTGGAGCAGCAGCTGCCCGAGCCGGGCAATGCTGCACCCGCAACCGCCAGCGAGCGTTTGATGGTGCTGTATGCAAAGCTGCGCGACAGTGCATTAATCAAGTCCCTGCTCGGCACCCATCGCAACACGGACCTGCTGCCGCTGGCCCAGACCCTGTTGTCCATCAATGACGAGCTGAATACCGCGCTGCTGCCCTCGGCGCTGGCGCAGCCGGACCACATCGAGGATCGCTGGCGTACGGCACTGGAACAACTGTCGCCGCGTGCCGCAGCCTTGTTGTCGAGTGAAGCCCATCTGGTCTGGACTCTGTGGCAGGGCGAGCGCGATGCGCGCGACCCCGGCCTGGCGCGGCACAACGCCATGCAGCGCGCAGCGGCGGCCGCCGAATTTCCTTTACTGTGGTGCGCACCGTGGGAGCCGGACGCGCTTGAGTCCGCCTTCCTCGATGCCTGGTCGCAGCGCCAGCCGGTGATCCGTGTGCGCGTCGACTGGTCGGCCGATGCGTTGCCAGCGGTGTACGCACAGAGCTGGTCCGAAATCCTCGATGCCGGTCTGGCTGATGCCGGTGCTGAAGCCGCGCCGACCCTGCCGCCCGGGCTCAGTCTCTACCCGGCGCGCAGCATGGAAGACGAGGCGCAAGCCGCGGCGCAAACCATCGTCGACTGGATCGCTGCCGGCAAGAAGCGCATCGCGCTGGTGCCTCAGGACCGCGTGGTCGCGCGTCGGCTGCGCGCGCTGCTCGAACGCGCCGACATCGTCGTCTCCGATGAGACCGGCTGGAAGCTGTCGACCACGCGCGCCGCTGCCGTCATTCACACCTGGATGGAACTGGTGTCGTCCGGCGGCGAAATTGCGCCACTGCTGGATTTTCTGAAATCACCTTTCGTCCGCCATCCTGCGCTCGACGAGCCCGCGTCACGCCATGCGTTGGAGCGCGCGCTGGTCAAGCTCGGCCATGCCGGCAGCTGGACCTCGGTTGCCGAGGCGGTTGCATCGCTGCCGGATGTGAAGTCACTGGTCGATGCGATTGCGCGCGAAGCACAGGCTTACCGCACGAAAAAAACCATCTCCGGATGGGTTGCAGCGACCGCTCAGGTATTCGAGGCACTCGGGTGCAGCGCGACGCTGGCCACCGACAAGGCCGGCGAACAACTGCTAGCCATGCTGCAGCGGCTGGGCTGTGATTGCGAGAGCCTGGACCTGAGCTTCTCACTGTCCGAGTGGCGCGTACTGCTCGACCTCGAACTGGAGCAGACCGTGTTCGTCGCGCCGCGCGAGGATAGACGGGTGATGATGGTACCCATGAACGGCTCCATGCTGCGCGAGTTCGACGCCGCCATCGTTGTGGGCGCCGACAGTGAGCACCTGCCGTCGCGGCCGGCCGAGGCGCTGTTCTTCGCCAATGCGGTGCGGCGCGAACTGGGTCTGGCGACACGTGAAGACAAACAGCGTCAGCAGTTGCGCGAATTCGCCGCGCTGCTGATCGGCTGCCCGGAAGTCGTGATGTCCTGGCAGCAGATGCAGGATGGCGAGAAGGTCGCTGCCAGTCCCTGGCTGCAGCGGCTGCAGCTGACGCTCAGTCGTGCCGGCCTCGGCGAGTTGCCCGTGCATGCGCCGCAACGTGCACTGGCTGATCTGACGGCTTCGCTGCCATCGCAACCCGGACCCGCAGCGCCGGATTTGCTGCCCGAGATTTTGTCGGCCAGCGGCTACGATGCGCTGGTCGATTGTCCTTACCAGTTCTTCGCATCACGCATGCTTGGCCTGCGTGCTGCAGACCCGCTGCGCGAACTGCCCGAGAAGCGTGATTACGGCGACTGGCTGCACCTGATCCTGAAGCAGTATCACGACACCTTGCGCGACACCCCGGTGCCGCCGGCACAGCGTGCCGCGCTGATGGCCGCGATCAGCGATGCCGTCTTCGATGACGTGCTTGCACACAACCCGGCCGCGCTGTCGTGGCAGGCGCGCTGGAATGCGCGGCGCGATGCCTATGTGGCCTGGGCCAATGAGCATGAAGCGTCAGGATGGACCTACCTGCACGGCGAGCACGAGTCCGGCACTACCTTGAACTATGGCGAGCTTGGTGAACGCAGCATCCGCTTGTATGGAGAGCTCGATCGCGTTGACGTCAACGCCGCTGGTGAGTCCCAGGTACTCGACTACAAGACCACGGCCAAAGACACGCTGAGCAAGCGGCTCAAGGAGCATGACCAGCATCAGCTGCCGTTCTATACCCTGCTGCTCGAGCCCGCACCGGTCAGCGCTGCTTATGTGGCGATTGACGACGAACAGCCAGCGCTGTTGCCAGCCAAAGATATCGTCGAATGGCGTGAAGGACTGCGCGCGCAGCTGCAGAGCAATCTGACAGCGATCACCGACGGTGCGCCATTGCCGGCCAATGGTGTCGGCAAGAGCTGCGGCTATTGCGATATCAACGGCCTGTGCCGGAAGGGTTTCTGGTGACGGACCGTACAGATCACACCGGACGCAGCGGCGAGGCCGCCCAGTCGGCGACAGCGACATCAGCTTTCTTCGACGGCGATCGTGCGATCGCTGCCCACGACTTCATCCGTATCGCCTGCGACCCGGCCCGCTCAGTCGTCGTCGAAGCCTGTGCCGGCAGCGGCAAGACCTGGCTGCTGGTATCGCGGATGCTACGCCTGCTGTTGGCCGGTGCCGAACCGGGCGAGATGCTGGCCATCACCTTCACGCGCAAGGCGGCGCAAGAGATGCGCGAGCGCCTGATCGAGTTGCTGCGCACCCTGGCGCTGGAGCCCGATGAGAACAAGCTGCTCGACGAGCTGACCCTGCGTGGCCTGTCCGAGGCCGATGCGCGCGCCGCATTACCGGCGGCGCGCACGCTGTATGCACGCGTGCTGTCCAGCCCGCACGGATTATCGGTCGACACCTTCCACAGCTGGTTCATTCGATTGCTGCAGATCGCGCCGCTGCGGTCCGGCGTTCCTCATGGCTATGGGCTGGAAGAGAACACGGCGGAACTGCGTGAACAGGCCTGGCTGAAATTCATGCAGTCGCTCAATCGCGCAGAGCACCGGGCGTTGCGCAATGCGCTGATGACGGTTTACGAGATCGCCGGCGATGGTGGCGGCCGCGAAATGATCGAGGCCTTTGTCGCGAAGCGCGCTGAATGGCAGATCATGAAACGGGCCGGCGATCCGGCTGACCGGCTCAGCGAATGTTTCACATTTCCCGAAGACGGCGAACGCGATGCGCGGCTAGATTTCTGGCAAGACAAAACCTTGCGCGAACGCTTCATCAAGTTCACCCGTGCGTATGCACAGGGCACGGCGCCCAACAAGACCAAGGCTGGCCAGATCGAAAAATGCGTCACCGACGGAAGCGGCATCGCCGGTTTTGAAGCGCTGTACATCGAATGCCTGACCCAAGAGGATACGCCCAGGGTGATCCGGCCGAACAAGGAATTGCTGAAGAACCTCGGGCCGGAAGCGACCCAGTCCATGATCGATGACTGGGCCAGCCTGTGTGAAACGCTGCTGACCTACCGTGAGCGTGCGCATGACCTGCAGGTACGCCGGCTGAACGAGGCCATGTTCGTGATCGGCGAGACCTGCATCGATCACTACCAGCGATTGAAGGATGACCGCCGCAAGCTGGACTTCGCCGACCTCGAGCTGCATGCATGGAAGCTGCTGACCGATCCCGATCATGCGGCTTATCTGCACGCGCGCATCGATGCGCGCTACCGCCATGTGTTGATCGACGAGTTCCAGGACACCAACCCGCTGCAATGGCAAGTGGTGCGTGCGTGGCTGGATGCATACTGCGACGATGGCGATCGGCCGAGCGTGTTCATCGTCGGCGACCCGAAGCAGTCGATCTATCGCTTCCGACGTGCCGAGCCGCGTGTATTCCATGCCGCACGAGCGATGCTGCGCGCGCATGGCGCGGCCGACCTCAGCACCCGCCAGACGCGCCGTAACGGACCTGCGATCGTCGATGTGCTGAACCAGGTCATGCAAGATGTAAATCCGCTGTATCAGCCGCAAGACACGCTGTCTGACGACACCGACAGTGCGGTCTGGCGTTTGCCGCTGGTGCGGCCCGACGCTGGCGCCCAGGCGGATGATGCAGCCAATGCAGTCAATGCAGGCGATGCCGCAGGCGCGCAGACCGAGACAGCCATGGCAGCTGATGCAGCTGATACCGAGGTTGCACGGAACGACAGGGCGGCTGACGCAGGCGCCACCCCGACAACGCTGGCATTGCGCAATCCGCTGATCGAGGACCCGCCGGAAGACGAAGATTCTCGCCGTGAGCGCGAGGCACGTCAGCTGGGCGCGGCTTTGTGGGCGGCGCGCGAGCGCTGGCAGCAGCTGAAGCCGGGCAAGCCAGCGCTGAAATGGTCGGACATGATGATCCTGGTGCGCAGCCGCACGCATTTGCGCGCGTACGAGGCCGGCCTGCGTGCCGAACATATTCCATTCACGTCCAGCCGTGCGGGTGGTTTGCTCGATGCGCTGGAAGTGGATGACCTGGTGGCACTGCTGCGCTGGATGACGATGCCGGCTGATGACCTCGCGCTAGCGCAGGTACTGAAATCACCGATCGCCCAGGCGAGCGACGACGACCTGATCGCGCTGGCCGCCGACAACGAAGGCAGCTGGTGGCAAAGGCTGCAGCGCCGTGTCGCTGGCGGCCATGCATCCGTGCCGCTGGTGACGATACTCGGCAAGCTGCAGGTATGGCTGCAGGCAGCGCAGCATTTGCCGGTACATGACTTGCTCGATCTCGTGATGCACGAAGGTGGCTTGCTGCAAGCCTACGCGGTCGCGACACCGACCGAGATACGCGCGCAGGTACTGGGCAACCTCGAAGCCTTTGTTGCGTTGTCGTTGCAGCTCGACGCCGGACGTTATCCGAGCATTGCGCGCTTCCTGGATCAGAGCAACCGTCTGCGTCGCGGCAAGGAACAGGAAGCACCGGATGAGGCCGATGTCGATGCCGCACTGGATGCGGTACGCATCATGACCATTCACGGCGCGAAGGGACTGGAAGCGCAGGTCGTCGCGATCATGGATTGCAATCCCAGCGGTGGCGGCCGCGACAATGCCGGCGTGCTGTGTGAATGGCCGGAAGATGAAGATGCACCGACCCATTTCTCCGTGTTCGGTCGCAAGGCCGAACGCGGTTTTGCGCGCAAGTCGCTGTTCCTGCAAGAGGAAGCCTTCAAAGAGCAGGAAAACCTGAATCTGCTCTACGTCGCTGCGACGCGCGCCAAGCATTTGCTGATCATCAGCGGTGTCCATGCGGGCAAGGCAAGCTCGCCCGGACTGGTGAACGACAGCTGGTATGCACGGCTCATCAATATCGTTCCCGACTACCAGCCCGATGTGCAGGCACGCGCCGCGCAGGATGACGAGGGCCGTTTCACGCTTGCGCATTTCGATCCGCCGTCGCTACCTGCGCCGCCCGTGGACAACAAGGGCAGCGATGACAATGCCGCGACCCGCGAGGGCACGCTGCTGCATGCGCTGATGGAGCGCTTGACCCATGCCGGACTATGGCCAGTCACTGTGCCGGCAGCGGCGTCGGTGGCGCGCTGGCTGGGCTGCAGTTTTGACGAGGCACTGGTCGCTTGTAGCCAGGCACAATGCATCCTTTCCCAGCCTGAGCTTGAGCGTTTCTTCGATCCTGCACGCTATCGCTTTGCACGCAATGAAATGGATGTGGTGCATGACGGCGTGGTGCGGCGCATGGATCGTGTCGTGATCGTCGATGGCAGCTTGTGGATACTCGACTACAAACGCAATCTGTACGATACGCAACGCGCAGGCTATGCGCAGCAGCTCGCGCAATATCGTGCTGCCTGTGCGCAGCTGTTCGAACCGATGCCGATTGTCACCGCCTTGATCACCAGTGATGGCAAGCTGGAGCTGTTCGACAGCGACGGGCTTGCCGATGCCAGTCAGCCTATAGCTGCGAATTGAGCATCCTGCGGCTGCGCAAGCATGTCCGTAGCTGATGCGTATCAACAGCCGCGATAGCCAGCAGCCTAAGCTGGTGTTTTCATCCGGTCGATCATGGGCTCGTGCATCTCGTCGACATCACCATGTTCTATCCGCCACAGTCAGGCGGTGCACGGACCTATCTGCGCGCGAAGTCGCGCTGGCTGCGCTATCACACGACGATACGGCATAGCGTGATTGCGCCGCGCATGCGGCCCGGCATATCGGGTCATGGCCTGCGCCAGTCTGAGAAAGCCACGCAGCATGACGATGGCATGCAAGAACCAGCCCAAGAGTCGGCCTGCGAGACATTGCCAGAGACGGAACAAGAACCGGAGTTGATCGCTTTGCCCAGCTTGCCGGTGCCGTGGAACCGTACTTTTCGCTGGCCCTTGTCAATGGCAACCGCAACGCGTTGCCTGCTGCAGTTGCAACCGACCCTGATCGAAGCCGGCGATCCGTATCAATGCGCATGGAGCGCACTGCATGCGCGTGACCGACTGCACCGGCAGGCGCTGATCTTTCATCATTCCGATTTGCCGCAGCTGGCAGAACAGCGATTCGGCGGGCTCGCGCGCATTGTGGCGGAGCGCTACCTGCAAGGGCTGTACTCCCAGTTCGATAGTGTGCTGGCGCCCAGCGCCAAGATGGTCGCCAGCCTGCGTGCGCTCGGCATCCCCCGCGTCAGACAACAGCCACTGGGCGTCGATACGCGCTTGTTCTCGCCGCTGCGGCGCGATGCCGGGCTGCGTGCGCGGCTGGGCATAGCAAATGAGACTTGCCTGCTGGTTTATGCGGGGCGCTTCTCGCGCGAGAAAAATCTGCCCGCGCTGGTTCGCGCAGTACGACAACTGGGGCCCGACTTCCATTTGCTGCTGATCGGTGATGGCTCACTGGATGGCACTGACACCCAGGTATCGGTGCTGCCGCATCAGCGCAGTGAAATCGCGCTGGCCGCATTGTTGTCGGCCTGTGATTTGTTCGTGCATCCGGGCGCGCATGAAACCTTTGGCCTGGTGGTGCTGGAAGCGATGGCCTGTGGTGTGCCAGTGCTGGGTGTACGGGCCGGTGGCGTGGCCGAGCTGGTGGATGCGCAGGTCGGTTTGCTGGTTGACGACGCCAGTACCGAGGCTTTGTGTGAAGGCTTGCGTGGCCTCGCCGGTGCTGACCTGAAGCAACTCGGCAGGCAGGCACGCAGACGCGCCTGCTTGCGGCACGACTGGCATTGTGTGTTACCGCAGCTGCTTGCGCATTACCGTCAACTGGCGGGCGTTGACGAGGATAGTGTGCACGCTGCGCTGGCTGCCGGATGAGCTCAACTACCGATGCGATGGGCGCGCCAGGTCGTGCGCCATGTCGCGCGCTATCTGTGAGCATCCATGATGTTGCTGCGCCGACCTGGTCGCAGTGTCGACAATTGATCGCGGCACTGCATGACGTCGGCCGCTTTCCTTTATGTCTGTTGCTGGTGCCACGCTGGTATGGCCGTCCACTGGAAGAAGATCCGGCTTTCATCGCCGCTCTGCAGTCCTTGTTGGACGATGATCACGGCCATGAGGTGCTGCTGCACGGGCTGTATCACCAAGATGATGCGTCCGCGCCGGCAAGCATACGCGCGCTGATACAACGGCGGGTATTCACGCGCAACGAGGGTGAGTTCGCGGCACTCGATGCAGCTCAGGCGCTGGCGCGGATACGGGCCGGACTGAATGCTGTGCAGGCTTGCGGCCTGAACTGTCCGCCCGTCCATGGCTTCGTGCCGCCTGCGTGGCTGATGTCGCATAGCGCACGACAGGCGTTGCTCGCAGAGGGCATCCAGCTCGGGCTGTGTTATCTGAGCTTGTTCAGCGGGCTGCTTGATTTACGGTCGGGGCGCTTACTGTATGCGCCGGCCCTGGTTTACAGCGCGCGCTGGCGCGCCGGTGATGCGCTGGTGCGCAGCGCTGTGAGCGGGCTTGCCGGTTTGATGCGCAGCGCGCCGCTGTTGCGGCTGGGCTTGCATCCGTCCGATGTGCGCCGGCCGTCGAACCTGCGCCATGCGCAGCGGCTGGTCGAGCAGGCGCTGCGTGACCGGGTGCCCATGACCGAGGGCGACTGGCTGGAAGATCACACGAGAAGATCACACGAGAAAGTTTTTCGCCTGCAGGCAGGAAAAGACGTAGAAAGCTGATAACGGACGCCACGCAAAACCTGCCACCATTGATGAAGAAACGATGACAAGTCCCTGAATGTATTGACGGAAATTCTCGCCGCCGACTATAGTGCCGCATGGTTTCCGATTTCACCTCCCTGCTGGACAAGGTCACACAGCTGGCCGAGCTGTCGCAAGCGCTGCGCAGCGAGAATGCCGCTTTGCGCGGCGAGCTCGCGACGCTTGCCGATGAAAACAAGCAGCTGGCCGCGCGCATGAAGGAAGCGCATGACCGTGTCGAGTCGCTGCTCGGTGCCTTGCCTGCTGAAGTCAGTGATGAGGAGGCCGCATGACGACCATCGACGTCACCATCATGGGCCAGCCTTACCGGCTCGCTTGCAAGGAAGGTGAAGAACTCGCGCTGAAGCAAGCAGTCGCTTACCTTGACGAACGCATGCTCGCCATCCGCGATGCTGGCAAGGTCAAGGGCACCGATCGCATTGCGGTGATGGCGGCACTCGGCATTGCAGCCGACTTCCTCGCCGCGCGTTCGTCCGATGGGCCATTCTCGGCGATGGCCATGTCCGATGTGCGCGACAAGATTAACGCAATGCATACCCTGCTCGATGGTGCGCTCGCACCTCAGGAACGCCTGTTCTGATCACTCGCTTCGCGTTTGAATTTCACTTCAACGAAGTCGATCAAACCCGTTGACAGCGATGGCGTTTGCGGTAGACTGAGCTCTCCTGCCGTGTACGCGTTTGCCATATATTCCTTGAACCATTTATGCGCATTGGCTGCGGGATTCGTTTAGTAGGCGTGAGCGTCGCTAGTCCGACGATCCCAATATTGAACTACTGTGGCCACCTTGAACCAAATTGGTTCGGGATGCCGGCACAGCGGCACAGGCGGGACTAAATTC
>JACCDX010973217.1_pt1 | contig 10067 bp, 13 predicted proteins | sample 7449681 | NCBI WGS metagenome assembly JACCDX01 (sample SAMN15323450, study PRJNA562643) | freshwater metagenome | isolation source: river surface water | place: USA:Blue River Watershed | collected 2017-08-18
AGAATTCCATGGATGTCTCGTTCGGTAAAGTAACGATTTCCTGGATTGTAAGGGTTATACACGTCGGCCATGTGTTTTCTTTCTGCGTGAGCGGTTCTTTTTCGTTTTTCTACCGCCTTCCTTTTTAGGAGGAAGAGGAGGCAGTCCAGCTTCAGTCCGAAGCTCATTTATCTGTTCAAGAAGAGTACCCCTCCTTGCGCTTAAAAAGTGTGTAATATTATTCACTATGTCTTCAGGAAGCTTGGAAAGAGGTTCTTTTTCTGTTTTCATCAGGCGTGTAAGGTCTCTACTAGGTAAGAATGCTGAAACCATTAGTTTTATCGTTTCAAGTTTACCTTGTAAAGATCGTTTATACTCTTCAATACGTTGTTCCGTCATTGGTTCATCGCGTTCTAGATCATCTTCTTCCTTTACAATTGTATATGTTTCTTTTTCAAGTTCCTTTACTACACTCTTTAATGGTGGAAGTTTACTACTGAAAAAAGCAACACTTTCGTCAATTTTAGAGGAAAAAGTTGATTCTATACGATCAGCAACCGAAGCTAGGGATTGTTGGTCATTTACAGCATTAATTTTGCGCAGATAATAGTCAATATATGAGATAATCTCTTTAGTATTTTCTTTCATTTCATCGTACTCTTCTTCGTCTTCCGCCATTTACTTTCTACTTCTAGTTTTTTTAGAACGTCTGTGATTGCGTTTGGTCTTCTTACCGCCATTTCTAGAATTAGAAGAAACACCTGATCTCCCTACATTCATAGCAAGTTGGGAAAGGTGTGTACCAGATGGACCTTTCTTTCCAGATACATTCTCTAGAATCTTATCTATAAGTTCTGGAGGGAGTCGACGCTTCTCGGGAGGATCATCTGGATATGAAAAAGGTTGCCTTGATACTTTACTAAACGATTTCGTATCACGTATAGCTGGAATTTTCTCTAGTACGTCTATCGCTGTTTGAGCATTGCGTGTTGTAGTTTGTTTATACTCTTGAACTATCCTTTCTAATTGATCGTCATCATCCGCACCATCTGCTCTCTCTAATAATCGCGTTGAATCTAATTCAATCGCTGTCACGGCACTCCCAAATTTCGGAAACTTACGACTATAAAATTCAAGATCATCGTTATACATTAGTTGAAATACGTAATGTAATTCACCCACATATTCCAGTAACTTGTCGATATTTCTTTCCTTATCCAGAGAACCTATGATTGATTGAAACAGCTGAATCACCCTTTCTCGCCTGTCTTCTTTTTGAAGGAGAGTAGACATTTACTTTCTACTTCTAGTTTTTTTAGAACGTCTGTGATTGCGTTTGGTCTTTTTACGACCACCCCGAAGTTCTCTCGGAGGAAGAGGCAAACGATCGCTTGTGATTTCTATGATATAGTTTGAATGTGTTTCCTTTTTTAGAAACTCATCCGTATAATCTCCACTGCAATCTGTAACCCAGGGGGATATAGTGTCGCTTGGAATCATAGCTACAACATGTGCATTTATGGCATTCCCTTCTTCGTCCAACATGAATGTAGAGAGAATTGCACAATTGCCTCTTTCTATAATGGACTTCATTGTGGCCAAAACAGCTTGTTTTGAATCTGCAAGATCGGGGAATTCAAAGGAATGTTCTTGATACTTGATGTTTGCATTCTTTAACATTTGTGTAATTATTTTCCATGGAGTTCCTACATTTGCTTCCATTCCACGCTTAATGAATCGGTAGTTAATGGGTGTGCGAAGATATGCGTGCAACAAACATGCTACAAACACTGCACATCCTACTTCGGCAATTCCCAATCGTTTGTTGGCAGGTTGCTTCTCATCTTCTGCAACGAGTTCTTCGTGTCGTTTGTATGCTTGATTCCAAATTTCTTCAATTTCTGCCGTAGAAACTGCATTTGGTCTTGAAGGAAGAAACTCGTCTGCTCCTTCCGGTACAACAATTGGCCCTATGTGTCCGATGTCTTCCATTGTAAACTGCATTTAAAAATATTGTGTTGTCCCATAGCATACATTGATGGTCAAACCTTTGTACACACTGGCACTCAGGGCGTTGCGCGTCAACCAAGAGGTTGGAGCACATCTTACCAGAATCCAACACGGATTCCTGCCGGAAAAAAGTATTCAACAAACCCAACAAACAATTGTTCATCTGCAAGAGATGCTGGCAGAAATGCAACAAGCACTCAAAGCGTCCACACATTCAAATCATTCTATTCCTCTGAAATAGGTTTCAAATCAAACGAATATTCTTTCGCCACTAATTTCGGCTCATGCCGACGTACAATCTCGCGAAAGACATCTTCTCCGTGCTCGGGAAGAATGTCTAGCAGATACTCTTCCAATTGCTTCTTGGAAAGGGTCCATCCCTTCTTCCACTCCAAGGGCTTCTTGACCATAAACACCATCTTGGACTGATTCAGTTCAATCTTCTCTGGGAGTTCCTTTTCTCCATAGGCCGCTGCGAGGTCCAGCTCCACAGAACCACGTTCCTCGCGAAGAACACGCGCATTTGCGTTGACTTCATTCAGTTTCTTGGTAATCTCCACGTAACGCTTCAGAGGGGTTGCTAAGGTCTCCATTGTATGTTTCCTCCTGTTGGATCGGTGTAGATTCGTTTTCCCAACTTACGATGACTCGTTTTTCTACGCGCCCAGTCCTATGGTGAATTGTCATGTAATTTGCCACAGATCCAGCAATCGCATTCTGAACAAGAACAGCTAATTCTACGTTGTCAATGTCCGAGTCCATCACGGAATACGTATAGGTTGTCTTTCCTTCTTGCCGAAGTTGTTCTACACTCGCAACGATAGACGACACAACTTCTTCCATTTGCTACTAACAAGGAATGTCTTGGCTGGACAAAGACGAAGTAGAGAACCTTCGGAATGTGTACAACAAGGAACACCCGAAGGAACCCAAGATAGAAGCAGGAGAGACAGAACAGGTTTGGAACGAGCTTCAATCTCGTCTTCGTGCGAAATGTAAAACAGGTCGCGCAGAATGTATTGTCGCCTCTCTCCTGAAGCGTCCTAAAGCTCCTGAAGAATGGAATGTCAATCGGTATGAATGGTTGTCTTCGGATGACATTGATGTGATTGAAAAGAATTTCAAACAAGTGTTCTCTGACTATTTTTATGTAGGATCTGTTCCCATTGATTTTGATCTTCAAGACGAAACACGGAAATGTTTGGTTTCTACCTTGTGCTCCATGAAGTTGGAAGAACTCTACAAGAAAGGAAAGCATCGGATTGGAATTGTCATCAATACAGATCCACACGATGGGCCTGGACAGCATTGGGTCGCAGTGTTCTGTGATATTCGCCCAGAACTGGAATATCCTCGCTTTACCTATTTTGATTCGTATGCGATGACTCCAGAGAAGGAGATTAAAACATTGATGCGTCGTTGGAAGAAACAATGGGACGCAACGGGAATTCACTCCAAGGGAATGAAGTTAACCTACAACAAGACGCGTCATCAATACAAGGATTCGGAATGCGGAATGTATTGTTTGTATTTCCATTACGCTTGCCTGACAGAGATTCCAATGGGCAAACGGATTCCAGACGATGTCATCAACGGATTCCGAAACCTTCTGTTCCGCATGCCTAAAATAGAATCAGACGACTAAGTAATGAAGGGGCTGCTTCCTGCACTCTTGTTTGCCTTTTTGGCCTATCTTCTCTACGATACGTTCGCAGAGAAGGCAACCATTCTTTCCCGAAAGCGTCTCTGTGATTACACTGCGGCGGGATCTGTCTATGAAGATGTTCAAGGGGCACTTCGCCGTGGAATTCGTCTTCTGGAAGTCCATGTGTATTCCGATGAACGGGATCAACCCGTTGTGTCCATGGTTCCTCAGAGTACTGGGCGTGATTTCACGGACAACAATGTATCCTTTGAACAGGTCTGTATAGACATCGCCAACGATGCCTTCCCTTCTAAAGATCCAATGATCTTGTCTATCGTCCCACACACCGATAAGAGCGTGACAATGAACAAAGTAGCTGAACACCTTACAACCATTACACGCCGTCATTTGACAGATCAGAAATCCATTCAGACCGCACCCATTGACTCGCTTGCGAACAAGCTTATCTTGGTGTCCGGTGGTCCCATTCACGGGACTGCCTTGGAACCATTGTTGAATCTTTCTTGGAGTGATTCCGGTCTTCGTCGTATAACATATCAACAAGCACTTCACCCTCGTGACCCAGAGGATCTCAAGAGATATGCCGAGAACAACATTGTCATGGTCGCAGAAGACCCTATGCTTAAAACATTGACTGCGAATCCGAATACACCCCTCTCGTTCGGCTGTCAGTGGAATTTCTTCGTTCGCGACCCCCCTGGATTCGTTGTTAAAAGTTCTCCTGCGTAAAAACAAAATGGAAGATACAACAGCAACAGGAGTAGGTGGCAAGCGCAGCGCATGGATGGCACACGTGATGAAGACAAAGCGTGCACACAAGGGTAAGTCCTTGGCTCAAGTGTTGAAGATGGCCTCTAAGACCTTCAAGAAGACCCGCAAGGGTGGTGCTGCTGCTCTTTCCCCAGCAGCCGTCGGTGGTCGTCGCCGTCGTAGCACCAAGCGTGGCACTCGTAAGCATTAAAACGCAACCGTATTCTACATAACAATGGATAGTCAGCCGAAGACGAGGAAGGAGTCAAAGAAATCGGCAAAGGATAAGAAGTCCTTCTACTCAACGAGATACGTTAGGCAGAAGGTTTCTATGTTAGAGACAAATGCCCTCACCTCCGGGAGATCAACCGCGACAGCCAAACCTACGGCAACAACCAAGACAAGATAGACAAAGAGAAAGAGAAAGAGAAGCTCTTATGGAACCTCGCCCGGTACGGAGAGGAAGAGTACGTCCTAATGCACCCCAACCTCAAAGCCCACCTGGTGGAGAAGGCGGACGTCGTCGTACACGCCGGAAACGCTTAACGAAGAAGCGGCGCATGTGAAACCCGATAGGTCTTTTTGTGATTTCTATTTTTAGTTCTTCCTCCACCTGCCAATTTACGGCAGGTCTTTCCATGGTACGTCTTTTTAGAGCAACCGCTCTTGTAATACGCTGCCCGGTGGGAATATCCTTTGTAGGTTGGCATGTCTGTACCTACTTCGTCTGAGAGTTGCTTCAGCAGTTCATATGTCCAATGCGTGTATGCCTTGCGAGAGGTTAGGTCAGGTTCTTTCTCGTCAATATATGCTCGGAACACCTTTCGCAGTTTCTCAAATGGATACGCATCTGCGAGTGCATGTAAAAAGGTACGGTGAGTTGCCATGTCAATCTCTTCTGGCTTCTCAGGATAGTTCTGGGCAATCGTGAAGAGAAAATCACGCCCAGGAACCGCAGTTGGTTTCATGTCGTCATACCGCTTCTTCACCTCCTCAAAGGTTGGATCAGGTCCTGGATCTACAACGGTAGGATCCTCTTTCGCTTGACGACGCAACTTATCATTTACCATGTTGTGAATCTCGTACAACCACTTGCCCGGATTCCCGCGAAGAGGATGTTCCTTTACAAACTTGGTCGTGGATTCGCGACAGAACGGACAAGGCAATACATCTTTCATGGCATTCAACACATCATCTGGGTGCTCCGACTTGAAGGCAATCAGATGAAAGAGCTGCCACGCACTTGGACCCCAGTATCTGGTGTCGACTCCCATTGTTCTTTAGTCCCAAGAATTAACTTAGCTCTCTGCGAAAATGATCGAAAGGTTTGAAATTGAAGGAACATCCGTGAAGGTCACAACTGAGGTATATCCAAACAATCCACTTGTGAGTGTGTTTACAATAGGGTTGTTTGGATCGCTTGTAAACGTACCAAGTGTAGGAGTCACAGATATCGTAACATTTCCAAGCAATCCGCGGGATAATGTATCTGACAACGTAACACCGCGTATATTTTCTACATTGGTTCCGCCTATCACAACTGCTTGGAATATAGATGCAGGAGGGGGAATACTTCCAAATGAATACGTTACACTAGCAGCGCTATCAATTACAAAATCAGTCGAACCCAAGTTCACAGTAATGCGAGGAATCACAGGTGGACCGACCACAAGGCCTTTGTGACGAGGGTTTTCAAACACCTTTGCGATAGGAGCTTGAAGAACGGATTGTGATGGAAAAACTCCGCGTCCAGCTAAGGACGAACGGATATCAAACAACAGCTGCGGTTGAGCAGGAATATACGATGCACTCTTCCGGACAGGATCCGCAACAACAGACGATTGAAGTCCCCGAATACGAGTTACATCCGAAGCAGCTCCACGAAGAATTGGCATTTGTTTTACACTCCAGCAAAGTTATCTAACGCTGTATACCCACCTAATTCCAGAATTCTCTCCATTCGGCGTGGGTGCCACGTTGCTGCCATCAGTTCCTCTTTCAGTTTCTTCATGCGATTCATTGTACGCGTGAAACTGGAGGAATGTTTGTAATAGAAGATATCATCAATTTGTTCTTTTTTCCATTCAATGGATTCGTCCACAATAACATATCCGTCATCGTCGCGGATAAAATCGCCTCCACAAATGATTTCCCAATACGTCCGTTCTGCGAAGTTTTCGCTCGAGTCGTCCTCATCGTCGGGATTGAGGGTGTAGTAGAATTGAAGGGTAGCAAGTGCGTCTGAAGGGCAAGATTCGTAGCCCCAGATTTTTTCAATAACTTTGCGATGATTGTCCATTTCGGAACTCCAACGTTCTGTTCCAACTAAATCCGTTTTTTCTCTAGTTTTACATATAAAATGCTCGACACCAAGGATATTATCATCATCACCACCTCCATCTACCTCGGCACGGTTGTGTCCAAGTTCTTTACCTCTCTCTCCGAGGGTATCATCGCACCTCTCCTCGCACCCGCTGCTTCCGCTGGCAAGGGTGTGACTGAATTCCAGGTGTCCATCGCAGGTGTCAACTTGAAGATTGGTTCTGTGATCGCATCTCTCGTGGATCTCATGATCTCCTTCTTCGTTGCGGTTGTGGCACTCAGTGTTCTCCGCACCTATTTCCTCTCCAAGATCGGAGCCAACCGCGGTTAAAAAAGTAGCTCCTTAAACACAAATGGTTAAACATACCCGTAAAACCCGTCGCGGTGGATACTGGTCTATTAACCCAATGAATTGGGGAAAACCTGAACCACTTCCTACCATTGAACCTCCTTCCACATCTAGGAAGTCCTGGTGGCAATTTTGGAAAAAGGACGAACCTGTCCCTCCTCCTCTCCCAATGGCTACCTCAACCGCACCAACCCCAGCTCCTTCTACGCCTAGTGCTCCCGTCATGGGTGGCAAGAAGCGGAAGACCCGTCGTTCCAAGGGTGGTCGCCGTATGCGTAGTCGTGGACGTGAAATCTATAAACATTAATCACTTCCAAACCGGAAGCTTGTCCAACCCGTGTGCGCATGCTTAGGAAGCACACCATACTGAGATTCAATTCGCTTGCGCAATTCTGGTACGCCAGCACGCACCTCGTTCTCACGTTTCCAGCGAGAGAATTCGGCTTGAATCTGAGTCCATGTAACACCCTCCACTGGACCATCGCCAGCAGGCGGTTCCAATGGATGGAAGAACTCTGACATAAACTTCGCAATCGCATCGGAATCCTCCTTGTACTCGTTGGTGTACGCATCTACCTCCTTAGGAGCAACCAACTTGGGATGACCCTTGCCCTCCGTATAGAGATGAACCAGATAGGCCATGAAACACTCTGCCCATTCCCGTGAGAGAACCTTCATCTCAATCGTTTCGTCCATCGGATACTCATTGGGAGCCGTTGGATTGGGAACGAACTTACTTGGGAAATCAATCACCTTCAAACGACGCCAAGTGCCTCCATCTGTTGTATTGACCTTCGGCTTGTCGTTACACTGAAGATGGCACTTCGCCTGAACATCAAACTCTACCATCTGCTTAGAACCCGCAAACAGATCACGCGCGATAATCTTTTCCGACGACGTGATTTCCTTCATGAATCCAGTGGACAATGGCTCTCCTTCATCTGGCTCTGACATGGTCACAAACCGACGACCCTTCATACGCACCATTTCGGGAGAAGCTGCGGACGCCTTGTTGCGCTTCTGAGTAAACATCGCAATGTTGGCCTTGTATCCGTAATCCCCAAACGCAGTCATACACAAGTTGTTGAGCATTGACTTTCCATTGGAACCAGACCCAGTCATGATGTGGAACTGCTGATTGAATGATCCAGAGAGACACTTGGAAAGATGCTTGAGGAAGTACTCACGAACGTTCTTGTTCGGAAGAATGCTGTGCAGGAACTTCTCAATCTCAGGCCAGCACTTGAACTGATAGTATTGTGTGTCCAAGCGGTAATCTACTTTCGTGCAGAAGCTAATGTAGTCTTCTGGGCGTCCTTCACGGAAGCTCTGGGTCAAAGTGTCGTAAACACCGTTGTTGAATGCGATAAGGTGTTTGTTCTCATCCAACTTTTCACTGAAATCCTTGTCATAGAAGAGTATGCGACATTCCTTCATTACACTGTCCTTAAACCCAGTGCGACGGAGTTTCAAACGAGCAGCCGAATACATCTTCTTTTTCTCTTCCATCTGACAGGTCTGACAAGATGGATCGGGCCCCTTCGTGTGGCCACACTGTCCCATCGCAGTAATATCTGCTAGCATTGTAGTCTCTTTTTGTGCGAATAACTTCGCAATGTCATCAGATAGGCGCTTCTGGAGTTCTACACCGTGCTCGGTGTGCTTCCAGATGTGAGTCGAATACTGATACCACTCGTTCTGGCGGTAGTTGGCACACTTGAACTCATCCTGATACTTCGCCTTGATGACTTGGGCGAAGTCGTACTCCGTCTGAGTCGCAGCTGCCTCGTCTACCATACGATCAATGTTCCCTGCCTCAATCGCGATATATCCATCATAATTATCCTCCTTTGACCACTTGCGAAGGCTTCCAATACCTAGACGGTCCCCCTCTACGCGGAATACAAATCCGTTCCATGCAATACGAGCCTTGTTCTGGTCGCGCTTAGTGGACTGTGCCATGAAGTCAAGGAACACATCTTCTAGATCCGGATGGATATTCTTGAGGCACTGCCCAAGCTGAGTCCACGCGTTATGATCTCCATTGTAGCGGTGCTCCCCAAGGTTCATCACATGCTTAGAGATATAATCGCGCTGAGTTTCAGCAAGTGGAGCAAGGTAGACACCTCGTCCAGGTGACGACCCACGAGATCCAGTATGTCCTCCATCCCTCTCCAGCGGTCTACCACGTGACACGGTGCGGACATGTTCCGTAGAGGCACGTTTAGGAATCAGAGCACCCTTATCTGCAGTAGGAGTAGTCTCTTCCTCTGGCTTTGAGCGGACCGAGAACTTTCTCACAAGTTCAGGAGTGAATACATTAGGGACCCGTGTATCAATAGTGATTGCCTCAGTTTCACGATTCCAATTGAGGATATACCGAATCATATAGGGATGCGATCCATCCATAGTCCCCTTTCGTGATCCCAGAACTGGCCAGTTTTGCGTGCGTCGGATAACAGACTCATCATAGACATCGTTCCAATCGTTCTTAAGTGGGAGAGAGGCGAAGATGCTAGGAATAATATTCATCATATCGCGACGAATCTGCAATTCAAGTTGTGCATGGGTCTTCAGTTGGGGGACTTGGATATGAATACCTGAACGAGACAATCCCTTTGCCTTGTCAAGAGTGGGACGAGTCTTCTCAAGGACATAGAGTTCAACTTGCTCCGGAACTTCAAGATAGTCCTTCACCTTTGACATATATGTCTTGGAAAACTCGATCACCTGTGCCTGTGTATGTAGGTTTTGATTTATATCACCTTCGTACTTAAAGTCAAGATCAACACGAAGCTGACCGATCTCTGTCCCACGCTCTGTGAGGTATTGTTTGTTCATATCGTTCAACTCTTGACAGTAGCGCCTAAGGAACTCGTCATAATCGTGACCATCTTCAATGAAATAACCGGTTCTCTTTTCAGTGAAGAGTCGATGCGTGAATGTCCTGCCATTTTCTACCCTACGACCATCATGGTCACGACTACCGAG
>JACCDX011060833.1_pt1 | contig 10067 bp, 9 predicted proteins | sample 7449681 | NCBI WGS metagenome assembly JACCDX01 (sample SAMN15323450, study PRJNA562643) | freshwater metagenome | isolation source: river surface water | place: USA:Blue River Watershed | collected 2017-08-18
GCAGGGAGTTTCTTGAGGATCCATATGTATCAATCGATCTGGTGATCTACCGGAATCAGGGAACTCAGACCGAGAGCTACGCATTTTATCGAAGCGATGAGATTCAATTCCTGGAAGATCGCATTATTTTCAAGCACCGGGATCAGGATCAAGTCGTGGAGGTACTCTCTACAGACGAGTTTGATCAGAACTGGTATGCAAACCGAATGGCCTATATTCTCAGGGTCTATCGTTAATCCGCCGAATGCAAACATTTGATATATACTATGATCATCTGTATCATAGTATTTGACTTGCTATACCATATATTCTTTTTACTTCTTTGACTTGCTCTTCGACTTGCTCTTTAACTTTGTCTTGGATGTGATCTTGGACTTGCCATTCGACTTTACCGCAGCCGCAGTGATACTTCTCTGCATCCATTCAAGATAACGTCTGAATCGTTTGATATACTTCTCTCGGTAATAGATCCCTAAGATCATCTTAACCATCTCCTGGGTAATCACTACCTTCTTCTCTACACGTTTACGAATCATACGTGTATCAAGCTCCACTTTTCCCAACGGTTTTACATAGAAATGATCATAGAAGTTTGCCTCACGCTGAGAGTTGGGAAAGAGTTGCCGTACACCTTTCTCATATATCATCTTTTGCACTCCCTGAACTCGATATCTCTTCACAAATGTATCACAGTTATTGATCAATAAATATCCCTTATCATCAATCTTGCGAACGATATCGACTTCACGAGGAAGGGATGCCCCAATCACCTTCCCTTCTTGATCTCTTCTGTACAAGATCCGAAGTAGATCTGTCTTGATCAGCTTTCCGTGAATGATGATTGCAATTCGGGCAGAGATCGATGGATCAGAACCATAAAGCTGCAATGTGGGAATGACAACATCTTGTTGGAACTTAGGGAAGATTCGCGATTCGAAGATGCGCCAATCGGGGCTATAGAGGTAGATATGCTTCTTGTAGAACTCCAGATCCATCGCATCTTTTTGTGTAACTTGATTCCCGTTTTTATCCATAAAAATGATCTTTGGAAAGTTGAAGGTGAAGATGTTCTTCTCAATCAAATGAGGATAGTGCTGATGAACCATCCCCTTGAGATAGTCGATAAATTTCATAAAGTCAATCAAACACTTCTTTACATTATAGTATTTGTACTCCCGTTGATAGACGTGATCCGGAATCACCCCATTCCCATCCAGATCATCATTATACTCGTGAATGTACGGAAGGATGTAAAGGGCGCCACCCGCTTTGAAGTATGAGTTATAGAGAATAAACGCGGTTTCCCACGTGCGAACATAGTACGATCCGCACACAAAGTGTGGCTTTACCTTCTTGTCCAAGTGATACTTATCCACAATCCTTAAGGCGTGAAGGATACCCAGATTCGAGAGTGACGGATTCTCTATCGACCGATAGATAGGCTTGCCCTTTCCTATTCCCTTCCCCTTCAGATATGACTTGAATTCCTGAAAGATATTGGAGATCGTATTACAATGCCTCGTATAGTAAATCTCACATTCACGGGATCCCTTTACCATCTTGATCTCTTCCAATTCTACTATATTATCCTTCCATATTTTATTACCAAGATTCGTAATAAAATGTTATTGTTTGATTCTTATTGATAGTATTGTTTATGGTGTCGACTCCCTGCTCATGTCGCAGCAGACGTCTGCTCCCCTATGGGGAGCCAAGAAGGTTGTAGCATCATCTATTGAATGATATAGTAGGGGAGAACGAGGAAAGGATCAATATTCGCTCCCGGACGGCGATCCTCAAAGTAGCCCTTCTGCTCTCGCTCCGTCACGTGTCCAATCCGAATTGAGGTATCTCGGCCACCAACACTCCACGTGAAGATGTTGGGATCAGATGTTTCGCACTTTCCATTAAGACGCAGATCATTCCCCTTGCCACATACCTTGAGGAACTCCGTGTGACGCGCACCCAAGATCGGCAGCATAAAGAGAATCTCGGTAAATCCGCCCTCTTCCCGGGTTCGCTTGGTCGAGATGTTGATATGACATCCGCTTCCGTTAAAGGTAGGAGTTACCCGTTCTCCTCCCTCTCCCTCTCCATTTTCCACTCCATAATGGTGAAGCGGCTTTGGATGGAAATTGATCTGATAACCATTCTCTTCCGCAATTTTCACTAAGATCAGTCTGGAGACCCATAAGTCAAACGCGGCCTGGATTCCGACACTGGGACCCACCTGATATTCCCATTGTCCATAGACAACCTCTGCATTAATGCCACTCATCGGGATCCCCATCTCCCCGCATATGGCAAGATGCTGAGTTGCAATCTTTCGGAAGATCGATTGCTGAGCATCCGCCCCAATACCACAATAGTAGATCGATCCCTCCGGATACTTCCACTGATGATTCTTCTTTAAAAAGCCCACTGGATACTCTTCTCCTGGAAGTTGAAAGAAGTACTCCTGCTCAATCCCAAACCAATACTCCATCTCTCGAACTCCTGGCTTCTCAAACGCCACCTTAGCCACCTCATAGTTACATCCTGGTGCCGGAGTTCCATCTGGAAGGACTGAGTGACAGAAGAGTAGACGGAACTGATAAGGCGGATTCGTATAGGTATGAGTATAAGTTAGAGATTCCATATAACTCGCCTTTAAGAGCGGATGAGGATAGACTGCAATCGGCTTTAAGATTACATCGGAACTCTTGGTCTCCGCCTGTCCTGTCGAGGATCCATCATAGTTCCAATCGTGCTGGCCACTTGTCCACTCTTCCCTCGAAATATTCGTTGCTCTTATCAACTTTCCAGAGGAGATATCATCCTTTCTCTCAAAGACTCGCACCTTCGACCGAAATTGACTCTCCGCGTCTAACCACACATACTCCACCACCCACATGCACGTTTGTTCCATCTCCATCTTTGGCTTTTATGTATAAAAGTATCTATCTCTTTTATACACAAAACCTTTATATCCACAACCTATAAGAAGATCATTCATCAATGTCTAAGAAGTCATATGATAGAGGCTTTTCCTTCTCAGACTTCTCCTCCACCTTCTCCTCAGGCTTCTCCTCGGGCTTCTCCTCAGGCTTCTCCTCCACCTTCTCAACGGACTTCTCCTCCACCTTCTCAACGGACTTCTCCTCTATCTTCTCCTCAACGGAACTCTTCTTTAAACTTGATTTAGGATCTCTTCTCTTGGATCTCTTTGGTACTTCTTGAGATACTTCTGATTCGATTGTCACAGCAGTCTCTGTCGTTGCTATACTTACATCATCGGGTTGATCTGGTCGATCAGGAGGATCCAACATCGATTCCCGGTAAGATTGAACAAAAGGAAAGAATAAGGTATACAAGTTGACCACAATCAGCCCGGTGACTAAGACAAAGACCAATGCAGCACTATGACCAAAGATCCCCGATTCATCTATATAGAGTCCCACAAAGAGAATCATCAAGAAGCTACAGGCGATGACTAAAACAAGGCGGATCAGGAGATCATTCTGGTAACGTTCCCGGGTAATCTGGGTAGCATCCATCTGATGGTAGAAGAGTATGTTAAAGTATAGAAAGACAAGAAGAAGAACAAGCGTGATCAAGGTAAAGAGATAGATGTACTTTTTGTTGTATAAAATGTAATGCTTGAAGATCTTATGAATCAGCTTCATTGTAGAGGATAGAGTGTAAGATCTTGGATGAATAGATAGAGACTTAATAAATAGTCATAGAAAAATTACTATTTATAAACGATGATATGGACATAGATGATATAGTATGATGGATATAGTATGATGGATATAGTATGATGGATATGATGGATATAGTATGATGGATAGGTACTTAGACCACAACACGATAGTTAATCGAGAGACCCACTTCAGGATCGATGCGGACAATCTTGCACATCTGACCCCGCTCCATCGCCAGATAACGCGCCTGAACATCATTGACGCTAATCTTAGGGAACTTCGCCTTTGGCGTCTGAAGGCGATCTATCACCTCAGCCTCCTCCTCCGGCGTCAGAATGATGTGCTTCGGCACAAAGACGTGCTTATTGGGATTGAATCGCATCAACCTCTGCTCAAAGAGCTCCACATTCTTGTATTTCGGCTTTGCCATCTCCTTCAAGATCGACCTGCTCTCCTTCTCCTTTAACAACATAATGATCCCAACATTCTCATCTTCCGTATCTTTGATAATCTTGTCCACCACACTACTCAAGTCATTCTTACCAAACGACTTGTCAATGTGGAAATGCACATAATACTTTTTCGCCTTACTCGCATCCTCTACCAAGAAATTGATCGTCTTCTGATCATACTGAATCGCAAACTGCTCAAAGGTGATCGAACTGAGACTCGGAGGGACCGCATATCCACGATCCTCAATCATCTCTAACACCGTCTGCCTCACCTTGTATAGGTCCTTCTTCTCCTGAAAGTTCATCTTTGCGTGTTTGTGTTATGTAGTAGTCGCGATGCTCAAAGCAAAATGCACTATATTATAGTCTTATAATCTTTCTCTTTATATCCCCTCCAGATCACTTTTACCTTTTGATGGATCAAATGGGCAAATACTTGTAATACGGATCGATTCAAGTCTATGACTCCATCGCGTTTGGACGCATCAAAAAAAGTTAGAGAGTATCATAGTTTATCCCCACATTCTAAATACTTTTTATCTATAAAATCAAATATGGCAACCACCAGGATGGCAACTCCGGAGAGCATCATTGTATATGGCAACTTCACACTTGATTTAAAGAAGTACCCCAGACGCGGCACCAAGCAAGAGAAGACCGACATTATCATCATCAACTTCTTGATGCACGAAGAGTACCTGACCAAATGCGCCAAATCCCTCGATGATGCCATCAAATACTACAACGCGTGTAAAGAGTACTCGTACCTCTTTGTCTCTCCGGAAAGTGAAAGTTACCCCAAGGTTACCAAGAGATACAGCGCAAAGGAGATCATTCAGCTGCATAATATGTTAACCACCCGACCCATTCGTACTTCAGCGGAGTATATGGAGCGGATGAAGGGATTCTCTATCGCGGATCAGATCTACATCTCCTATCTAAGCTGTAGGGAGTTCTATATGAACTTGTTTGGGGCAATCAAGGGAGCGAAAGATGCCCACTTTGAACGCCGGGAATACCATTATCGAGTCATTCCTCCAATGGAGATCTTTGGACATATGGCGAGCCCGATTCCAGGACAGATCTATAGCGCGTATGAGTTGATGGAGCTCTTTACATATACACACTACTTAAAAAAGCATCATATTCTTAAGGAATTGCCCATTCCCTCTTTCATTGCAAAACTTCAAGAGATCGCCCAAAGCCAAATGATGCAGAAACTCTATCCTGCTGTTCAAAAAAGGCACATTCCTCCTAGTATCCATCAACCTATCTCTTTTTATGAAGAGGAAGCGTGTGGTGGCGATGCCTGTGGAGAGGGAGAAGATGCTTGTGGCGATGCTTGCGGAGATGAGGTAGAAGAGGTAGAAGAGGTAAAAGAGGTAGAAAAAGTAGAAAAGGTAGAAAAAGTAGAAAAGGTAGAAAAGGTAGAAGAGGTAGAAGAGAAGAGAGAGAATGAAAGCAGAACGATCACATTGGGCGAGAAGTTGAGGATGATTAAGGAAACCCGCAAGCTTGCAAAGGAGTCCACCTCTTATGCCCTCCAGGCTCATCTATCTTCGTGCAAGATTGGATCTGTTTGTGGGGTTGCACCTGGACCAGGCCAAGCCTATATGAAGAATAAAGTTGGACAAGCCGTCAGCTGGGACTCTAAACGATCTCATATCAACAATTGATGATAGGATGATCTACCTTACCTAAGACTAAACCAAAAAATAAAATAGGAATCATATATAGTATAGATCCAAACCCTATTTAAGAAAAGATGTCTACCACTGATCTCCTGAACGGTCCTATGGAGGACCTCCCCACCTGGAACGTGAAGAACAATCCCACCGTCACTGAGCTGAACGGTGCTCCCCGGATTGTCAACATCACCCCTCTCTTCTACTCCATTCTCCAGAATCAGCGCTTCTTTGATGTCGTCCTCCGTCTCAAGAACCAGGCCCGCTATTACTACAACTCGTCCCGCAAGAACTTCTGCTCTACCGTCAATCTCTCCTCCGTGACCGGCTTTGGTGGCCAGACGATCACCATCTACCTCCCCTCCGCTGGTGGTCTCCTCACTGTCGATCCTCTCTATGTCCAGTATGACTACACCAACCGTACTCTTCTGATGAGGATTCTCCCCAACGGCGTTCTCCCCACCAAGTGGAGTGACCAGATTAACCGGGCAACGGGTGTCGTCGAGAGCGCCTCCGTCCCCGTCTGCGACCTGACCGATCGTGAGAAGGTGATGTTTATGTATATGAAGAATGCTGACTTCTTCACCCGTGTTCTCAACCTGCTGAAGAACTCGTTCCAGTACTACACCGACCAGAAGTTCCAGTGCTATACCCTCGTCTTCCCCGCGGATCTCTATCCCGGCACTCAGGAGGAGCGCACTTTTATCATCACTACCGAGTACCTGCGCGATATCTACCGCGCTTTCCTCTATAACCCCCGCGTGATTCCTTATCAGCCTCTGCCTGCACCCATCTGCCTCACCTCAATGCCTTGTGACTGCGTCCCTGAGCCCTTCTCGGGTGGCTCGAGTCGCCAACAGACGGACGCGTAAAGAACTATCTTTTATACAAAGAGATCATATTATCTATATCGAAGTATCAAAATATTAGCATTATAAAATGCTAATATAATATGGTAAGGAGGGTTGCGTACTGCAGGGTTCGAACCTGCGCGGGAAACCCAACGGATCTTAAGACCGTCGCCTTAGACCACTCGGCCAAGTACGCTTTATCTTGAACACCTCCCACATATATCTATGTTGAGTTACCTTTAAGCCCACAATGAGACATATTTGATGTAATCTGATCCATTGTCTGGATAAAGGAATTTCATCAAGTCTATAATATAGCACTTTTGATCCATCAAACCGCAAACTGCAAAGATGATGGGAATGTTATCGGGGCTCTCTTGGAAGAGCATCGTCTTGATCATTGTGATCTTATTGGTCATCGCGGGTGTTTGGTATGCATACCGGAACTATGGTCCCAATGGTCCGAAGAGGATTGCGGGAATGGAAGGAATGGAAGGGGCCCGAGAGATCCCGGATCCAAGCGCCCTTCGCGGAGGAAATGCAATTGCCCGAGATATCGAAGAGCCATCCGAAGGAGATCGTTTGATCGATCAAATCAAGCTTCAAGATCTTCAGCAAGTAAGCGCCCAAAGTACGGCGAACATCCGGAATCGCGAATACGAGAAGATTGAGAACACTTCCCTCTATCCCTACTTTGAGATCGCGATTGGGGGAGAAAGCCAAGGAAGAGTTTACTTTGAACTCTTTGACGAGAATGTCCCGAGGACGTGTATGAACTTCCGCACTTTGTGTATGAAGTCCGTTACCGGAAAGGGCGAAGCCGATTACAAGAATATGGTCTTTCATCGTGTGATTAAGGGCTTTATGATCCAAGGAGGTGATACCACTCGCGGCGATGGAACAGGTGGATGTTCCATCTATGGCGAAAAGTTTGAAGACGAGGCCTTCGAGTTTAGCCATAACCAACCCGGCCTTCTCTCAATGGCCAATGCCGGCCCCAATACCAATGGATCGCAGTTCTTCATCACCACCAAAGCACCTCTCAAGCATCTGGATGGGAAACACGTCGTCTTTGGAATCGTAGTCAAGGGATACGAGATCATTCAAAAGATTGAGAAGCTGGCAACTGGGGGCGATGATCGTCCCCTGGCCGAAGTGCGGGTCATCGATTGCGGTCTGGTAGAGATGGACTAAAGAGAGATCATAGAGAGATCATCGAGGGATCATAGATGATTACATAGTAGATTATATTTATATCCAATAAATATAGTAGTATTATAGAAGAAGGTAAAACCGTATTATTCTTATCCAATGGAGCTTCAGAATCAGCAGTTAGTCGAGATTGTGGATCAAGGGACTCAGCAGCTAATGCCCGTACCCATCCCCGAGAGCGGGATAGGCGCGGTCCCAAAGGGTTTGGCCGGGACCAATATTAATCGCGCGGTCTATAAGGCGTGGGAGCACAACCGCGCCAATGACGTTGGCCAGTATTGCAACTTTATTCCTCCCGCCCCCAGAGATCCCCTGGTCAATGTCCCCTATCTGGGGGAGGGATGCCCCTATGACCCCGGCGCAAAGAAGGCACCTGAGGGTTGCTTCTTGGTGAAGAACAAGACCCAGAATAGTTTAGGATTTGTTTGCAAGGATGCGGGTGGTACGAAGAATGCAAACTTTGTCCGAGGCAATCAGTTTGGTGTCGATTATGATATGGATGTCGATGGCCTCTCTAAGTCGAAGAAGGCTGAGTATACGATCGAGAACCCCGTCCAACTCCCTATCCAGATGCGCAATCCAATCGTCAAGTATGACAAGTCGACTTTTTACCCTACTTACTTAAAGAGCTACGAGGAGACCGGTAATGAGTACCCTCATCCAGCAAACTTTACTACGGATGCAGCAGGAGCAGGGGGCAACAATGCCCTTGGCGTTCCGGAATACGTTTTCCCTTACAAGGTGATCAATCCCGCAAAGAGCGAGAAGGATGTGATCCGCTTGACCAAGTATGATAATATGGAGATCGATACATTTGTTAACCCTGGCCAAGGTAGTGGGACAATGGAGGAGAATGGTAAGACGATTGAGTATGCTGCGGGTGGAAGCCAGGAGGATTTCGTTTCAGGAGTAAATCACTCGAGGGTCGATTCCAAGTACGCGGCGTATAAGAAAAGCCCTAGCACACTAATGGTCTTCTTTGCGGCGATTGTTCTGATCATTGTGGCAATGATGATCTTCTGCGGCAAGATTGAATTGGGCTGCTTGTGGAGGAAACTGAAGGCGACTCTGAAGTAGATCTTGAGAAAGAGTTAGGAGTGCGTTAGGAAAAATATAGAAAGTAATAGTATAGAAAACAAACATTACAAATGGCTCGTATGCGCAACGTAGTGATGAAGCCCGCGGGCTGGATCAAGAAGCATTGGGTGAAGATTGTGGTTGCGATTATCGTAATCGGTGTTCTTTACTGGCTGTTCGGTAGCGATGTGATGGAGGGTGCGGTTGGTACTGCAACTCCTCAAACGAGTGCTCAAATTGCTACGAAAAAAGATGAATATGATGCTGCAGTAACTGCTTACAAGAGTGCTTTGGCTGATTACAATAATCAATCTAAACCAACATATCTGGATCGCGATGGTACCAATGTATCGGGCGCTAATAACTGCTCAAAGACTTCAAATAGTGCACCTGATGGAAGTGGTACAAAGTATGATGAAGTCTCTGGTTGCAAGGGTTTCCTTGATGCTAAAACAACTACAATGCAGGAAAAGTGGACTGAGTATGCTCCTTATGCTCCCGCTGATAAGAAGAAGAAGAAGAAGCGCTCTCTCAACTCGCGCATTCGTCGTTTCTTCGGTATGCGCTAAACTTTTTTATCTATCCATTATAGGAATTTACACATAAACATTCATTATCACAAATGGCTCGTATGCGCAATATGATGGCAAGTGCTCGTTCGGCGAGGCCCGTCGCCTGGCTCAAGAAGCATTGGGTCAAGGTGGTGATCGCAATCGTCGTGATCTACGTGATCTACTGGCTCTTCTTCAAGGATGATATGGAGAATCTGACATCAAACGAGATTGCTGATCTTAAGACGGCAATGGATGATGCAAAGGAAGCTTGGGATGACGCCATACAAGCACAGGCAGATGTGGAGGCTGGTACTTTAGCGGATCCTAAGTGTACAGACTCTGCTGTAACTCCCAGTTCTACTCGTGGTTGCCCTGCATTCACAAGTGTGAAGAAGTCCGCATATGAAAGAGCCGCTGCTGCCTATGCTCCTTATGCTCCCAAGAAAAAGAAGCGCGTCCCTTCTTTCCGTTCCAAGGCTAGAGGTTTCTTTGGTGGTATCGGAAAGTCCTTTAAGAAGTCAACCCAAAAGACAAAGAAGACCTTCGAAAA
>JACCDX010667092.1_pt1 | contig 10066 bp, 10 predicted proteins | sample 7449681 | NCBI WGS metagenome assembly JACCDX01 (sample SAMN15323450, study PRJNA562643) | freshwater metagenome | isolation source: river surface water | place: USA:Blue River Watershed | collected 2017-08-18
AGGACAACGACTTCGCCTACGACTGGCTACCCAAGCGCGACGGCGCTTACGATGTGATGGCCATGTTTGAGCGGATGTTCCAAGGCAAGATGAACGGCTTTGTCTGCCAGGGTTTCAACCCCTTGGCCGCAGTGCCCCACAAAAAGAAATTGGGCACTGCCATGGCCAAGCTCAAGTTCTTGGTCATCATGGATCCGCTCAAGACCGAGACGAGTGAATTCTGGAAGGACTTTGGCGAATACAACAAGGCTGATTCCGCCGCCATTGCCACCGAGGTGTTTCGCTTGCCCGCGGCCTGCTTTGCCGAAGACCCCGGCAGCTTCACCAGTTCCGGGCGCGTCATTCAATGGCACGCGCGCGCGGTGGAGCCGCCGGGCGAAGCCAAAACCGACCGCGAAATCATGGCCAGCCTTTTCATGAAGCTGCGTGGCCTGTACGCCAAGGACGGCGGAGCGTTCTCCGACCCCATCCGGTCGCTCACCTGGACTTACAGCAATCCGAGCAACCCGCCCCCGGAGGAGCTGCTGCGCGAGATCAATGGACGCGCCCTGGCCGATGTGATGGCCCCGCCAGACCCGAAAAACCCCAAGGAGCCTCCCAAGGTGTTGGTCAAAGCGGGGGAGCAATTGCCGGGCTTTGGCATGCTGCGGGACGATGGCTCCACGGCCTGCGGCAACTGGATTTACGCGGGCGTTTGGTCGCCCGCCGGCAACCTTTCGGCTCGGCGCGACACCTCGGACCCCTCGGGCCTGGGCGTCTACCAAAACTGGGGCTATGCCTGGCCGGCCAACCGGCGCATTCTGTATAACCGCGCGGCGGCCTCGCCTGAGGGGAAACCTTGGGATCCCACCCGACGTCAAATCGCCTGGAATGGCGCGGCGTGGGCTGGCACCGATGTGCCGGACATCAACCCTGCCTTAGGCCCCGACAGTGGTGCCGGTCCTTTCATTATGACGCCCGAGGGCACGGCACGCCTCTTTGCCTTGGGCACCATGGCAGAAGGCCCCCTGCCCGAGCACTACGAGCCATTTGAGACCCCTCTGGGCGCCAACCCCATGAACACCAACCCCAAGGCCGTGAGCAATCCGGCGGCGCGGGTTTACAAGGGCGATTTGGAGCAGTTTGGCAGCGCCAAAGAGTTTCCCTACGCGGCCACCACCTACCGGTTGACCGAGCATTTCCACTACTGGACCAAAAACGCGAAGGTCAACGCCGTGACGCAACCTTCACAGTTCGTGGAGATTGGCGAAGACTTGGCCAAGGAGAAAAGCATCAAGAACGGCGATCGGGTAAAGGTGTCCTCCAACCGCGGGGCGATCAAGGCGGTGGCCGTGGTCACCAAGCGCATGAAGGGGCTCGATTGCAATGGCCAAAAGGTCCACACCGTGGGCATTCCCATCCACTGGGGCTTTGTTGGCGTGGCCAACACCGGTCACTTGTCCAACACGCTCACGCCATTTGTCGGGGACGCGAACTCCCAAACGCCCGAATACAAGGCGTTTTTGGTCAACATCGAGAAAGCCTGAGGTCCACCATGAGCATGCAATCTTCGCTGGATGTCGTGGCCCGCTCGGCCACCACCACGCCCACCCCTTCGGTACGCCAAGGGGTGGAAGTTGCCAAACTGATTGACGAGTCCAAATGCATTGGTTGCAAAGCTTGCCAGGTGGCTTGTAGCCAGTGGAATGAGCTCTCGGAGGACATGGGCACCAACGTGGGGGTGTACGACAACCCTTCCGATTTAACCGACAAATCTTGGACCTTGATGCGCTTTACGGAAGTGGAGGCCAAGGGCTCGCTCGAATGGCTCATCCGCAAGGACGGCTGCATGCACTGCGCCGACCCCGGCTGCCTCAAAGCCTGCCCCGCACCCGGGGCCATCGTTCAATACGCCAATGGCATTGTGGATTTCAAACAGGAAAACTGCATTGGCTGCGGCAACTGCGTGACGGGCTGTCCGTTTGACATTCCGCGGATCTCCCAAAAGGACCACAAGGCCTACAAGTGCACGCTTTGCTCGGACCGGGTGTCCGTGGGCCTAGAGCCCGCGTGCGTGAAGACTTGCCCCACGGGGGCCATCACCTTTGGCAAGAAGGAAGACATGGTGTCCTATGGGAACAAGCGCGCAGGCGAACTCCAGGAGAGAGGATTTGCCCAAGCCGCGCTCTACAACCCTGCGGGCGTGGGCGGCACGCATGTGATGTACGTGCTCAAGCACGCCGACAAGCCCGAGCAGTACGCCGGCCTGCCCAAGGACCCCTCCATCAGCCCCATGGTCTCGCTCTGGAAGGGCTCGCTCAAACCTCTGGCGGTGCTGGGCATGGTCGGCGCGGTGGTAGCGGGTTTCCTGCACTACATGAAGGTCGGCCCCATCGAAGTCAAAGACGATCACGATCGCGCTTAAGGAGAATCCCATGCCCTCACCCCAAGTGCTTCCACGGTATGACGATCACACCCGCATGAACCATTGGGTGCTGGCCCTGCTCTTTTTTGCGGCCGCGCTCTCGGGACTCGCCTTCTTTCACCCCTCGCTCTTTTTCTTCACCACCTTTTTTGGCGGGGGGGAGTGGACGCGTATTTTGCATCCTTACTTTGGCCTCTTGATGGCTTTGAGTTTTCTGGGCATTTTCATACGCCTGCATCGGGACAACAAAATGAGCCCGGCCGACCGGGCCTGGCTGGACAAAGCGGGGGAAATGCTCCAGGGCAACAAATCCAATATGCCCCCGGTGGGGAAGTACAACGCGGGCCAGAAAATCGTGTTTTGGCTGATGACGGCGAGTTTGGCCACCTTGGTGCTGACGGGCGTTTTGTTCTGGCATGCCTGGTTTCCCGACTTCCCCATTGGGCTCCGACGCCTGGGTGTGTTGCTGCACGCCTTCTCGGCCGTGGTGCTGGTGCTCACGGTGATTATTCACATTTACGCGGCCATTTGGGTCAAGGGCACGCTGCGCGCCATGACACGCGGCACCGTCTCGCCCGCCTGGGCCCAAGCCCATCACCCGCTGTGGCACCGCGAAGTGACCGGACAAGACCGTCATTAACGCCTGCATGACGCCCACGACTGCGCCCCTGCTGAGCCCTGCGGAGATCGCCACCCGTGCGGCGAGCGAGACGCCGTATTTGCGCTTTGCCGCCACGGCCTTCACGTTTCGTGACCGCGGTCAGCGCCTGCGCCAACTCGCCGCAGGTCACCCCATGCGCGACTACCTGATGTTTGCCGCCAGCTTGGCCGAGGCGCAACAAGCGGTGTTGCAGGCGCCGCGCCACGTGACATTGCCCGAGGCCGCGTTTCTAGGCGATGCGGCGCATCGGGGCGAGCCTCCGTTGGCCTTCCCCCACTGGCCCTTGCATGACGAGTGGTTGCAGGATTTACACGCCTTGCTCGATGCGCTCGGGCCAAACGCGCCCGCTGGCGTGGCAAACGTCATCACGCAGGTGCGGTCCCTCTCGGGGCCTGATCTTCGCTTGCAAGCCCAGCGCTTGCTCCGCCGGATGCCCGTGGGCTTGGACTTGGCCATGGCGCCCCTGGTGGGGGCGGCCTTGCAGGTGTATTGGACGCGTTTGGTCGATCGCACGCAAAAGGCGTTTCCCGATCTGGCCTTTGGCCGAGTGGACCACGCGCGCCACTGCCCTTGCTGTGGGAGCACGCCGGTGGCGAGCGTCACACGCATCGGGGCCACGGAGGCGGGGGCGCGTTACTTGCATTGCAGCCTGTGCCATACCGAGTGGCATTGGGTGCGCATTCAATGCAGCCACTGCGAAACCTCGCAAGACGTCACCTACCAATCGCTTGAATCCATCACCGCCGCCGATGGCTCCGCCTACACCCCACCCGCAGGGGCCGTGCGTGCCGAGTGTTGCGGGGCGTGCGGGCATTACCTCAAGATCATGGACATGAGTCGCGACGCCCATGTCGATCCCGTGGCCGACGACTTGGCTTCAGTCACCTTGGACCTCTTGGTGAGCGAGACCGGCTTGCAGCGTCACGGGGTGAACTACCTCTTGCTCTGGGGCGACGACGCGCCAGAGGAACCTCTCGCAGGACCGCCCTGATGGACACGCCCGAAGGATCCATGGTTCATGGTCCGAAGGCGACGCTCCAGCAGCTCCCTTCCGTTGACCGTTTGATTCGTGCCCCCGCGAATGCGGCCTTGCTGCGTGCGCACGGCGCCACGTTTGTGACGCAAGTGGCGCGGGCGCTTTTGCAACACACCCGAGAGGCGCTGTGCGCAAGCCAAACCCCACCGCCCGCCACGGATGAGGCCGCGCTCTCGGCGGCTTTGGCCGCGCGCTGCCAAGCGCGTCTCGCCCCGCGCCTCAAGGCCGTGTTGAACCTCACGGGCACCGTCATCCACACCAACCTGGGCCGCGCGGTGTTGGCGCCCGAGGCGATGGCGCATGTGCAGGCCATGATGGCGGGCCCGAACAACTTGGAATACGACCTCGAAGGCGGCCGCCGAGGCGATCGCGACCGCGTGGTGGAAGATTTGCTTTGTGACCTCACGGGCGCCCAAGCCGCTACCGTGGTCAACAACAATGCCGCGGCGGTGTTGCTCACGCTCGCGGCCCTGGCCCAAGGGCGTGAGGCGATTGTCTCGCGCGGGGAGCAAGTGGAGATTGGTGGGGCGTTTCGCATGCCCGATGTGATGGCCAGTGCCGGGGCCAAGATGGTGGAGGTGGGTACCACCAATCGCACCCATCTGACCGATTACGCCCGCGCCATTGGCCCCGAGACCGCCTTGCTGATGAAAGTGCATACCAGCAACTATGCGGTGCAGGGCTTCACCGCCAGCGTGAGTGAGGCCGAGCTTGCGCCCTTGGCGCACGCCCATGGGCTGATCCTGGCCACCGACTTGGGCAGTGGCTCGCTGGTGAACATGGTCGACTATGGGTTACCCCCGGAGCCCACGCCACAAGCCATGCTCGCAGCGGGTTGCGATGTGGTGACGTTTTCGGGCGACAAACTCTTGGGTGGGCCGCAGGCGGGCTTGATCGTGGGCACGCGCGAGGCGATCACGCGCATTCGCCAATTTCCCATGAAGCGGGCGCTGCGCGTCTCCAAGCTCCCGCTGGCCGCGCTGGAGGCCACCTTGCGGCTATACCGCCAACCCGAGCGGCTGCGCAGGGATTTACCCACTTTGCGCTGGTTGACGCGGGAGAGCGTGGACATTCAGGCCATGGCCCAGGCTTTGTGCGCGGATTTTCAAGCGGCTCTCGCGCCACGCTATACCGTCACGGTGGTGGCGCTGCAAAGCCAGATCGGCTCGGGTTCGTTGCCCATTGACCGCTTGCCCTCGGCGGGCCTGGCCCTACAGCCCCAGGCGAAACAGGGCCGGGGACGTGCCCTCGCCGCGCTCGCGCAAGCACTGCGCGCGCTGCCCCAACCCGTCATTGGGCGCGTCGAGGATGACTGCTTGCTCCTAGACCTGCGGTGTCTGGACGATCCCGCCCCCCTGCGCGCGCAACTCCCCGCCTTGCGCGCGGCCCTCTGGGCGCAGGAGGGCGCAGCATGAGCCCGCGCAAAACCTCACGCCGCGAAGTTCTGCGGCAAGCGGCGCTGCTCGCCACTTTGGGCGCGCCGGGCCTGGGCTTCGCGCAAAGCAAGCCCGCCCTCCCCCCACGTGGGCCTTGGCCGCGTGAGAAGGCCACGCCCGAGCTGGGTCTGCCGGACATGGAAGGCAAGCGCTGGCAGTGGGGCGATTTGCGCGGTGAGCCCGTGGTGCTGAACTTTTGGGCCAGTTGGTGTGAGCCGTGTCGCGCGGTGCTTGGCGCCCAATCGGCCAACCTCAAGGGTGCGCAACACTGCCGCGCCGAAGTGTGGTTGCAGGACCATGGCTGGGTCGCCATGGACCCCGCCGATGTGCTCAAGGTGATGCGCCAAGAAACGGCGGAGTGGATCCGGGACGCCAAACACCCCATTGCCGCGCCGGTTCACCAAGGCCTCTTTGGGGCCTGGGAGGGGAACTGGGTGGGTTACAACACCGGGCACGACATTCGACTGCCGGGCAGCGCGAGCGGTGCGCCCATTGGATTTTTGATGTACCCCCAAGGTGAAAACGCGAGCGGACGCTTTGACGCGCTCTCGCCCGACACCTTTGGCTACACCCTCTCCGCCGTCGAGACCCAAGGCTGATCGCACCATGATCGTGGGCACCGCTGGACACATCGACCATGGCAAGACAGCCCTGGTCCACGCCCTCACCGGGGTGGACACGGATCGCCTGCCCGAAGAGAAAAAGCGCGGCATCACCATCGAGCTGGGGTATGCGCACCTGCGCGGCCCCGAGGGTCAAGACATCGCGTTTGTGGATGTGCCCGGCCATGAAAAACTGGTGCGCACCATGGTGGCCGGCGCAAGCGGCTTAGACCACGCCTTGCTGTTGGTGGCCGCTGATGACGGCGTGATGCCGCAGACCCGCGAGCACTTGACCATCCTGCGCATGTTGGGACTGCGCAGCGGCGCGGCGGTGGTGACCAAGATTGACCGCTGCGACGCGCCACAAGTGGCGCAACGCCTGCGCGAGGTGCAAGCCTTGTTGGCTGAATCGGGGCTGGCCGAATTTGCACTGCTGGCGGTCTCGGCACACCGAGGGGATGGCATGACTGACTTGCGCGCGCATTTGTATGCGGCGGCCAAGCGCCAGCGCGCCACGCAAGCGACCGGCGCGGGCTTTCGCATGGCCCTGGACCGCGCGTTCAGCCTTGAGGGCATGGGCACCGTGGTGGCCGGCAGTATTCAACGCGGTGGGGTGCGCGTGGGCGAGAGCGTGTGCCTCGCGCATGCCCCCGAGACGCGCTACCGCGTGCGCAGCCTGCATTGCCACAACGCAGCAGTGCAGGCAGCGCAGGCCGGACAACGTTGTGCAGTGGGGCTCGTGGGTCTGGAGCGCGCGGCCGTGACCCGTGGCATGACCCTGTGTGACCCGCGCGTGGCGCAATCAAGCGAGCGGGTGGATGTGTGGCTGGAACTGGCTGCGAGCGAAGCCCGCCCATTGCGCTCGGGCACCCCACTGCACCTGCATGTGGGCACGCAAGATGTGATGGCCAGTGTGGCCATCCTCGGCCAAGCGAGCCTGCAGCCCGGAGAGGCCGCTTTGGCCCAACTCGTGCTCACCCAAGCGCCCGCGCCAATGTGGTGGGGGGACCGACTGGTGCTGCGGGACGCTTCGGCCACCCGCACCGTGGCGGGAGCCCTCGTCCTCGATGTGCACGCGCCAACACGCTACCGCCAAACCCCCGCCAGGCTCGCGCTCTTGCACGGCTTGCGTGAAAACCACCCGGCCCAGCGTTTGCGGCAGGTGCTCGCGCACAGCCCCTATGGTCTCTCCGCCACAGCATGGCTCACCACCCAGGGCGAGACCGATTGGCCCTTTGACCCCGCGTCATTGCCAGAGACGGTTTATGTGCCGCGCGAAGAATGGCTGATTGGGACCGCCGCCTTGGCCTCGCAGGCGCAGGCGGTGCTCGGCGCCCTGGGGCAACACCACGCGAAGCACCCCGAGGAGCTCGGTCCGGACGCCAACCGCCTGCGGCGGGTGTGCGCGCCACGCATGCCGCAAAGCCTCTGGCGCCATTTGCTCTCGCACCTGCGTGCGCAAGGGCAAATCGGCGAGCGCCATGGCTTTGTGCACTTGGCCGCGCATGGCGAGCAATTACGCGAAGCCGACCGGATCGTGGCCGAGCGCGCCCTGCCCTTGTTGCTTCAAGGCCATTTTGATCCGCCCTGGGTGCGCGACATTGCCGCGGCCACACGCTTGCCCGAGGTCCAGGTGCGCAGCGTGCTCATGCGCCTGGGGCGCAATGGCGAGGTTTACGCCATTGTGAAAGACCTCTACTACCACCCGCAGGTGGTGTTCGCACTCGCACAACTCGCGCGCGCGTGTTGCGCACAGGACGGCGAAGTCACCGCAGCGCTTTTTCGCGATGCCACTGGCCTCGGGCGCAAGCGGGCGATTCAGATTCTGGAATTTTTTGACCGCATCGGTTTTTTGCGACGCGTGGGCGATCGCCACCTGATGCGCCCTGGAACAACGCTGTTCGCGCCAGGAGGACTGGAATGAGTTTTGCGGAAGGAAAACACTCCTGGTGGGGTGGCTGGGCTTCAAACCCAGTGGGTGGCGCCATGCGTCGCCGGGTAGGTTCGACTCCTGCTTCCTTCCGCCATGAGTTGGAGCGGCAATGCCCCCAGGACAAGGAGAGCGCCCATGCGCATTCTGGGCTTTGATTACCCTGACGACTGCCATTTTTGCCTACAACGCGACCTGTGGGTGCGCGCGCTGGACGCTGGGGGCTTGCGTCTGGGCGTGACCCCCTTTGGCGTGCGCATCAGTGGGCACTTTTTCATGTGCCGCCCCAAAGCCGTGGGCACGCGTCTGGCGGTCGGGGACACGATGGCGGTGGTGGAACTCAACAAATCGGTGGTCACCGTTCGCACCCCTGTGGCGGGCGTGGTGCGTGCGGTCAATCCACGGTTGGCCACCGCCCCCGAGGTGATCGAGGAGGACCCCTATGGCAAGGGTTGGTTGGTCGAGCTCACGCCCGAGGACTGGGCCCGAGACCGCACGCGCCTGCACCACGGCGCGCATTTACCGCCAGCCGCGCAAGCCCGCATGCGCTTGGAAAACCTTGATTTCTCGGATGCCCCATGAGCCCCCAGCCGAGCATGGACACCCGAGGCTTGGCCATTTTGATCTGGTCGGCCGACCTCACCCACGCCGCCCGCTTGGCCACCCCACTGCTGATGGCGCAAGCGGCGGCGGCGTTGGAGGTCGAGGTGGAGGTCTTTTTTGCGGCCCAAAGCGTGCAGCTCCTCACCCGCGAGGCCGGCACGCAAACCATTGGCTTTGGCGCAGAGGCGCAAACCTTGGACGCGTCCCTGCAAGCCGCGGCCGCAGCGGGGGTGCGACTCTGGGCCTGCTCGCAGGCCTTGCACGCGGCGGGATGGCGCGCCAATGACTTGGTGCCGGTTTGCAGCGGACAAGCGGGTGCAGTGGCCTTCATGGCGCGGGCCCTCGACCCGACTTGGCGCGCATTGGTGTTTTAACCCGCAGGAGCGTGACCATGTCCAGAGCCGCCTTGGAGAGTTTGCTCACGCGCCATTCGCAGGGCATCAAATACCTGCGCGAGCCCGGCCCCTCGGCCGCCGAAATTGACCTCATGATGGCCGCAGCCTTGCGCGCCCCCGACCACGCGGGGCTCGTGCCTTGGCGCTTTGCGCTGGTGCAAGGTGAGGCCCGCGCGGCCTTGGCAGACTTGTTCGTGGCCCATGCTCGACGCAAGGGCAAGCCCCCAGACGATTTGGCCTTGGAAGCCGAGCGCGCCCAACGGGCACCCCTGACCGTGGCGGTGCTCGCGCGCATCGCGCAAGATCACCTCTTGGTGCCCTCGCATGAGCAGTGGATGGCGGTAGGGGGCGCTGTGACGAATGTGCTCAATGCCGCGCATGCCCTGGGCTATGCGGGCAAGATGCTCAGTGGCGAGAAAGCCCAGTCGGCCGCATTGGCACAGGCGTTTTGTGAACCCGGCGAAACGCTGGTGGGCTGGATGGCCATCGGCACCCCAAGCAAGCAGGCCTTGGCGCGCGAGCGCGTGGCCGTGGCTTCCGTCTGGCGGCACTGGCGCGGTTGAATCTATTTGGGGGCAGGCCCCGCATGGGTGAGGGACTGGCCGCTCACGCCCAGGTAGAACACCACCAGTCGCGCCGGCTCCGTGCCGATGTTGGTGCCGTTGTGTTCGGTATCCACCACCTCGGCCAGGGCTTCTCCGGCTTTGACGGTTTGTGTGCGCCCGTCGCGCAGGCGCACTTGCAATTGGCCTTGGAGGAGATAGGCCACAGAGGGCATGGGGTGGTGGTGCCATCCGGTTTGGGCGCCCGGTGCAATGTCCACCGTCAAGGCCGTGATTTGTGCCGGCCCCTGTGGGTAGCGCAAGGGCAGCCCCTCCCAAGTGGTGGCCGTTTGGAGCAGGGTTTGGGTTTGAATGGGGTTGGGGTATTGTGCCGAGGCGGCAACAGTCCCTCCGAGGAGGAGTGCGAGCAAAGTGAGGCGTAGGGTCATGATGAGAG
>JACCDX011870655.1_pt1 | contig 10066 bp, 8 predicted proteins | sample 7449681 | NCBI WGS metagenome assembly JACCDX01 (sample SAMN15323450, study PRJNA562643) | freshwater metagenome | isolation source: river surface water | place: USA:Blue River Watershed | collected 2017-08-18
CAGTTCCGAAGCGGGAGGATCGTACACGTATTTCTCGCCCTCATACACGGTTTTAAAAGTGTCAAGGTAATTCTGGACATAATCGCGTATACTCGTAAATGCCGTTTGATACGTGGCAAATGTGTTGCCGGCAACAGAACCACTGCCTGTAATAGCCGTTAATGCATTCTCCGTAAATATACGACGGTAGTCTACATGTGCCGTGATACGTGAAGTGAGTATTGGAATTCTTGAATTTAAGTTAAATGCGGGAGTCACAGTATCGGTAACATACTTTCCCAGGTTAGAAAGATCCGCCGCAGCAGGTGTAGGCAATGATGATAACGATGTGAAATCAGGAGAACTAGGTTTAGCGACACCGGCAATCGTTGCAGTATTTATAATATTGTTTTCGCCACGAAGGGTATCAAATGCTCCCTGAAATGCCTCTACAAATCCTGGAATCACGGTAAACACATATGTGTTTCGTAGGGTATCAACGCTAGTTTCATTAGGGTTAGGAGTCGTATAAGGAAGTGTTGGGAATGACGGCGGCTCAACGGGTATTTTGTAACTTTGTAATGTCGTCTTATTGGCATCCAAATCATTTGTTGGGAATGTAAAAGATGCAAATGTTCCATTCAAATCCCTGAGCGACCTACAAGCATCAATGCGTCCAACAAATGCATCCACGATTGCGTTAAATAGATACACATAACCGTATTCGTAGCGTGCAATAATTTTTGCAATATCCTCTTGTTGACGGGATGATAAAACGTCGGTATTTGTGTAGGTATCCAATTTACTTGCTGCATCATATATGGTAGTTCTGAGTGATTGTAACGTCTCGGTGAAACCGGAACCAGAAATTGCAATAGAAACACCTGCTGCTGTGTAACTAATTCCACTTGGCACACTAACTAAACCGGCAATATCATCAAACTTTGTGAACAACGGCAAATTATTCACCATGAGTGTAAAAAACCGGTTCACAGCGGTGAGAGCTCTATCCTGAAGCGAACCCGTTTGCAAATTCCTTGCCAATGAAGGGGCAGGTGCACCACCAGCCACACCCAAATAACGGTTCATTAGAGCGATTAAAGCGTCCGCATCCATTGAGCCAATTGATGTTGGGCGTTCATATGGGAACTGACTCTTCACACTCGATGGCAATGTCGTCCATTGGGCATTGTATTCTTGTTCCCAAGTTGTCAATTCGTCCCTTATGAAACTCACAAGATTTGTAAAGGTGGTTACAAAACTAGAAACACCTGAATATTGTCCTGCGCTTGTTAAATTGGATGGTAACGGGGAATCAATTGCCGCAGAGGGTGAATCAGCCAATTGATTGCCAGGAATAAATTCATCAATACCTTGAATTGAAGGTGTACCCTTGAATGTATTGTATGTTTCAAGCAGTGTATTATATTGACCGACCCGCGTGGTTATAGCAGTATCAATTGTCCCATAAAATGACGACTGAGCGCTCGTGTAATTATTACAAATCGCAGTTCATCCATCAGGGGTACTTCCCGAAATATCGGTATCATAAGAATAACCTGCGACAGTTGCCGCATCACTACTTAGTGTTACAGCAAGTCCACTTACATTTCCAACAATCGTCTTGAATTCCTGAACTTTAATCCAAATGTAATCTCGAACTGCATTTAAAATGGTATCGTATTGCGATGTAGCATTGGTATAAAAGAATTCCAACTGGTCAATGACGGAATTGGTTGTTGTGGAGGCGGAAGTCCTAAATGATGCAGGAAGTGTTGGAAATGGTGAGGGTGTTGTTACTTCCACATTCGCCCATCCACTCATATCCACCAAAGTGGGTGTACTTGCACCAGGTGGTAAAACAACTGTAAAACCCTCCTCGGTTCCCAACAATGACTTAAAATAAGCCTTATTTCCAGCGGGCCCGTTGAATGCCAGCGCATTCAGCTTTTCAATTATGGATACAGCAGGTTTGGCCTTGGGACGACCAGCCTGCTGAAAAGCCTCTTTATACATAGCGGGTCGGGATGTAATTGACCAGAACCGCTCCATTCTACAACGGGTGCATGAAAAATTGAGGCCGCACCAGTTCGCACTACCACCCTTTACGAGCCATTCTATTCCATTTCATTTCATTCCACCATGTCCTCCTCCTTCCTTCGCGTTCCCCCCGCCAACCAGGCATGTCCTGAGTACCCCCCCGCAGATCCCGCCATTTCCTACACCTTCCCACTTGATCCCTTTCAGCAATGGGCCGTTGCCGCTCTTCATAAGGACGAAAACGTCCTCGTAACCGCCAAGACGGGCAGTGGAAAAACCCTGGTGGCGGAATACGCCATTGCCCTCCAGCTCGCCGCGGGTCGCCGTGTCTTTTACACGACGCCCATCAAGTCCCTGAGCAACCAGAAATACCATGATCTCAAACACCTCTTCCCCGCCGCCTCGGTGGGAATCCTGACGGGTGATATTAAGTCCAATCCCGATGCCCAAATCGTGGTTATGACAACCGAAATCCTGCGAAACCTTCTTTTCAAGGCCACGACTGCCACCGCCGCCCTGGGAACAGCGGGGGCAGTACGCATGGAGGGTGTTGGGGCCGTGGTATTTGACGAAGTCCACTATATTAATGATCCCGACCGTGGCCACGTTTGGGAAGAATGCCTCATTCTCATGCCGCCCGACATCCGCCTCGTACTCCTTTCGGCCACCATTGCCGCGCCTGAGGCCTTCGCTTCTTGGATTGGTACAATTAAGCAGGTGCCCTGTTGGCTCCTGGCGACCACGTATCGCATTGTGCCCCTGGTACACGCTATATGGGACCCACATGGCAGTGGCAAGGTACTCAAGGACCGCGATGAGGCGCCCCCCGATTTGGCGACGTACCGCGAATGGCTGCGGAATCGTGCGGTCACCGCGGATGCCGCGGATGCCTGGAAAAAGTCCGTACAGGTCGCGGCAAAGGCCGGTGAACGGCCATCCGGCACCAAGGTGAAACCCCCCAGTTTCCAACATCAGCTCAATGATTGTATTCGCACCATGGCGGAAAAGGAACTCCTGCCCGCACTCGTCTTCTCTTTCAGTCGCAAGGAATGCGAGGCACTCGCCGAGAAGGTGCCGGGCTCACTCCTGACTTCCTCGGAAGAGGCGGATGTCCGTCATATTCTCTCCTTTCACCTCCACCGCCATGCCGCGGTACTTGAGGGGCTGCCACAATATCATCAGATTACGCGCCTCCTTGAACGGGGTATTGCCTACCATCATAGTGGGTTATTGCCACTTCTCAAGGAGGGTGTGGAACTCCTCTTTGCACGGGGATTCGTGAAGGTCCTCTTCTGCACGGAATCGTTGGCGATTGGTGTAAATTTACCGGCGCGGTCCGTGGTATTCACGGGATTGGAGAAACCCGCCGAGGACGGGTTTCGTCCCCTGCGTTACGACGAATATTCGCAGATGGCGGGACGGGCGGGACGCCGCGGCAAGGATACGCGGGGATTCGTATTCTACTTGCCGCGACGTGACCCCGTGTCCCCCGAGATACTCCGAGGTGTCATGGGGGGTGCCCTACCCACCCTACAAAGTCGCATCCAGTTCCACTACGATTTCGTGTTGAAAGCGGTGCATTTGGCCTCGGCGGGTGCGGGCAGTACCGTGCCCCTCTGGGAACGCCTCTTGGAGAAGAGTTATTGGATGGTACAACGCGAGGGGGCACTGTCGGCATTGCGCAAGGAGCTGGAGACTGCCCATGAGGCCCTGGCCACCCAGCAATCCAAACTGACCGCGGCCCAAAGGGCTGCCTTTGAGGAACGGGCAGACTTGGAACAGAAGGCGCGCACTCTCACGAATGCCAAACAGAAGGCGGCGAAGCTCGCGCTCAAACGGTGGACGGAGGAGCACGATACCGCCGCCTGGCGTCTCGCCGAGGCGACCTGGCGGAAAGAATGCGATACTCAGGCGACCGTCCTCGCGATCCAGACGGAATGGGATGCCGCGATAAGCGGGGGGCTCTCGGACCGTCTTACACCCATCCTCAGAGCCCTGCGCGAATGGGGACTTGTGGATGGATACGCGTCAAATGTGCGATTATCCGAAACCGAACCCGCATTCCCAACACTCTCCCATGCCGGCATCTTAGCGACCGAGGTGAACGAGGGCAATCCCATTCTCATGACAAAACTCTACCTATCGGGCCTCCTGGCCGCGAAAACGGCTACCGAGATTGTTGGAACTCTGGCGGCGTTTATTACGGATGGTATCCCAGGCGACGTGGGCATAGCCGATGTACCGCCCCTGCTACCCGCGGTATTCCGGCAACTCCAGGACTGGTGTGTCCAGGGTGAGCGGATTGACCGGAATCACGGCATTGAGTCACCGCCGACATTCTGGCGCGTACATCCGTATTGGGATACCGTGGTGACCGCGTGGATGGAGGGAACCGACGCCGCCACCCTGGTGCGCGATTTCGGACTCTACGAGGGTAACTTGATGCGCGGACTTCTGAAGGTCGCGAATCTCGTAGATGAATGGTTGGCGATGGCGACGTTTTGTGGGGACCTGGACATGTTGGATTGCATGCGTGATGTACGTGGAACCCTTCTACGGGGAATCGCCCAACCCGAGAGTCTATACCTCCGCATGTAACATTTCAATAAAAAAAAATCAAAATTAAACACAAGACGACGCAACGCAATGGCTGCAGCTCTTTTTTTGGACCCCGCCAATTATGAAAAACTGGCATCAAATACAGTTGAAGTCAACTCATTCAAGGGTGAACCCATAGCATATCCAATCGTGGAGGTACCTGTTGGAACTGTGGTACATCGCGCGGATCACAAGGGGGCGACAACACCCTCCGCGGAAATGCCGGCGTTTTTCGGTAATCGCCAGAGTATTGCTGTATACGCCAGAAACGCCGGTGATGCGGCCTATAGTTCCTACAAAGTCACTAAACCCATCCGACTACTCAATTGGAATTTCAATTCAGTGCGCGATCTCATGTTTCACCACGATTTGCAGGACGATGAATATGAACTTCTTAAAAAATACATAAATTTTGACGACTTCTATGTGAATCCCATTCAAATTCTATCGCGCGACAATATTACTGGCACACACGTTGATTACCTTAATAAGAAAATTGCCCGTATTGTATGTCGCCTTGGATTTGATGGATGGATTGTGAAGCCCTTTGCTCCCGAAAAGCGCGAAGGTCTCGTGCAATGGGTGCCATCCCGTAAAGCCCGCGCGCCCTATGCAGCCGAGATGATGATATGTAAGTGGTCCGACTTCATGGAACGTCTGCCCGAGGCAATCAAGGGTGGCAGGCGCAGCCGTCGTCGTCGCAGCCGTCGCCGCCGCACCACCAGGAAGGCCTAAAGACAGCCAGCTATACATCAATTGTCCCGAAAGGGACCCGCGGTCGCATATTTCAGTTGGTAGAAAGACGCTCTTATAAGTTCAACTTATGCGTATGTTAGGCGTTTGTCGTGGGTTCGAGCCCCACTGTGACCACAACCACCGTATCACGGATTTTTGTAGGAAGTTCAGAATTTCCAACATAAATCCCCTCCTCCATTAGAATACAACACTATGTTTTCCATTACCCCACCACCGCTTTTAATAGTAAATTCCTATAGCAATTCCGATACATCATTTGCGACCATTGATACACTTGAATCCCCAACAAATCGCCACGTCATTTCCTTTAGAAGGCCACCATTTAATGATGTAGATATCCAATCGTGGTTGAAAACCAGTGTAACTAAAATGGTGCCTATCGGCTACGGGACCCAGAGTCAGGCATCCGTTGTTACCACAACGGATGGCACACGATATATCCTTCGCACGACCCTAGTGAAAACAATACCCATCAGTGAAAACATACAGCGGGAAATACGAGTGTACCGACATATTTTTGAACAACCCGATGCATCCCAATATGTCAGTAATTTATTGTACGCGGACTGTCCTGGAAAATTCCACAATGACGACGAACAAGATACGGCGTATTTTGTATTTGAGTTTGTGGAGGGGGTTCCGTTGGATACATTCATAAGTTCCCTTATATCCAACGGTCAATCCATAAAGCAGTCAACCGCGGATACAATGTTGGAATCAATGCGTCACGATGTGGATTTTCTGGAACGTGTTGGTGTAGTCCACAGGGATATTAAACCGGCCAATTTATTTTTGGATACAACGAATAATCGCATCTTATTATTTGATTTTGAGACCAGTTGCTTTGTGGGAGATGATTGTAAGTCGGTGGAATTTATTGGAACGCAGTATTATGCAACCGCCAATGCATTGCAATTGAAATCGGGGATTTTTCCCAAACCGCATGTATATACCCATGCGGATGATCGGCATGCAGTGCAGGTAATTATGGATCTGGATATTGCACCCATAATTCATAAAGGATAAAAATTGAGATTGTTTGGGGCTAAGGACATTATTCATTCAAACAATTAATAAAATGGCTGCCACTTCCCTCGCATCACTGCCCATCTCCGCGTGGATTGATACAATTTCCAAGTTGTACGATCAGGTACAGCAACTAAATGAACGTGTTAAAACATTGGAGCCCCACTCTAAGAAAACCCGCGCTTCCAACAAATCCGCCAAGGTCGCGAAACCTGCCAAGGAGGCCAAGAAACGCAGAACTCCTTCGCCTCCAACTACCGAATCGGACAAAAAGCGTGGTCGTAAGCCGAATACGGATGTACAGTTGAGCCAGTTTCTACGCGACGGTGAGTATGTGATTATTCGCATTCCCCTGGGTGACCGCAAGTTTGATACCCATACCGCCCAGTTTAGAGGTGGTGAGATGGTGTTGGAAGATGGCCAGAGCTTCTCGCATCCCACAACTCTCGTGGGTGTCCTTGCCAAGAAGTTGGAGGATATTGGGGAGCGCAGTAGCGAATGTTCCAAGTCCATGAATGGCTGGGGTCTCTGCCAGGTTGTGCGCGATGGCAAACGGGTTACACTGGAGAGTCTGCGGAAGTCCCTAACGAAGGCTGATGCACCTGCCACGACAGAACTGGAGGAGGCTGCAGCCTAAGGCCATAAATACCCTCTCTTGTTAAAAACTACATTCATTGCCTTGGACACCAAAACTTTTTTGAGGTCCAAGGATTTGGGGGAGTATGTTGGTGATCATGGTTTACAATAGTTTCAATGGATTCTTATGATTCCATTAATTCATCCTTAATGTGAACCCATAGCCGCAGGCAATGGGTTCACTAATAAGGGAGGGGTCGCCGCAAGCCAGCTTTGCTGGCTGCGGCTCAGGCCCAAAGTCGGCTTTGCCGACTTTCGGGCTTTAGAGGGGAACCGTAGGTTCCCTCCCCTCAAAGGGGCCCAGCACCGTCGGTGCAGTAAAAACCGCCAGCGCATCCAACAACCGCGTCTTATTCATAATCATGGCCACGTGCCCCTCTCCACACGCCAGAAACAAACGTTTTGTTTCCGCCGGTGTAAAGAACGTGTAAATCTTACACACAATTTCCATCAAATACACAATGTCCTCAAAACAGTACCCGATGCTCCATAAATTCAACAGAGCATTCAGAGTTTGTACACGATCCCCCGAAAGTGCCGCACGTCCCAGTAACTCCAAATGGCGTACCGGAGGCGAATTGACAATTGTCTGAATATCCGCAGCCCCAACATCCTCCATCCCCACCGCCTCAATCATCTGATGAAATAGCTTGTACATGCGACCATTTCCCAATGACATGGAAACCATCCAGGAGAGGGCATCGTGAGAAATACGCGATTTGGCCGATCCAAATTTATCCAAGTAGCTCACCAGATTCACGGGCATAAATTGCAACATAACGCAGCGACTTTGTAGGGGTTCAATGAAGGGTTCCGGTCCCGCGGCTACAAACAGGAATCGCGCCTGTCCATCGTAGTTTTCCAAAATACGACGCAGCGCCTGTTGGCTCACCACGGGAACGGAATCGGCGTCATCCATCCATACCCAGACTTTTGCCTGTGGATAGCGCCGTGTCCTCCTTACAAATTCCGTGAGTTGCCCACGAACCGTGCCGATTCCCCTATCATCCACGGAATTCAGCGAGAGGATATAGTTATTGTGTTCCTCACGAGGAACGCCATGGGACAATAAGTACGCCGTCAAAAAGTAGCGGGACATTGCGGTTTTTCCACATCCCGGTGGACCAAAAAACATCAGATGAGGCGGGTCGGCAAGGTGATTTTGTAGGAAGGTCCGAATATGGTCCTGCGAGTATATAGTATCCATATGGCTAAAGGATTCAGGATGTGTTCATCCTTAGATTTCATTTCATGAACCCATTTAAAATGTGTGCCGGTCTGATTATTGCATGCCTCCTCACATCGGTTGCGGGAACTGCCCCCTTCTTCGCGGAATGGCAGGAGAAACATGGAAAGCACTATACAACCAGCGAGGAACAGGCTTTCCGTGAACTCGTCTTCATTAAGAACCTAATGCACATTGAGAATCGCAATCGCGACCCCAAGCGCCACGTGCTTCTTGCCGCCAATGAATTTGCGGATCTGCTGAATGAGGAATTCCAGGCGCGGTATGTGGGTGGTTATAGGGCGTTCGGTCCCGTGGATGACGACAATACTGGAAGCGATGATATTCCTGTGCTTGCCTACAGTCCCCACATGTCCTCTCTACCCACCTCTATTGACTGGGTGGCCAAGGGTGCCGTTACGGGGGTAAAGAACCAGGGCCAGTGCGGCTCCTGTTGGGCCTTCTCCACCACGGGTTCCGTGGAGGGCGCCTGGTATCTGGCAACCGGTGAGCTCGTATCCCTGTCCGAACAGCAGCTCGTAGATTGCTCGGGTCCCGAGGGGAACCAGGGATGCAACGGCGGTATGATGGACAATGCCTTTGAGTACATTGTGAAGAACGGGGGTATTTGCAGTGAGACCGCATATCCCTACACGTCCGGTAACACACTTACCAATGGTACTTGCGCCGCAGCCTCCTGCACATCAGTGGCACACCTGAAAGGGTACGTGGATGTGACTCCCAACAATGAAACTGCCCTCCTGGAGGCGGTGGCCCAACAGCCCGTGTCGGTGGCCGTGGAAGCTGACGGTCTTGATTGGCAATTCTACGGGGGCGGTGTGGTAACCGATGCCTGCGGCACCAATCTGGACCACGGCGTGCTCGTGGTCGGCTACGGCGTGGACCCGGTAGCGGGGGATTTCTGGAAAGTCAAGAATTCATGGGGTGCCGCCTGGGGTGAGGAGGGCTACATTCGTCTCGGTCGCGGCGCCAAATACGCCCCCCACGGTGAGTGTGGAATCCTAATGGACCCCTCGTTTCCTGTAGTGCGCTAATAAGAAACATTATGCCCTATTAAAATGGCAAAAACAAGACGTGCACCCAAACATAAGAGAGGTGGGTTTGAAAAACCAGTATATTTGAAGGACAATCCTGCAAATAACACCATTTTTAAAGCATATACTTCAAAAAATGCCAAAAACCACGAAACGCTGATTAAATACATTCAGAAAAAGTATAATGTAAAAAAACGTCAAATACCCATTGGAACACGTTTATACCGTGCTGCATTTGAAACCGATCCTATGGACCTCTTTTCATCCAAAAAAGACTTTTTCTTTTTTGGTCTTGATGCATATATTGCAGTTTGGTATGCCCTGGAAATGTGGCAAATGTTCAAAAAAAATCGCCACAATATTCCCTATACTGACTGGTTCACGAGTCTACATGAATACGAGGTTATTAAACCATTTGATTACGAGTATTTATCCGACATAACAACAAATCCTAAAAATGACCCCTATTATGATATTTGTGTAGAGCACCCATGTGTTCATCCGCAAATTATTATGCACGGCGAATATGGCACCCTTCGTGAAATTGGAACTGAACTCACAATTCCCTACAAATTTCCCATACGTGAATATATCCGACCCGTGGCTACATATAAGGTGAATTTAATTAAACTGTTAGAAATGCAGGATTGGCTAACAGACTGGGAATATCCATTTGCCTTGAAAAATATTTTAACTCTCATTGACCCGAAGTAGTGGGCTAAGGCACACCCTCATTTCCAACAAATAAACG
>JACCDX010002524.1_pt1 | contig 10064 bp, 10 predicted proteins | sample 7449681 | NCBI WGS metagenome assembly JACCDX01 (sample SAMN15323450, study PRJNA562643) | freshwater metagenome | isolation source: river surface water | place: USA:Blue River Watershed | collected 2017-08-18
AAAGCCAGCTCATAGAAGCTTCTAATTATTTGAACGCTCACTATGCCGGCATGGCCATCGAGCAAGTGCGCATGCGGGTCAAGCAAGAGCTGGTTAATTTGCAATCTGAAATTGCCAGCCTCATGCAGGCTGCGGTGCAAATGAGCTCGGAGGCTCTGAGCGAAGACGAGGGCGATGTGGTCATTTCGGGTGAGCGCAATTTGTTGTCGGTGAGCGACTTCTCTAGCGACATGGGCAACCTGCGACAGGCCTTCGATTTGTTCGAGCAAAAAACGCAGCTCATGCGTTTACTGGATGTTTCAAGTCAGGCCGATGGTGTGCGCATTTTCATTGGCGGCGAAAGCCAGTTTGTGCCCATGCAAGAGTTGTCGGTGGTTAGTGCGCCTTATGAGGTGGACGGCCACATTGTGGGCACCTTGGGCGTCATTGGTCCTACCCGCATGCCCTACGAGCGCATGATTCAGATTGTGGACATCACGTCCAAGATGGTGGGCAATGCTTTGAGTCAGTCGAAGTAAATCTGATTCTTTCTGAGCTCGCTGTGTGAGGATGGGGTGGGTGGGTTCCTCATACTGGGGTACCAGAAATCGTCACCCACCCACCCCATCCTCACACAGCTGCGAACAGCAGTGTCGGTACCCGGAAGATTCATTGCAAGCAAATGTTTGTTGACTTGGTCTTTTAAAAGGCTACATTGGTTAACTTTACGCTGGATCACACCATGCTCACCAATGCTCAAACTAAATTAATTGCAATTCAGCAGAGTGGCGAGTTGGATGCTGCAGCAATTGAGAAAACGAAAGAAACCTTAGCTCTTCTCAAAATTTTGGCCATGGCACAAGCGGATGTCGATGCTGGCCGTGTTCACACCTTGGACGAAGTGATGGAAGCGATCCGCTCTAAACGTGTTCCAAACACTTTTGCAATTACTGGAGATTGAGTAGAAAACTCTTCACCATGATGGTGCCCTAGACTGACTTAGAAGTATCAACCCGGTTCATGCATCCAAGCCGCATGCTTGGGCGCGCGCTTGGTTTTGCTCCACTCGTTTAGCATGTCCCACTTCACCTCGTCCAAGGTTTTGTACATCTCGGGTGTGCCAGTGTTGGTGGCCAATTCCAAACGGTGACCATTGGGGTCGAAGAAGTAAATGCTTTTGAAAATGGTGTGATTGGTCGGACCCAGCACTTCCACACCATTGGCCTCTAGCTTGGCTTTGGCGGCCAGCAAGGTTTCCATGCTGTCCACTTCGAAGGCCATGTGCTGCACCCACGCGGGGGTATTTTCGTCACGGCCCATTTCGGGGGAGTTGGGCAATTCGAAGAAGGCCAGCACGTTGCCACCGCCCGCATCTAAGAAGATGTGCATGTAGGGGTCGGGTGCTTTGGTGGAGGGCACTAAGTCTTCGGCAATGGCCAGCACAAAATCCATGTTCAAGTTTTTGGCGTACCACTCGACGGTTTCTTTGGCGTCTTTGCAGCGATAGGCTGCATGGTGAATTCTGCTAATTTTCATGACTTTCCTTTAGGCGTCTACTTGAAGTGCGCCACGTCTAATTTGATCACGTTCTAAGGACTCAAACAATGCTTTGAAGTTGCCTTCGCCAAAGCCCTCGTCGGCTTTGCGCTGAATAAATTCGAAGAACACAGGGCCCAACAAAGTTTGCGAGAAGATTTGCAACAACAAACGCTTTTCGCCATTGGCTGTAGACCCATCCAACAAGATGCCGCGTGCCTGCAATTCTGCCACCGGTTCGCCATGGCCTTTCAGACGCTCTTCCAACATCTCGTAGTAGATGTCGTTGGGCGCTGTCATGAGGGGAATGCCCGCCATTTGCAGGGCGTCAACGCTTTTCATCAGGTCGTCCGTGCGCAAAGCAATGTGCTGAATGCCTTCGCCATTGAACTGCATTAAATACTCTTCAATTTGTCCGCCATTTTTGCCAGATTCTTCGTTCAAAGGAATACGGATGAGGCCATCGGGAGCCGTCATGGCTCGGCTAGTGAGGCCTGTGTGTGTGCCTTTGATGTCAAAGTAGCGAATTTCTCGGAAGTTAAAAATCTTCTCGTAAAAAGCGCCCCAAAACGCCATGCGACCTTTGTACACGTTGTGGGTAAGGTGGTCGATGATTTTGAAGCCATGGCCCACGGGATGGCGGTCTGCACCTTCGATGAATTCAAAGTCAATGTCGTAAATGCTTCGGCCGTCTTCGTAACGGTCGATCAAATACAGGGGTGCACCGCCGATGCCTTTGATGGCGGGCAGCCTTAACTCCATTGGCCCAGTCGGGACCTCGACGGGTTGCGCGCCCATGTCTAGCGCACGGGCGTAGGCTTTGTGAGAGTCTTTGACCCGAAATGCCAGCGCACATGCGCAGGGGCCATGCTCTGCAGCAAAGTAGCCGGCTAAGCTTCTGGGCTCGCGGTTGACAATGAAATTGATATCGCCTTGGCGGTACAGCGCCACGTCTTTGGAGCGGTGTTTGGCGACCAAAGAAAAGCCCATTTTTTCAAACAAGGGCTCGATAACTCCCGCTACAGGAGATGCAAACTCTACGAACTCGAAACCGCACAAACCCATTGGGTTTTCAAACAAATCAGCCATGAAGCTCTCCAGAAATTAAATAAACGCAAACAGAAAAAATCAGTTACGTTGTTTTGGAGGCGAGCAGATGCGCCCGCGGGTGCTACGGGCGAGGTGAATACCGACGATAAGTGTTTGTGGTTGCATGGCGATTGGGCCTTGTCCGTAGTTTCGCATATCTTGTATGCGAATGCACCCTTTTTCTGAGGCGCTTTAAACCACCGGTACCTCCGCCCAATCGGTGGTGTAGTTGGGCGATCGTCTTTCTTGTCGCATCTGCCACCCGCTGTAGGCCCCTTGTGTGGATACCTTGACGGCGCCGCGACCAAAGCGTTTGTTCAATGCGTCCAAAGTTTGCATGAGCGTGCCTTGTGCTGGCGCAGGCTCTTCTAGCAAGTCGCCTTGGTGGTAAGACACAGGACTGATTTCGCTCAGCATGATGCCGGCTTTTTTGTATTGGTACTCGGGCTTGTACATGCGCTCACACAGCGCGTCCACCCATCTAAAAATGACCAGGCTGTCGTTGGTGGGGTAGGGCAGTGGTACGGCCAAGCTGGGCGAGTATTGCGGTAAATCTTTTCTAAAACGGTTGGTGTGCAAAAACACTTGAATGACGGCCGCTTGGCTGTTTTGCGCGCGCAACTTGGCGCAGGCGTTGGCCACGAACGTAGAGAGCGCATCTTTTAAAACGGGTAGCTCGGTCACCATGTTGCCAAACGATCGGCTGGAAATGATTTGCTGTTTGTCGGGCGTGACTTCTTGCAAATCAACGCAGGGAATTTCTTGCAACTCACGCTGTGTTTTTTCTATCACGACGCCAAAGTCTGCGCGCAGAGTGGGGGTGTGTGCGGTTTTTAAATCTTGCACCGTGTGAATGTTGTACTCGGCCAAACGCTTGGTGAGTTTGCGGCCCACGCCCCACACTTCTTCCACAGGCAATTGCGTGAGCAGCTTTTCTTTTTGCGCTTCAGTGAGTGCGTTGAAATTGAACACGCCTTGCGAGCGCGGATGCTTCTTGGCTACATGGTTGGCCAGTTTGGCCAGCGTTTTGGTGGGGCCAATGCCCACGCACACCGGAATGCCCGTCCACTGCACCACGCGCTGGCGCATGGCGTAACTCACCTCGCGCAAGTTGGGCGTACCGGTGAGGTCGACGAAACATTCGTCAATGGAATACACCTCGGAGCGCGGCGAATATTCGCTCAAAATTTGCATCACGCGGTTGGACAGGTCGGCGTACAACGCGTAGTTGCTGCTGAGCGCAAACACACCGTGTTCGGCCACCACAGCTTTGCACTCAAACCAGGGTTGGCCCATGCGCACACCCAAAGCCTTGGCCTCGTTAGAGCGCGACACCACGCAGCCATCGTTGTTGGACAGCACCACCACAGGTACGTTGCGCAGGTCGGGGCGGAACAAGCGTTCGCAACTGACGTAGAAGTTGTTGCAATCGACCAAGGCCAGTTGTTGAATGGGTTGCTGTACTTGCGAAGCCATGAGCCACACCTCTCAATACAGCTTGTGCAAGTTGTAAGTGACCACGCCCCAAACGCTGAGCTCCTCGCCGCTCTTGACCACAATGGGCGGGTACAAATTGTTCTCGGCCACCAACTTCACCACACCACCGCGCTTGTACAAACGCTTCACGGTGAACTCGTTGTTGAGCACGGCCAACACAATGTTGTTGTGCTTGGCTTCAATGGAACGGTCGATGACGAGGGCATCGCCTTCGTAAATGCCCGCGCCCACCATGGAGTCGCCCTTCACTTTGAAAATGAAGGTGGCCTCTTTGTTGCGAATGAGGTGGTCGTTGAGGTCAATGCGCTTTTGCGTGTGGTCGGCTGCAGGCGAGGGAAAGCCAGCGGGCACTTTCCAGGCGCACATGTTGAGCCACAGCTTGGGGGCTGTGGTGTCTATGGGTTGAGGTGCAATGAAGGTAGTTGTAGGCATGTCGCAAATATACTGTACAAAAATACAGTATAGTCAGCAAAATACCACTTCGCAAGTTGCCAGACCTACAGTGCTTATGTGATTTTTGATGTGGAAATTTTTGACTTAACCCGCTACCAAGAATTTATGGCGGGCGTTAAACCTGCTCATCGCTTTAACGCAGCGGTGTGAGTTCATAGCTCGTACTTCTTCCACTGGCTTCTGAGCGCATGAGCACCTGGCGTTCTAACAATTCTGCAATGTCACGCAGAGCGGAGTCTTGCGAGCATTTGCCAATGGCGGCCCACTTGCTGGTGGTTAGTTTGCCTTCTAAACCATCCAGCATTTTGTTCAGCAGTTTGACTTGGCGTGCGTTAAGAGGTGTGCCCGCCCAAGCTTGCCAATAACGCGCTTTGTTGAGTACCGATTCCAAAATTTGGTTTGCGCCCTGCAGGGCTCTGAGTAGACAAGCCAGAAACCATGTTAACCATTGCGTGACATCAAGGCTGCCCTTTTGTGCTGCTTCGAGTTGCTCGTAATAGGTTTTGCGCTCACGTTGTATTTGGGCTGACAAACTGTAATAGCGTTGCACCGAGCCTTCCGCACGTGCAAGTGCCATGTCGCCCACCGCACGCGCAATGCGGCCGTTGCCATCGTCGAAGGGGTGAACTGTGACAAACCACAAATGCGCAAGACCGGCCTTGATGACGGGGTCGCCTTGATGGTCTGCGTTGAACCAACGGATGAAGCTTGTCATCTCGGTATTCACTTGCGGCGCAGGGGGCGCTTCGTAATGAATTCTTTGTCGCGCCATGGCGCCCGAGATCACTTGCATAGGACCTTGCGCGTCATTGCGCCATTGACCCACCCGTATTTTTGAAAGACCGCTGTAGCCCGTTGGGAACATGGCGGCATGCCAACCGTACAAGCGTTTTGCCGTGAGCTTTGTACGGTGCTGCTGAATAGCATCGAGCACCATTTCAACCACGCCATCCACATGCCGGTCGGAGGGCGCTAATGCGCCAATGTCAACACCTAGCCTGCGTGCAATGGATGATCTGACAGACGCGGGGTTGAGCGATTCACCTTCGATTTCACTGGTTTTGAGTACGTCTTCAGTCAGAACGCGAAGAGTTGCCTGGTCGCGCAGGTCCATGCCCAGGTCGTGCATTCGTCCCTGTAGGCGGCCTTGGGCCAAATGCACTTGCGCTAGCAGGGATGCCAGCGACGGGTGGTCGTAAGTCCATTGCGGCCACGTTTTTTGCTGCCAAATGTAGATTTTTTCTCCGCGTTTCATGCGGTGATTGTGAGGCGTAATCACCGCATGGTCAAGCGAAGGGCAGTTCAATATGGAATGACTTAACGTGCCAACAGGAGGGTCATTTCAATGAGCCACCCATACAAGGTGTGCCATTGGTATATTGGGCGTTTATAAAACTGAGGAGACCTCACCATGTTAGACAGACGCCTGTTTTTGGGTGCTGGCATTGCCGGCGCATCCGCTCTTACTTTTTCCTCGGTATGGTCGCAATCTGCGCCCAACTTTGGCCTGCCCGACCTGCCTGCCGTGGGCCACAAGCGCATGAAGCTAGGCAAGATGGAAATCATTGCCTTGAACGATGGCGCTGTGCGCCGCCCCTTGGGCGAAGAGTTTGTAACCAACGCGCCCCTAGAGCAAGTCAAAGCTTTGCTGGCCAGTCAAAATCTGCCCACTGATTACATCGATGTGCCCTACACCCCCTTCTTGCTGATCAACGGCGATCAGCGCTACTTGTTTGACACCGGCTTTGCCGACAACGGCCCGCCCACCACCGGCAAACTGGCCACCAACTTGGCCGCTGTGGGCCTCAAACCCACCGACATCAACAACGTGGTGTTGAGCCACTTCCACGGCGACCACATCAACGGCTTGCGCAACAAAGCGGGCCAATTGGTGTACCCCAACGCCCGCGTCCACGTTCCCTCTGCAGAACATGCTTTCTGGATGGACGATGCCCGCATGGAAGCCGCACCCCCCGCCATGAAAGGCGCCTTCATGGGTGTTCGCCGTGCACTGGGCAATTTGGGTGGCGATCAGTTGGTGAAGTTTGAATCGGGTGCTGCGGTGGCGCCTGGTATTACTTCTGTGGCGGCATTCGGTCACACCCCTGGTCACACCTTGTTCCGCATGGACTCTGAAGGTCAATCGTTTGCCTACGTGGCCGACATTACCAACGTGCCATCCTTGTTTGCACGTGCGCCCGACTGGTCTGTGTTGTTTGATATGAACCCTGCCATGGCACGTGTGTCTCGTCGCCGTGTGTTTGACATGTTGGTCAAGGACAAAATGATGGCGGGTGGCTTCCACTTTCCGTTCCCAGCGTTTGGCACGATGGAAGCCAGTGGCAACGGATATCAGTTCAAGCCGGTAGCGGCCTAAAACACATGCCCTTGACTTAATTAACGTTATGGTTAATTATTCGGGGCATGAGTGACCAGAAATCTTTGCCCATCACCAAGACGCGAGACGCTGAAAGGTCTCGCGCAGTTATTCTGAATGCGGCCCTCGAAGAGTTTGCCCTCTTTGGGTTGGGCGGTGCCAGAATTGATCGCATTGCGGAGCGGTCCAACCTCAACAAAAGGTTGATCTATTACTATTTCACGGACAAAGATCAACTCTTTCAGGCGGTGCTTGAAAGTGCGTATGAGCAAATTCGTGAAAGTGAAAAGAAACTCAATTTGCAAGCGCTTCCGCCTTCTGCGGCCATTCGCACGTTGGTTGAATTCACTTGGAATTATTACCTTGCGCATCCCGAGTTTTTGACATTGCTTAACAGTGCAAACTTGCACAAAGCCAGACACATACAAGACTCTCCCAATGCCCGTGCCCTGAACTCTCCTCTCATTGAATTGTTGGGTCAAATCTTAGAGAAGGGACGTTTATCAGGAGAGTTTCGTGGGGGTATTGATCCTGTTCAACTCTACGTTTCAATCGCAGCGCTTTCATATTTTTATTTGTCCAACAATTCAAGCTTGTCCGCCATATTTGGTCGCGATCTGATGACGCCTAAAGCCAAGAGTGAGCGCCTGTCCCACATGTGCGAAGTGATCCTAGGGTATGTCCTAAGAAACTAGATTTGATAGCCGGTTGACGCCTGACTTGAGTCATTCCTAAAATTGAATTATTCACTCTTTGGTGAATTAAAGGCTTTCTGACAGCATGCACGACGCATACGGCGTCAGATTTGGCCTGCCGACATTGACTCAAATTTAGGAGGCTTTATGACCCGTTCACGCCGCTTTGCACTGGCTTTCATGGCATCGGTTGCTGCACTTGCTTCTGGTGTGGTGTTCGCCCAAACCAGCTATCCCACCAAGCCTATCAAGCTTGTAGTTCCCTTTCCTGCGGGAAGTACCACAGACATCATTGCCCGAGCCATTGCAGACAAGATGAGCCAAAGCATGGGGCAGCCTCTGGTCATTGACAACCGCGGTGGTGCTAGCGGCACAATCGGGCAGCAAGCCGTGGCCACGGCGCCTGCTGATGGCTACACCATCATGGTTCATTCTTCATCGCACACGGTCAGTCCCTCGACCTTTGCCAAGCTACCGTTTGATACGCTCGGCGACTTTGCCGGCGTCACACCTATTTCAAGTACGCCCAATGTGTTGGTGATGTCGCCGTCTAAAAACATCAAGACATTGCAAGAGTTGTTGGCAGCTGCACGCGCAAAGCCGGGCAGCATGAACTTTGCTTCAGCAGGGCAGGGAAGTGCAACACATTTGAATGCTGAAAAATTCAAGTTGGCGGCCAAAATAGAAGCCACCAATATTCCGTTCAAGGGCTCAAGCGAAGCCGTTACAGAAATCATTGCGGGACGCGTCGATTACTACTTCTCCCCCATTGCCCCAGTCATTGGTCAAATTCGAAATGGTCAATTGGTACCCTTGGCTGTGGGTTCTTCAAAACGTGCAAGCGCTTTACCCCAAGTGCCCACTACAGCAGAAGCGGGTGTGCCAGGTTCTGAATTTAACTTTTGGATTGGCATGATGGTGCCAGCCAAAACACCACGCGACATTGTCAACCGCTTAAACGATGAAGTCGTGAAAGCACTTGCTACACCTGAAGTCAAAGAACGATTCACCGCTTTGGGTGCAGACGCTTGGACCATGAAGCCCGAGCAATTTGACGCATACATCCGCGACGAAATCAAAAGTAATGCAGTGCTGGTCAAGGCGGCTGGACTTGCACCAGCACCTTGATTGGTCATTAATCGTTTTCAAGATTCAATAAAAAGAGAAATTCATGGCGACACAAAGACTTGGCATCATCATGCACGGCGTTACTGGACGTATGGGCATGAACCAACATTTAATTCGGTCTATCGTGGCCATACGAAACCAAGGTGGCGTCACGCTTTCCAATGGCGACAAGGTCATGCCCGATCCTATTTTGATTGGTCGCAATGCTGAAAAAATAGAAGCACTGGCCAAAGCCAATGGCATCACTCGTTTTGGCACAGACCTTGATAAAGCCTTGGCCAACAAAGACGACACCGTCTTCTTTGATGCCGGTACGACGCAAATGCGTCCCACCTTGCTGGCCAAAGCCATTCATGCAGGCAAGCACGTGTATTGCGAAAAGCCCATTGCCACCAATTTGAATGAAGCCGTCGAAATTGCACGTCTTGCAGAAAAGTCTGGCGTCAAACATGGCGCCGTTCAAGACAAGTTGTTCTTGCCCGGATTGCGCAAACTCGACATGCTCAGAAAAGCGGGCTTCTTTGGCAAGATGCTCAGTGTGCGCATTGAGTTTGGTTATTGGGTGTTTGAAGGTGACCTTCAACCGATTCAACGACCCAGCTGGAACTATCGCAAAGAAGACGGCGGCGGCATTATCTTGGACATGGTGTGCCACTGGCGCTATGTGCTGGACAACTTGTTTGGCGAAGTTCAATCGGTCTCTTGCTTAGGTGCCACACACATTCCAACGCGTTGGGACGAGGCCAACAAGCCTTATGAATGCACTGCCGACGATGCGGCCTACGCCACATTCGAATTGAAAGGCCACCAAGGCGAGCATGTGGTTGCGCAAGTGAACAGCTCTTGGACCACACGCGTGAACCGTGAAGACTTGGTAACTTTCCATGTGGATGGTACGCATGGCTCTGCAGTGGCTGGCCTGCAAGCATGCAAAGCCCAAAGTCGTGTCAACACGCCACGCCCCGTCTGGAACCCCGATGTGAAGCAAACCATGACCTTCACAGACCAATGGCAAGAGGTGCCCGATACGCAGTTCTACGACAACGGTTTCAAAATTCAGTGGGAACACTTTATTCGGCACATTGCAGAGAACGAACCCTATCGCTGGACTTTGCCTGAAGGCGCCAAAGGCGTTCAGTTGGTGGAGGCCGCTTTGCAGTCCTGGCAAGAGCGTCGCTGGATTGATGTTGCGCCGCTCAAAATTTAAGGTGCGACATGGCACAACGCATTCAATTACCCAACGCACATGGTCAGCTTGAGGGCTACGAACTGGTAGGCACTGCACCTGTTCAACCCAAGCTGGGTGTGAA
>JACCDX010524345.1_pt1 | contig 10063 bp, 14 predicted proteins | sample 7449681 | NCBI WGS metagenome assembly JACCDX01 (sample SAMN15323450, study PRJNA562643) | freshwater metagenome | isolation source: river surface water | place: USA:Blue River Watershed | collected 2017-08-18
CTTACTTGTTTGCGAGCCTATTCGGAAGCTCTTAAAGATGGTATTCCAGACCCCATAATTTTAAAGCGAACACTTGATTTACTTATAGATAAGAATCATAAAAATGCAGTAGATCCCAATAAGCCAACATTATTCACTCTTGCTCAAAGATTCATTAATGGTGAAATCAAATTTAAGGGGAAGGATAAGAGCAAAGAAACCTTGGACAATTATGCTGCAGTAGCAAAACATCTTAGAGAATACCAAGAGTATTCCAAAAGTAGGGTGGATTTTGATACCATAGATTTAGACTTTTTTTATTCCTATGTCAACTACTTAAAGAACACGAGGAAGTTAAAAGTGAATACTATAGCCAAGGACATTGCCATCATTAAAGTATTTATGGGTGAAGCTGTGGACTTAGAGTATACAGATAACATGAAGTTTAAGCACAAGAAATTTGCTTATAATGAAGAGGATACTGAGCATGTGTATTTAACTGAAGATGAACTTGCTAAATTATATGCTTTAAAAATTACCAATAAGAAATTAGATGAAGTAAGAGACCTTTTTATATTTGGTGCATGGGTTGGTTTAAGATTCTCAGATTTTAGCAATATTAAGCCAGAGAATATAATACAAATAGACGGAGACTATTTCATCAAGACTATTACTCAAAAAACAAAAGAATTGGTAATCATTCCTTGTAATCCAGTTATCATGGAAATATTTGAGAAATATGCCGACCGACCGAATAAACTACCTAAGACAATCAGCAATCAAAAATTCAATGACTATATCAAGGATGTATGCAAATTGGCTGAATTGAATGAAGTGGGTAGGGTTAGTACCAGGCCAAAGGATATCCTTGCAGATTTGGTTTCCAGTCATACAGCCCGAAGGTCATTTGCAACCAACTACTATTTGCAGGGTTTCCCCACTATTGACCTAATGAAGATTACAGGACATAAAACCGAGCGATCTTTCTTGAAATATATCAAAGTGAGCAAATTAGATACTGCTAAACGCTTGAGTGAACATATTAAGGTGAATTGGAGTAAGAAGTTATTGTCCGTTCAATAAATAAGCTTAAGATTAAATATTCATAGTTTGAGTTATATGTATAGTGTAAAGACTATTTATCGAATTGAAAAATTAAAATAATTATTCTGTTTTATTAATTGATTTAGACATTTCATAATGAAAAAGTTGTGCTAAATTAAAAGAACTAACTATAATCTGAATAATAATCGCTAATGTTATTGAAAGCATTAAGTTAATAAAGTACAAAAAAATAAGATTAATAGATTTTATGTAACAGCTTTCTGTGATTAATTTTAGAGAATCGCCCTTTTGTATGTTTACTATTAGCGATATTATTATTGCAATTATTAGTATAAATGTAAGTTGTAAGATATTATATGCAAAAGAAGATGTTATTTTTTGATACAAACTAAAGTCATCTTCTCTCTGAGGCTTACTTATTCTTTGCATTAATTCTTTAGGTAAAAATCCAGTTAAAAATGAAAATGCAGCAATAGAAAATCCGAGTAAATTAGGTATTATATTTATTAAAATATTATCAACTTCAATAATATAATCGAATGTTTTTTCTTTTACAAATATTAGAATAAGTGTTGAGAATAATATGCTAATTACAATACTAGTTTTTATTATTGCAGACTTTTGTTTTCTCCCAACATTTATAAGTTCAGTTAATCCAATAATTTGATCAACGCGTTTGCCATATGTCTTCATCATATTTTTCTATTTTAAAATAAACCAATAAAAAATGAATAAATTTCTTTAGCAAATTCTGGTATTGCCCTTGATGGTACTTTATATTTTGCAGGATGATCTATAGTTTTAATTGTTTTACTAGTTTTCCCATTTTTTATCCTTGCAGTTGCTGTACCTTGACTAGTTGATGCTTCAATAGCGCCTCTTAAAATTCGACCTTTTGATATATCCAAAGATTCTCCATTTTTGTTGTTAGCATTTATTTTTATAGAGTCTGCATTACTTTCTCTCATATCTTCTTCAAAAAAATCTTTCAAATCTTTGCTAAAATCATTTGAATACGAAACTGTGATTTCTAAAGAAAAAAGTTGTTCAGCATTAATAATTTCATCAATGGTTTCCCTTTCTTTTTCAAAATTTATTTCAGGGTAATATATTTTATGATAATTCTTATTCAAAAACTTTGTGAATGCATTATTTAAGAAAGTTTCTACATTAATTGGGTCAATTTTTTCTTTTGAAGTATAACTATAACAAAACCTATGAATTTTTGGTATAAAAAAGTATGAATTTTTTACAGAATTTGCTTTTAAATGATCTGGAATTGCAAATTCTGAATCGATCTCTTTTTTTAAAAGGTTAAACCATTTCTTTTTATCGATATTAGTGTATTCTACAAATTGACCAAAAATTATATTTTCATTTTGTTTGATAGGTATTAATGTATTCGTAACCAAAAGCGCCTCTTTTTCACGAGATGACTTACCACTTATCTCAGATTTGGAAAATTCCTTAAATATTTCTTCATATTTCTCTGGTTCTAAATCCTTATCATCATTCGCTTTTCGAATTATTAAATTTATTACATGAAAATTTGAGTTAGCCATAATAATGTTTTTTCGAATTTACATATTCTGATAGAATATATTTTAAGTACTTATACTTATTTCTAGGTTATTACCTATTTATCTTAAGATATAAAGTAAAAAAAATAGTGGTACTTGTTCTGGAATTAATACAATCTTAGATATCAGAGAACATATCTAAGAAGTCATTACTCATTTTTTCATTTTTAATATTAGGACTGAATAATGGCCTGAAATTATTTACCCCAAGTCGTTGTAAAAATATTGAACCTATTGTGATCTCTGGATTAAATTTCCCACTTAGAAGCATTTTTGATTCAATCGCATTTATAATGTCTTTCTTTTCTTTTGATGAGATTTGTGGTAAAGTATTACCTCCAGGTATATTGTAGTCTTGAGAAAAAATCCAATTAATTTTGTAAATGTGATCATCATTGAAAGGAGCAATATTGAATACCTCTTTTAAAATACAAATATTTCCAGAAAAATAGTAAACTGTAATTATAGAATTGTTGCTTTCTAATTGTTCAATTTTAGTAAGGAAACCATCTTCGTATTTGTAGTAATAATCATTCGAATTTATTATTTTCTCCAATTCTTTAATATTGACAATATCTGGGTAATAAATATTACTTGTCACATGAATGATGCTTGTTATATTTTTGTCCATATAAATATTAGATTACTTTTAAATCACTGGAAAATTTCAAATTTTATACAACCCATTTTTTATTGCATACTTTACAATACCAATTGAGTTTCTGACATTCAGCTCATTTTTGATTTTCAATCTTAGGCCATCTATCGTCTTTTTACTTAAAAACATGGTTTTAGCTATTTCGTCTGAGTTATATTCCTCGCATAAATAGTTTATCAGTTGCAGCTCCTTTTCATTGAAATAGACCGATTTCTTGTAGTTATCTGTTGACTTTTTTGAATGTATTAAGTTGATAATACTATTTTCAACATTTTTACTGTAATAGTCATCCCCATTCATTACAGTATTTATTGCTTTAATAATTTCCTCTTTGTCTTCACTTTTTAACACATATCCATTTGCCCCAGCATCCATCATGTCCATAATAGAGCTTTTTTCATCATTCATAGTTATTGCAATTACTTTCGTATCATTAAAGTGTGTTGCGATAAATTTAGTTGCTTCAATTCCATTTAAAACCGGCATATTAATGTCCATTAAGACTATATCTGGCTTATGAAATTCAAATAATTTAATTAATTCACTACCGTCTACAGCTTCAGCTATAATTTCAAAATCATGATGTGAGCTTAACATGGTTTTTAGGCCATCTCTATATAAAGCATGATCTTCTGCTATGATTATTTTAATCTTCTTTGCCATAAATAGTTGGAATTTTAATTAAATATTCAACACCTTTATTACGATTGAGTAAAAGTTCAATACTTCCTTTTAATATTTCAACTCTGTTTGTAATATTAGTAATTCCATTCCTTTTACTTGAATCAAGATCTATTGAAATTCCGATTCCTTCATCCCTTGTTCTTATAATAAGATGATTCTTGGCATAAGAGAAGAGTATATCAAGTTTGTCAGATTTCGAGTGTTTAATTGTGTTGATAATTATCTCTTTTAATATCCAGTAGATTTGAGCTTTTGATTTTTGATCAAACAACTTGTCTATCTCAATTTCATCTATATTGGTTGTAGTCCTTATGTTAGTTCTACTACAATTTTCATGTATCATATCTTTTATGGCATTATTCAAATTGTTTTTGTTTAATGCACTAGGATAGATATCATTTGTTATTTTATGTAATGTATTCAATCCTTCGCTTACTGCGTGTATGGATTTCTTTAAAGTGTCCGTATCAAGATTGTCTTTATTTAAAGTAGATAGATACATTTTAGTAGTAGATAGCAATGCCCCAAATTCATCATGCAAATCTTTTGCAATTCTTCTTCTTTCTTCTCCTTTTCCTATATATTCAGCATTTAATTTCTCTGTAAATAATTTCCTATTTTTTTGAAATTGTTTGTAAATCAAAAAGCAGAAAAGTATAAATATGAATAATACTCCTAATGCTATTATTAAAATGATGATATAAGTTTCTTTGTATTTTTGATGCATGTAAGACAGTATATGAATAGAATATTTGTTATAAAATTAACCATAATGTAAATTTTATTAATTGATTCCATTATTACTATGTTGTTTTCATAATTATAGTATAAAAATTCAAATACTATTCTAAATGAAATATTGAAAAGAATTGTAATAATTGTTATGATAACTGGTTCTTTGAAAAAGGTTTTATAATTCTTATTCAAGTTAATTGTAAGTGTATAAATTGCAACAACAAAAAGAATAATCGATGATATAACATTAAAGAATTTTATGGATTCATTTATTTTAATGAAAAATATATTCTCAATTAACCAAAAGCCTACACCAAAAATTTTTATGCTTTTAATGTAGACGTTTGATTTTGATAATTTTACCATTAATTCAATTAGAATTATAAGTTCAAACAACATATACAACTTTGCGATATTATTTGAAGCTTCTATATTCCTTGTAAAAATTAACCTATTGGTTGTTAATTCTACTAAGTAAGTTATTATAATATAAAAATATAGTAACTTATACGATCTTTCTTTTAATAAGTATTTAACCAAACTTATAATTGATGGTATTAGTCCGATTTGAATAATTAAAAAAATTTGATTTATATTCAAGATAATTTTTTTATTAAGACCTCATTCTCTGGAGGGCAGTTGGGTGGACACTTTGTACTTAATTCTATTACATATTCATCATCCGCATTTACGCTGCTTGAAATACCTTGGCCTTTTATTGTTATTTCGTTACCATTAGAATCTACTCCTACAAAAATGGCACATATTACATTTTCTTCATTCATTCCATAGTGTATTCTAATTTTCACGCAATCAGGTTGATTTAGAAGCGCTAAAAATGCTTCAGAATCATATGTTTCAGTATTGGGTAATGTAATATCACCTGTAAACACCTTTGATTTATTTTCAAGGTAGGTTTTAACCATTACTTTTCCATCAGCAAGGGGCATTAGATTTTTCATATTGTATAATTTTTAGCAATTATACTCATATAAAAAGCAAGAAACATCAGTATAAGTACTGATTATTTTATTTACTGGATTGTTTCTCTTGTAGTAGCGCAAATTTCTCTTTCTCGGATTTCAGAAGTTCTTCGTAGAGTTTTTTGTTTTCTTCGACCACCTCAATGTATTTCTCTAGTGGATTGAAAGTGCATTGAAAATTAAATGCACTTGTATCATTGAATGTATTTATAAAATTATTGGCAGCATCTTCTGTCATTCTTTCAATGATGTCTTTTGATACATTCATTGCCATGGCTACATCCTTAAGGAATGCTTGATCTACCACTTCTTTTTGTTCAAGTTGACTGATTGCTTGTTGAGTCATATCAAGTTTTGATGCCAGCGTTTCTTGCTTCATCCCTATAATTTCACGAACTTTTTTAATGTTCTTGCCATGGTGAATATTCTGCATAATTTCTAAGTTGTATTTAACAAGTAATTAAAGGTAAAGTACAAGAATGACTTGAGAAAATTACAAATAATTTTAATTTCTCTAAAACTTACAATTTCATTATGAAACCAACTAAGAAACTTGCAAAGACTCCAGATTTGAGGGAAATATACCATCAGAAAGAGGTTTTGGCCATTCTCAAACTTTGGTTGTTCTATTCAAGTCAATCAAAAGAGAAACTTGAAGCTGAGAAATTCAAGTCATTTCATCTACAACTTTCTAATTTTATCAAAGAAAATTGGTAAATTGGAATTATATTTCTCTTTTAATGATAAATTTCACATTTTAACCTTAATTTTCATTAAATTAGAAATATATATCTAATAATGCTTAATTTATTGTAAAATATCATTAATTTTGATAAAATTAGAAATATATTTCCAATGAATAACCAACAAATTGGCAAAATCATACAAGAAAGAAGGGATTATTTGAATCTAACTCAAAAGGATGTGGCTGAAATGGCGGGCATCACGTTTAAGTCTATTTCTGAAATCGAGTTAGGAATAAGGAATCCCTCTATAAATACCTTAAACAGCATTTTAGATGTGCTGGGCTTGGAATTATCGGTTCAAATTAAATCAATGATCTAATGAAAGCAGGAGTGTTCAATAATGGCATTTTAGCGGGCATATTGGAAAAGCGTTTAGATGGTAGCTATACATTTGAATATGATGAATTTTATTTGCAAAATGATAATAACCCATCTATTAGCTTAACCTTACCGAGGAGCATTAAAAGGCACGAATCTGAAAAGCTATTCGCTTTTTTCTTTGGTTTATTATCTGAGGGGGTAAATAAAAATATTCAATGCCGGTTATTGAAAATTGATGAGAATGATCATTTTGGTAGATTATTGTTAACGGCACAGGAGGATAATATTGGATCAATTACTGTAAAACCTTTATAAGATGAAATGCTTAGGATGCTATAAAAAAATAGAGAAAAATGAATATTGCCTTTCATGTAGAAAGAAACTATTTGATGGTAAACGAGTGCCTACTATTTTGGAATTTGATAAACCTAAGGCTGAAAACATAAGTATGTATAACGAGCATTCAAAAAGAATGTCAATATCTGGAGTGCAGTTAAAATATTCACTAAGACTAAATGGCAATACACTTGAATTATGTGAAACTAGTGGTCAGTATATAATTAAGCCAATACCAACAGCAGATCATTTAGAAATGATGGAAGATGCACCAGAGAATGAGCATTTGACCATGCAAATTGCTTCTCAAATTTTTAATATTAAGACTGCACATAATGCTTTAATTTACTTTAAAGATGGTACTCCAGCTTATATCACTAAAAGGTTTGATGTAAAGGGGGACGGGACTAAATACATACAAGAAGATTTTGCACAAATAACCAATAGAACCAAAGAAACCCATGGAGAATCCTATAAATATGAGGGTAGTTATCTTGAAATAGGTGAGCTGATAAAAAAATATGTGCCAGCATCTATGATAGCCATTGAAAACTTCTTTAAGATAATTGTATTTAATTATATCTTCTCAAACGGCGATGCGCACTTAAAAAACTTCTCCTTAATAAGAAACGACTTTGGTGAAATGGAACTATCACCTTCTTACGATTTAATGAGTACAATTATTCATACTCCAGGTGAACGAGATACAGCATTAGATTTATACGATAAAGACCATGAATCAGAGCATTATGCCACTTATGGGCATTATGGAAGAACTGAGTTTATTGAATTTGCAAAGAGACTTGGCATAGTTGAAGTAAGATATATGAGAATGATTAATGAGTTTATTGCAAACGAGACAGCAGTCTATGATCTAATAAAGAATAGTACTTTATCAAGGAAGGCGTTAGATTCATTTATTACTAATTTTAAGTTAAGGATAAAAAGATTGTCTTAGAATTTATAGAGATCATATTAATGTCTATGATTTTTAAAATTTCATATTTTTCGACATTACACTGCTAAAGTGTTTGTATTATTAGTTCTAATTTTCTCTTAATAATTTATATTATAAAGGGCATATTTCATCTATAGCTTTCAATAATATTTTATTATTTTACAACGACGCATTACTTTAAAATACGACGCTCTATAATCTTTGAGTATAAATACTGAATTTTTAAAATATAGTATTTATACTGACATAATGTAAGACTTTCAAGTTTAAATTTATTAATTACTAGTAAATATTTAATCCATAATTAATTATTAAAAATGGACGTTAAAGTGTACGAAAACACTCAAACTTAATTTAATTAATATTAAAAAATTGAAAATGAAAAAATTAGTCCTTTCCTTTTGTTTTATGATTATTACATTTGGCGTTTTTGCTAAAGAAAATGGGTCAGAAAAATTGACAACAAGAAGTACAAAAAATGTCAATAAAGTAGAAAGTGCCTCAAATACACAATTAACTTGTGGAACTGCAACTAATGGGGTTTGGAGTACTTGTTGGTCTGTAGATGTTTCTGTAACAGTTTGTTGTGATTGTGATTCAGTTATTGCAACAATGCAGGCATCATTAATCGCTCGACAAACTGCTAGCTCACTTGAAAGTACAATAGCAATTTTAAATGAAGAATTACCTTGCTAAATTTAAAGCCACAGAATTATAATTCTGTGGCTTATTTAATACCAATATAATGAAACAGATTACAATTTTAACATTTACTATATGCATTTTCGTAAATTCAAACTTTGCTCAAAAGAAAATGCCAGTTACAAGTAAAATAATATATGCATTCTCTCATATAAAGGATACGAATAGGCCAGATATAATCACGAAAGAAGATATGATGTTATATATAACACCTGGTGAATCAAAATATCAAAGTTACACTCTTTATATTATGGATTCAATAAAAAATGAAAATTTTAAAAGAACTGGAAAATTATTTGTATCAAATGGAACAAGAGAACAAATTTTCACAGATTTTGATAACCGTTTACAATTTTCAATTATTCCTTGGATTGAAGATACACTATTAATAAAAAATAATTTAGATTCAATAAATTGGATAATTAAAGATTCAACTAAGAATATTGAAGGTTTTCAATGTTTGAAAGCTGAAGGAGTGTGTAAAGGTAGAACTTATGTGGCGTGGTTTTGTCCAGAAATAGCTATCCCAGCTGGTCCATGGAAATTATCTGGTTTGCCAGGATTAATCTTAGAAGCATACGATTTAAGAAAATCAATAATGTTTGATTTTAAATCTATAACAAATACAAATTTACCTGAATTTATACAGTTGCCAAACAAAACAAGTTTAGTTACAATTAGTGAATATAATAAGATGAAAGAAAGCCTATTAAGCAATCCAGCTGGTTACATAAATAGTGTAATAAACAGTAATGGTCTGTCAATTGGAATTAATTCAACATCAAAAATTGACATTAAAAGTAGTTCTAGTGGAAACATGGCAAGAAAAAAAATAAATAATCCACTTGAGCTATAAACATGTTTTATAAATCTGATTTTAAATTTTATTTGTTATTAATATTTTTTCTTTTTTTCAGTTTTACTTTGTTGTGTCAAAATATTTATTCTGGTTCAATAAAAGATAGTCTTGGTAATCCAATATCAAGTGCCATAATTAAGATTCAAAATATTAATTCGATTAATATAAATTCATATGTTTATTCTAATAAGAATGGACAATTTAATATTAAAGATTTTGATAAAAAAAATTCAACATTAATTATATCAAAACTGGGGTATTATTCAGTAAGTGTAAAATGTGATTCAATTAATGATTCAATTCCATTAATAATTTTACAAAAAAAATATTTTACACTACCAGAGGTGAAAATTAAGAATAATCCAATTTACATCAAATCGGATACTATAAATTATTTTGTTAAATCATTCGAACAAAAACAAGATTTAGTTTTAGGCAATGTTCTGAAACGATTGCC
>JACCDX010657920.1_pt1 | contig 10058 bp, 9 predicted proteins | sample 7449681 | NCBI WGS metagenome assembly JACCDX01 (sample SAMN15323450, study PRJNA562643) | freshwater metagenome | isolation source: river surface water | place: USA:Blue River Watershed | collected 2017-08-18
ATGAATAGTTCTAAATGCGGGAATTTTCTTTGTACATAATCCGAGAGATATTCTGATTCAATTTCTTGGAGAAACCAGTCATCCCATACTGGGATGACCTTCGGTGTTGGGTTAATTTTTTGCTTGAGATCTTGAATGTTTATTTGGTCATAAACTTGATACAAAAATGGATAATTCATCAAAGACTCCGGCTGAGTGCTGGGTCATTTCTATGAAGACTCTCAAATGCCCAACGCCTTTCCGTGCACTGAAAGCAATGTCCACATTGTCCTAATTTTAGACTGGTGCAAGAATGCGTGTCCTTCAAAAGACTTAATTGATATCTATCTTCAATCTTTAAAAATGCATTAATAATTTTATCTTTTGTTAAATGAATAAAAGGGTATCTTAATTTTTTAATAGGCGCTAATTCTTCGATGGTCCTACGAACTGGCTTTCCAGAATGTTCAAAATCCGGATTCTTATTAATTCCGATGAAGACCAAATCCAGCTCATTTTGTTTCAACACCCAAGTGATTCCTTCGCGAATAATTCCCGAATAATCACCTCCATTGGGGATTTCCTTAACAAATTCAATTTCATTGAAAAAAGGATTTTTTAAAATAGCTTCACAATGAAATTGGTAGCCTACATTGTTGTCGATATTGTAGGCTTTCAAAGAAAAACTTCTTTGTTTTCTTTCCAGCTGTAATAGGGCTAAAAGAAATGTCGAATCTATTCCTCCTGAGAATAGGACTCCGATCGATTTTACATTGGGGTCGATATTTAGATTGATATTTAGATCAGAAGCCAGCATCATTATACTCTAGAACGCTTCAGATCCAAATGCAAATTTGGTGAAAGATTTCCTAATGTTTGACTTTTACGAGCCATTTTTCAGTCTGAATTTGCCAAAACCCCAATTAGATATGAGTGATTACGAGTGGGTTAAATACAATCCTAGAAAAGACATTCAGAGGTGGGGCGTGAGTCTCACTTCACTTGATGGTGATACCAAGGGTATCCCAGATCTCGATAGTCTTCACGAATTTAATAAGTTGAATGGGACTAATTATAGCGAAATAGACTTCAAAATTCCTACCAAATACTTCCAACCATTTGAATTTATGCCCGAACTCTTTGATTTAGGACGAAGTCATGTAATCCGCTTAGGTACCGGCGGATTTTTTCCTTTTCATCGCGATTTTGATCCTAATGTATTTCGCCTGGTCTATACGATTAAGGGATGTGATGAAAATAACTTTGTTTGGATTCAAAATAATCAAATATTAAAATTAGCAGATAGTAGCTGGTATTATATTAACACCAAAATGATCCATTCAGTGTTTTCATTTTTTGGATGTGAATTTGCAGTTTTTAATACTCTGCTCAACCAAAAAGCCAAAAGGTCTTTGGTTGAGCACATGAGCATTAAATAAAAAATTAGTTTAAAATTCTTTCAATTGTATTTTTAACTTCAGCTATCTTACTGCGATCGGGAGCTGCTCCCTGGGCAAAATCGGGTCGGCCACCGCCTTTTCCGCCCATTATCCCAGCCACTTCTTTCAAAATGCCTCCAGCCATAACATCTGGATTAAGATCCTTTGATACGGCGACGACCAGTGGATGGGATTCACTTCCTTTTCCGACAATTACAACGACCCCTGTTTGGAGCTTGCTCTTTAATTGGTCGGCCACTTGTGAGAGAATTTCCCTATCTTCAACATCGAGGTCAGCGAAAATATATTTTCCCGATTTCTTTTTTGCAGCCATATTAAAAGGGATAGCTGAAGAATATAATTGTTCTACATTAATGCTTTGAGATTGGGTTTTTTTGATTTCCTTCTCAAGGCCTTTGATTTCATTTTTCTTGCCTTCGATAAACTCTGGCAAACTACCACCTGTTTTCAAAAGAATCTTATCCCAAGCGAGATCAAGCCCCGCGAGCTTCCTTGACTCCATAGATTCAGCCATAAATGTATTGAATAACTGCACGGCTCTTTGGCCTGCAAGAGCTTCGATCCGTCGGACGCCAGCGCTGACCCCAGCTTCACTGACTATTTTAAAAACTCGGATTTGTGATGTATTAGTCACATGGGTTCCACCGCAAAGCTCGGAAGAGTATTCACCCATTTTTAAGACCCTCACTTGATCGCCGTATTTCTCACCAAAAAGAGCCATCGCACCGCTGGCGACAGCTTCTTTGTGATTCATCAAGATTGTTTCCACAGGAATTGAATGGTCGATGGCTTGATTCACGTAAGACTCGATTTGTTCCAATTCCTGGGAGGTGATCGCTTTGTTATATGTATAATCAAATCGAATTTTCAAGTGATCAACCATTTGTCCGGCTTGGGTCACTTGGCTACCGAGGAATTTCCTCAGGGCTGCATGTAAAAGGTGAGTCGCCGAGTGATTGGCGGCCGTATTTCGACGTTGAGAAATGGAAACACTCATTTTAATTTTTTCAGAATTTTTGAGCGAACCCATTTCAACCAAAACATGATGAATATAAACATCATTTTGTTTTGTGCAGTCGAGAACCTTTAATCGAGAATTTGTTCCTAAGATCAACCCTTGATCACCAGCTTGACCACCGCCTTCGGCATAAAAAACCGTTTTCTGAGAAATGAGAAGGCCCTGAGCTCCTTCGGCCAGGCTTTCAACAATTTTTTGGCCATCAGATAAGACCAGAACTTGAGTTTCAGTTTCAAGATGATTGTAGCCAGAAAATTCCGTGGCTTTAGTTTTCTTCTGAGCTTCTTGAGTGAGGGCAATTAAATGAGCCTGGTCCGATGAAATTCCTTTGCCCTTCCAGCTGGCCTTAGCTTTTTCCCGTGCCATTTCCATTTCATGCTCAAAAGACTTTTCGTCGATTTCAAATCCTTGCTCAGCACTCATGAGTCTTGTTAGATCAGAGGGGAAACCATAGGTGTCATAAAGTTTGAAGACAATGTCCCCGGCAACAATTTTCTTCCCAGCGGATTTCAATTTTCCGAGCTCTTGGCTGAGGATCTGTGTCCCAGTCCCCAGTGTGGACATGAATCGATCCTGCTCATCTTTAATTGTAGAAAGTATCAGGTTCTGTCTTTCGCGAAGCTCGGGATAAACTGAAGACATGGAGTCGATGAGACTCTGACTGACCTCTGGCAGAAAAGCCGGACCGCCAGAAAGCATCTGTGAAAAGCGAATGGCTCTGCGCAGGATTCTTCGCAGAACATAACCGCGACCCTCATTCGAGGGAAGTGCTCCATCGGCGATTAAAAATGAACTGGAGCGAACATGATCGGCGACAACTCTGAGAGCGGCGACCTGGCTTTTTTCTTCATCAGAGAGTTTATTGTGAATTCCATCAGCATTGAGCTGCTGGATGGTCTGCAAAAGATTTTCTTTTTTTGAAATCGCAGCCGCCTTTTGAATCATCGGCCAAAACAAATCTGTATCATAATTGTTGAGCTTGCCTTGCATGGCTGCAACAACTCGCTCAAGACCAGAGCCGGTATCAACAGAAGGTTTCGGGAGTGGCTCCATTTTTCCCGGAGCGCTTTCAAAATACTGCATAAACACGAGATTCCAAATTTCAACGAATCGATCTTCTCCGGCTGCGATTCCCTTAAAGGGATCAGCTTCTCGGCCAGCTCGTGGGCCGTGATCATAAAAAATTTCAGAACAAGGGCCGCAGGGGCCAGTATCGCCCATGCGCCAAAAGTTATCTTGATCGAAACGGAAAATTCTTTCTCGAGGGACACCTTCTTGTTGGTGCCAGATATCCGCCGCCTCGTCATCGCTCAAATGAACAGTGACATAGAGTTTTTCTTTTGGAATCGCGAGCTCCTCAGTCAAAAATTTCCAAGCGAGACGAATGGCCTCTTTTTTAAAGTAATCCCCAAATGAAAAGTTCCCGAGCATTTCAAAAAAAGTATGATGCCTGGCCGTGAAACCAACATTTTCGAGGTCATTATGCTTTCCACCGGCGCGAACGCATTTTTGGACAGTTACAGCTCGTGTGTAGGGCCTTTTTTCAAGGCCTAGAAAAGTATTTTTGAATTGGTTCATTCCGGCGTTCGCGAACATCAAAGTATTGTCATTTTCAGGGATCAATGAAGAGCTCGGGACTGCTGTATGCGCATTTTTCTCAAAGAATTGGACAAATTTGTTGCGAATTTCGATGCTGCTGATAACTTTACATGTCGAATTTGAAGATGGAGCCATAAACGACCTTTCTGACTGTGTCTGAACTAAAACCTCTTGCTAAGAGAAACCGACCGACTTTTCCTCTGTCAGCTGGTTTTTTGCTTCTGCCATTGAAGAACTTATTCTCGACAAGCTCGAGGGCTTTTTCAAGCTCTTCCTGCTCTTTGCGCTCAACTCCGGGAAGTCCTTTTTTGTGGAGATATTGATTAATGTACTGCGGGCCTTTCCCGCGGCGCCGCAAGCTGTCCGCCACTTTTTCGGACAAGGCCAAAAGACTTTCTGGCGAGTTGGGCAGCCAACCTCTTTCTTTTCCATAGGTGATGGCCTTTTCAATGTCCTCTGGAGAGAAAGTGTCCTTCATTTTCTGGCGAACTTCCTTTTCAGAATGGTCGCGCCGCGAAAGAATATTCATTAATTGAGCGATCGGAGAAATTGCCGGCCGAGGCTCTTTAGGGCCTTCCTGAGATATTTTTTTAAAGGGTCTAGAATATCGGCGAAACATAGCTTTTTATAGACTGAAGCCCAGGCTCTCGTCATCCTATTGTCACCAGAGTCAATTTTAGACTGAAAACGAAAGGATATTTATGAAAATTGTAGTATCAACTCTTGTTCTTATTTTTGCTTCGATGTCATTTGCCGGGGATGCTGGCTGCGGATTGGGGAGCATGATAATTTCTAAGAACTCAAAGCTTCTTCAGCTTTTTGCAATGACAACCAATGGATCTTTCCTATCTCAAGGATTCGGAATTACATCCGGTACTTCTGGCTGTAGCGCCAGTGGTTTAGTGATGACAGATAAAGAGTCTCAGTATTTTGTTGAGGTGAATCAACAAGACTTGACCCGTCAAATGGCTCAAGGACAGGGCGAAAAGTTGGAAACTCTCGGCGTTCTTCAAGGTTGCAAGTCTCCAGAAGCAAAAATTGCTTTTGCAAAAACAACTCAAGAGTCATTTTCTCAAATTGTGACCAGTGAGGATATTTCAGCCACGGAATTTGTGAGCAACTTAAAACAGGTCACTCAAAAGAATAAGGACCTGACTCAAGTTTGCCAGTTCGCTTCACTTTAGAGCGGTAGCGATTCACAAGGTTCTTGCATCCAATTAAAACTCTTTCTTGAATTTTTGCCAGAGGCTCGATTTGATGAGATTTCATGAATCGTCACCTCTGGTTTTTTATTTTTGTGGCTTTATTTTCTTTTCGAGCTTCGTCGGAAGTTCTTTCACCTCCGTCGAACGCAATAGTTCTTCCGTCCCGTCACATGAGCCAAATGCATAATATCAATGCCCAAGTGCTCCAAACTTTGAGCCGTAGCTCGGCGTGGCGATCCTTACTGCATGCAGATGATAATGGGGTTTCCAGGGTTCGAGGAGCCAATTTTTTTCTGGCAACCCAGGGGGCGAGCGATCCATATCAGGAGCTGGAAATGAATTTAGACCTGATGACATCAGAGAACTTGGAAATTGCCAAAAATATTCAGTGTCGATTTCCAGCCCGCCGCGAATTTTTTCGCAAAAATTTGCCTGGATTTGAGAACTTTGTACAAAAGTGCGAGGAAAGAGACGCGTGGATCTCAAAACTTAAGCCTGAAAAACTATCCCTGGTTTTCGCCGCGGGATATCTGAACTCAGCCGCATCCTCCTTTGGGCACACCTTTTTGCTGATCAAAACAACTGGTGACCGTGGAGACCTCTTAAATTATTCAGTCAATTTTTCTGCAAGAACGGGAGATGATGACGGAGCTCTGTTTGCTCTTAAGGGTTTGTTTGGATTTTATCCTGGAAAATTTGCGCTGCTGCCTTATCACCAGCTGATCAAAGATTATGTGAATTTCGAGGGGCGGGACCTTTGGGAGTACGAACTTGGCTTCTCGGCGGAGGAAATTCGTTTATTAATTTATCATCTTTTTGAGCTAGAACAGGGATATTTTGATTACTATTTTATTTCTCAAAACTGCTCCCAGATGCTCATTGAGCTATTATATGTGGTTCGACCTGATTCAGTCTATTCTCAGAAGGATCCCTTGTTTGTAGTACCCATAGAAACGCTGAAGAAAAATCAAAATATTTTAAAATCAGAAAAATTCCATCCCTCAATGCAGTCATCACTGCACAGGCAATGGCAGGTATTGTCTCCTCGCCAACAATCCTATGGAAAGCGGGTGCTGCGAGAGATGGTGAGCTCTGGGGGGGCGCAAAATTTGACTACAATTAAAGCGGCACTCAGTGAAGACCCCGGCTTGAGTGAGTTCAAATCAGAAGAATGGATTCCAGTTATAGAGGCCCTTCAACTTTATTCAACCATGAAAGAAAATGAGGGAAGCCTGTGGAAGAAAGTCTCTTTTCATTTAGCCAAAGAGCGCAGTCAAATCACCGGATCAACAGACCCAGTGGGCGTTCCACTGCCGTCAACACCGATGAGGTCACATGAACCCAGTGAGCTTCGATGGGGCGTATTGCAAGACAGTAATTTAAAAAGCGGCAGTAAAGGGAAAAATCAGGGCACTCAGCTCATCTTGGGATGGCAGCCTGCATATCATGAGGCCGTTGCTCGATCTGATGGTTTAGTCTTTGGGTCTGAACTAAAGATATTAAATATCAATTTTTCTTTCACGGAAAATGATTCAAAGCTGAACAGCCAAATAGAAGCTTATGATCTTATTTCTTTGGTTAATCCAAGACCTCCCCAGCCATTTGAATGGCCGCTTTCATGGGGAATTCGTTGGTCTGGAGATCGCCTGCAAGATGAAGGAAATCTTAACCATCTCTTTGAGGGCCGATTGGGATATACCATGGAGCCACTTGGTTCGAGCCATAACAGACCAAGTTTATTGGCTGCATTTTTTGTAAAGAGTGAGATAATAGCCACCGAAGGCTCCTCATTTAACCAACCTCATTGGGGATGGGGCCCCAGCCTTTGGATTCACTATTCGCCATCAAATCGACTGAGATTCAATTCAGAGCTTTACGCAAATTTAGATCGCGTCGGCGAAGTAACCAAGCGCTATTATTACGCTAAATTTTCTTTTGGATTTGATTTAAAGGAAAACTGGAGCTTGCGAGTTCACAGAATTTCACGGTCCTTTGAAAAGGGCGAAAATAGCCAGTTTCAGGTGGAATTCGTTAGAGATTTTTGATATTTGAAGAGTCATTAAAGTATCGATAAAGTACCTTTAAAAAAATATAAATGAAAATGGAAAAGCAGAGCGTGCAAATTAGACCACTTGAGGTTGCTGATTTAAAAGCCCTTAAAGCTTTTACTGATCGAGAGATTGGTGCCGGTTACTATTCGGTCGAAGAACTCGAAGATATACTTAAAAGATCGCAAAAAAATGGTGTCATGGCTTCATTTCTCTTGTTGGATGAAGATGGCATTCAAGGGGTTCGTTTTACTTATCCTCCAGGTCAATGGCATCATGGGAAGGGCCAAGGCTTAAACCCACAGCTGTGGCCCTATAAGTTAGAGGAAACTGCCTATTTTCAAAGTTTATTTTTATCCGCAAAAATGCAAGGGACAGGTTGGGGCGGGAAGCTTTCGCAACGATCGATCGAATCGCTGCTCGAGCTTGGCGCCAAGGGTATTGTTTGCCACTCATGGAAAGAAAGTCCGAACAATTCTTCTTCAAAATATCTTTTAAAAATTGGTTTCAAAATAGTTACTGAGCATCCAAAATACTGGCAATTCGTAGATTATGAGTGCACTCGCTGTGGAAAGCCACCTTGCCAATGCACAGCCATCGAAATGTATTTAGATTTTAATCGTGATTTGAAAAAAGGGGAGATTCTATGAGCACATCTTTTTGGTTAGATCGAAGTCCACAACATCCTAAAAAAAGTTATGATGTTGTGATTATTGGTGCAGGGATCACGGGGCTGAGCACAGCTTACTGGTTGCAAAAAGAAGATCCTAATCTCAAAGTAGCCATCATTGAAAAAAATAGAATCGCCTTTGGCGCCTCTGGCAGAAATGCTGGCTTTATCACCTGCGGTTCCGTGGAGCATTTTAGCCGAATGATCAATAAGCATGGATTGGAACAAGCGACTGAAATTTGGAAATTTTCAGAGACCAACTTGCGCCTTTTGGAAGAGGAAATTATTCAAGAAAAAGGCGGCGAGATTCAGTTTGAGAAAAAGGGAGCTTTTTCTTTAGCGGCTCAAGAAAATGAATTTGCAGAACTCAAGAAGACCTCAGAGATTATGGCCAAGCTAGGTATTCCCACAGAGATCCTGGAAGGTGGAGATGTCGAGAAACGATTAGGAGCGGTGAATTTTGTTGGGGGCATCAAGTATCTTGATGATGCTTCGACCAATCCAGTTCGCTTAATAGAAACAATCCGTTCAAAAATTAAGGCGGATCTTTTTGAAGGAGTTGAAGCCAAAGGATTTGAAGATGCTGATGGCGGAAATAAGTTGGTTCTCACTGACAAGGGTAGTTTTGAATGTTCGATGGTGGTGCTCGCGCTGAATGGTTATTCATCTCAGCTTCATCCCTATTTTGCCGATAAAATTTTCCCAACAAGGGGCCAGTGTTTAATGATGGATAAGGTTCCTCGTTTTATGGAAGGACCTTGCTATGCTAATTTCTACCTCGATTACTTTCGACAAATTCCCACCGGGGAACTTTTGATTGGGGGATTCCGACAAATAGAAAAGGCCACCGAAGTGGGGACTTCTGATCATATTACGCCTATTATTCAAGATTCGCTTCATGACTTTGTAAAAACCTATTTGCCGAAGCTTCAACAGGCGAAGGTGACTCATCGTTGGGGCGGGGTCATGGGGTTTTCAAAAGACGGAGAGCCTATGCTCGGAGCCATTCCAGAGGATCCGATGATTTTCTTTGCCGGGGGCTACACGGGTCATGGAATAGGACTTGCCTTCAATACAGCGAAGACTTTGGTGGATTCGATCTTCGGTCGTGAAATCCCCAGCTGGATTTCTGCGAAAAGATTCGGCTAAAAAGCTGCAAGGCTGTAAAAGCCAGAGCTGGTGAAAAAGCCTTAGGCTTAAATATTCAGTTTTTGCTTAGCCAAATAGGCCCGCTTTTTTGCAGCCAGGTCTTTCCTTAATTTTCGCAAGGTAGCCTTCCAATATTGGATGTTTTTCTAACAAATTTCCTTTACGGGCCCATTCCAATGGCTGAGCCAGCATGATGTCCGCTGCGCTAAACTTTTCGCCCAGCAAGTACTGGGATTTTTGAAGTATTCCTTCGAGCATCTCGAAGGAAGGTCGTGCTTCTGAATAGAGACCATTTAATTTTTTTGATTTTTCTTCCTCCGAGAGGCCTTTGTTCCCGAAGACTTTAAACAAAAGAGGATCTAATGTAGCCGTCGAAAAAAATATCCACTTCAAATATTCACCGCGAAGATTTGAATCGATTGAAGGCGCTAAACAAAACGGCTTTGAAAGTTTATCTGCTAAATAAATAGCAATTGCACCAGATTCAAAAATTGTCGTTGGACCATCTTTGAGAACTGGTACCATCGAAAAAGGATGAATTTTTTTATAGCTATCGCTCTGGTGTTCAGCCTTTTCACCATCAAGAATTTTCAATTCGTAGGAAAGCCCCAGCTCCTCTAAAAGCCATCTGATTTTTCCGCTTCTATCTTGGGGAGCAAATGAATAAAGTAGTAATGCCATATTAACCTCTGATGGGAGCAACATAGAGGAGCCTTCAGAAGGAGTCCAGATAAGGCCGATTTATATGCAGATAGCCGATCACGGTGCTGCGGGGTTAAAGTTTATTTTTCAATCTCAAACGAATAGGTCCCTTGAACTTCGAAAGCTCCACGACTTGACCCTTTTGAGTGATTTCGATGAAGCCCTTTGCGACGAGCCTTCGGGCGGCCTGGCGGACTTCCTCCATCTTCTCAGGATTCTGTTTGTCAG
>JACCDX010264499.1_pt1 | contig 10056 bp, 4 predicted proteins | sample 7449681 | NCBI WGS metagenome assembly JACCDX01 (sample SAMN15323450, study PRJNA562643) | freshwater metagenome | isolation source: river surface water | place: USA:Blue River Watershed | collected 2017-08-18
CCGCATGCGCCGACATCGATGGCAGCGAGACCACCTCCGCATTCACACTGACATCTTCACCGAAAATTCGTACCGAACGCGCGCCCTCGACCAGTTTTGCGCCCCGCGTGCCGCCGGCCTGATAACCAGCGAACACAATGCTGTTGCGATGGTCGGGCGCCATATTGATCAGATGGTGTAACACGCGCCCACCCGTTGCCATGCCACTGGCAGAAACAATAATCACCGGATAACTCAGCTGACGAATTGCACGTGAATCATCGGCGGTCCGGCTGATTCGCGCCACTTTGGCCATACCTTCGCACTGCGACGGCGTGAGCCTATGGTCGGCACGATGACGCTGGTAGATACGGGTGCTGTCAATCGCCATCGGGCTGTCGAGGAACACGGGCATATCCGGAATACGACCCTCCCGCTTGAGCTGGAAAATCTCGAACAGTAAATTCTGCGCACGCCCCACTGCAAAAGCCGGTACCAACACACTGCCACCGCGCGCGGCAGTACGTGTAATGACATCGGCAAGCGCATCGGCACTGCTCTCCACTAAATGCTCGCGGTTGCCATAGGTTGATTCGATAACCAGCGTGTCGGCATGCTCGATCGGAACCGGCGCGCGCATCAGCAGATCATCCGGCCGGCCGAGATCACCGGAAAACAGCAGACTGCCTTTCGCGGTGCGGAATTCAACAGAGCTGGCCCCGAGAATATGACCCGCCTGACGCAGGCGCAGCTTCATTTTTCCGAGGTCGAGCGATTTATCGAAAGGCAGCGGCCGGAAAAATTTCAACGCATGACGCGCATCTTCTTCGGTATACAGCGGCAAGGCCGGATGATGCCGGGATGACTGCCGGCGATTCGCATAGCTGGCATCTTCTTCCTGAATGTGTCCGCTGTCGGGCAGGAGTAAGCCACACAAATCGATCGTGGACGGTGTGGCGTAAATGGGACCGCGGAATCCATTGCGGATCAGCAGCGGAATCGCGCCAGAATGATCCAGATGCGCATGGGTCAGTACCACAGCATCGAGCGATTCGGGATTGAAGTTGAATGGCTGCCAGTTCAGCTGCCGCAGATTTTTATAGCCCTGAAACAGGCCGCAATCCACCAGAATACGCTGGCCCTGATGCTCGATAAGATACTTCGACCCGGTGACCGTGCTGGCAGCCCCCAGAAACGACAGCTTCATCGCGTGCGATTCTGATTCTGGCATACGGCCCCCGTGGTCCTGAAAGCGTATATTGTACTTTGTCAGCACCTCTTCTTGCCCCACAGCACAAACCCTGCGATACCCATGACTACTGCCTCGCGCACCGGCCTCGATACCCAGACCGCACTCAAACGTCTCCGCGAGGAAGGACCTAATGAGCTCGGCATTTCCCAGCGACGCACGCTGCTCCAGATATTGCTCGAGGTCGTACGCGAGCCCATGTTTTTGCTGTTGCTGGGTGCAGGTGCCATTTATTTTGCGATGGGTGACAGCGGCGAAGCGCTGATCTTGCTGACCTTCGTTTTCATCATCATGGGAATCACCGCATTTCAGGAGCGGCGCACCGACAATGCGCTGGCAGCACTACGCGACATGTCAAGTCCGCGTGCACTCGTCATCCGCAGTGGTGAAACGCTGCGCATCGCCGGCCGCGATGTCGTCCGCGAAGATGTGCTCTTGCTGGCCGAAGGCGACCGCATTCCTGCCGATGGCATCCTGATCGATGCACATGAGCTGGCGACCAATGAATCCATGCTCACCGGCGAATCGGAATCCGTGATGAAGCAAGCCGGCGACAAAGTGTATGCAGGCACACTGGTCATTGCGGGTCAGGGCATGGTGCAGGTGACCGCAACGGCGCATCACACTGAGATGGGTCGCATCGGCAAATCGCTGGAAAGTATCGCTATCGTCCATTCGCCCCTGCGCGAGGAAATGGCCCGTCTGACGCGCAGGCTGGCGACCATGGGGCTACTGCTCTCTTCCGGGCTCGTGCTGCTGTTCTGGCTGTTACGCGGTGGCTGGCTGGATGCGCTGCTGGCGGGCATTGCACTGGCAATGTCACTGCTGCCGCAGGAGTTCGCTGTCATCATGATTATTTTCATGGCGATGGCCGCACGCAGGCTCGCAGCGCAACAGGTGCTGACGCGTCGCCTGCATTCGATAGAAACCCTGGGCGAGACCTCGGTACTATGTGTAGACAAAACCGGCACGCTGACTGAAAACCGCATGCGTGTCGCAGCACTTTGCGCAGCTAACCAGACCATTAATGTCAGCCAGCCGCTGTCAGCAGCGCTGCCGGACACGCATCTGGAATTGCTCGAATATGCGGTACTGGCCAGCGAGATCGCACCACATGACCCGATGGAGCAGGCGTTTCATCAGCTGGCGGACAAACATCTGAGCCATACCGATCGCCTGCATCCGGACTGGCAGCTGGCGCGCGAGTATGAACTTTCACCCCAGCTGCTGGCGATGACGCATTTGTGGCAGGTTGGCGAGGGGCCGCACGACATCGCCGCCGCCAAAGGCGCACCGGAAGCAATCGCAGAATTATGCGCGCTGCCAGCCGAGTGGCGCGACGCAATCGCTGAACAAGCGGCAGCATTGGCTGACCAGGGGCTGCGTGTACTGGGCGTCGCACGCGCACTGCACCACACTGAAACACCCTGGCCCGCGCATCAGCAGGCTTTTGATTTCACCTGGCTGGGACTGATTGCACTCGCTGATCCGCTGCGTGCCGAAGTACCTGATGCTGTCGCCCAGTGTCAGCGCGCCGGCATACGCGTGATCATGATTACCGGAGATCATCCACGTACCGCGCGCGCGATTGCCCGACAAGCAGGCATTGACAGCAGCGATGTGATCACCGGCAGCGAGATTGCCGGCATGACCCCGCAGCAAATTGCTGAGCGCGTGGCGGTGGTCAATGTCTTTGCCCGTGTCAAACCCGCGCAGAAACTGGCGCTGGTCGAGGTATTGAAATCACAAGGCCACGTCGTGGCGATGACCGGGGATGGCGTGAATGATGCGCCCGCGCTTAAAGCCGCGCACATTGGCATCGCCATGGGACAACGCGGCACCGATGTCGCGCGCGAAGCAGCATCACTGGTCCTGCTGAAAGATGATTTTGATTCCATCGTGCAGGCGATACGCATGGGACGGCGGACCTTTGCCAACATGCGGCAGGCAATGATTTACACACTGGCCGTGCACATCCCCATCGCAGGTCTTGCCCTGTTGCCGGTGTTGTTCGGACTACCGCTGATACTCGCACCACTGCACATCGCGTTTCTGGAACTGGTGATCGATCCGGCCTGCTCAATTGTGTTCGAGGCTGAAGAGGCCGAAGAAGATCTGATGACCCTTCCACCGCGTAAAAGCAGTGAAGCCCTGCTGTCGGGCCCGCATATTTTCAGGAGCCTCGCGTTCGGCGGCCTGACCACGGCGATTATTTTCGGCATGTACGCCTGGGTTCTGTCGCAAGGTCTTGCAGCTGCAACAGCCGCTACAGCCGCGTTCGTGACGCTGGTGACCGCGAATGCCGCCCTGATCCTGCCCAGCCGCTCTTCACAGGCGCAATGGAAACACCTCTGGCGCAAGCTGACGCCGACCTCGCTCTGGGTGTTGGGCCTCACGCTACTGGCGATGGCTGCGATCACCAGCATTGAGACTCTCGCACAGCCTTTTCGCTTTGCGCATCTGAGTGCCGAAGGCTGGCTGGGCAGCTTCCTGCTGGGTCTGTTGATGCTGCCTGCCTTTCAGGTCATCAAAAAAATCAGTCTGAACTTCTCTGATGCATAACCTAAAACATTTTTTCCATCGCTGAAAGTTCGAACGTCACTGGATCCGGGCCTGTACCGAGATAAGGTTTGAGAAGCTGACAGATCAAAAAGACGCCTGGCGTTCAGACCACTGCCAGTTGCCTCATCTGATCAAACGGCGGCATGATGGTTTTTTTCAGTAGCTTCTCGATTTCTGGCGGAGGCAGGCCGGGCGACACAATGTATCCCTGGATTTCATGACAGCCGATTTTCTGCAGCAACTTCAATTGCGCCAGTGTTTCAACGCCTTCAGCCACGACCTGCATATCCAGCGCCAGTGCCATCGATACCACCGCACGGTAAACAATTTCACCTTCGGATCCCTCAGCAAGTGCGCGCGTGAAAGCCTGATCCACCTTCAGAACATCGACATCGAGCCGGTGTAACTGCGCCAGTGATGAGTAGCCTGCACCAAAATCATCAATCATCAGCCGGGCCCCTTGCCGGCGCAGGGCATCCAGTTCGCTGGAGACGACACTGCTGCGATCCACGACAGCGGATTCGGTCACTTCGACCTCCAGCCACTGCGTCGGAAGCTGGTATCGCTTTACGATTTTTTCAAAAAAAGTCGCCGTTGTTCCCGATTTCAGCTGATAAGGTGAAATGTTGACCGAGACAGGCACCACGCGTACGCCACGGCTACGCCATTGATCCAGCTGCATCGCGACTTTTTCAATCACCATTTCGCCGATAGGTACAATCAGCCCGGCATCTTCAGCGACATCAATAAAGTCGAGCGGATAGACCAGTCCCCGTTCGGGATGCTGCCAGCGTAACAAGGCCTCAAGGCTGCACAGCTGGCCGTCCAGTGCTGTAACACGCGGCTGATAATGAACGATAAACTCGTCGTTCTCTATCGCTCGCCGCAATTCGCGTTCCTTGCTGAGTCTGTGAAGGAGCGCCTCGGACAAGCCGGGATGATAAAAATGATGTCGTGCCTTGCCCTCCGACTTCGCCGCATACATCGCCACATCGGCGTGCTTTAGCAGCGTTTCTGCATCTTCGCCGTCACTGGGATAGATACTGATACCGATCGATGCCGACATCGGGTTGCCCGCCCCGGCACTGAGCGTAAAGGACTCGCTGAGGCTCTGAATAATATTGCCGGCCACCCGCACGAGATCGTTATCACTGCCGAAATTTTCGAGCACCACTGTAAATTCATCTCCGCCCAGACGGACCACATGATCACTGGCACGCACGGCATGGCATATACGATTTGCCGCCTGTATCAGCAACTCATCACCCGCCTGGTGGCCCAGTGTGTCATTGATGATTTTGAAGTTATCCAGATCAATAAAAAACAGTGCAAGGCGATGATGAGCGTGTTGCGCTCTCTGCAGGGCTTCCGGCAAAAAATGGCTTAGCCAGCGACGGTTGGGCAAGGACGTGAGTGAGTCTTTATTGGCAAGATCCGCTAGCATCTGCTCATGCGCCTTGAGGTCCGAAATGTCGCGCAAGGTCAGCGCGATGCCTGTGCCGGAATGCATCGCCCGACGGTAAATCCACTGGGCATTCAGTCCGCTGCCCGAGGGCACACGAAATTCGTCTTCATAGATACCGTCGTCCAGTGCACGGCGGCAAATGTACAAGAGATCCTCGCGCAATCTGTCCTGAATGAGTTCACTGGCCAGCTTGCCTGTCAGACAGCTGCGCGTCGAGCCAAGCAGTGCGGCTGCACGATCATTGCAATCCTCAATATGAAAATCGATCAGCTCGCCGCCGATCGCAGACACCGGGCGCAGCATGTAGAAACCTTCATTGGCCGCATCCGTTGCCATCCGATAGGTGGAGCGTACATTTTCTTCGGCACGACGTCTGGCCGCAAGCTTTTGCGAGAACCAGATACCGACAGCGGCAAAGATCAGAAATAACAACGTGGCTGTCGTGGCAGTCAGCCGATAATTACGGGCCAGTATTTGATAACCACTGAACGCTTCCTCTTCTGTCAGCCCTGCCAGAGCGATCAGCGGATAGCCGTCCAGTTTACGCCAGGCGACATAGCGTCTTTTACTGTCGCGAAATTTCTCTGCGGGCTCTAGCCGGATACCCTGATCTTCCCGGAATTGCGGAAAATCGAGATAGAAAACAATCGCCTCGCCGCTGCCATTACCCAGTCGGGTGGCCAGTAGTGGTCCGCTGTTCAGGCGAACACTCACAAAATCATGCGTTCCTCGCAGGGCATCATGCTGGAAAGTTGCAAGAAATTCAGGTCGTACCGAGATCACGGCAACGCCACCAAAGCTGCCGTCCGCATGCGTCAGACGTCGCGAAAAATAAATGAGCCTGTCATCGACCTGGGGGCTCTGATTCTCAAGCGTAATCAGCAAACCAAGGCAGCAGGCATTTTTATGTTTTTCGAAAAATCCACTCTGAACGAAGCCGTTTTTTTCATTCGACGTGCTGGAGGCTTTGATCGGCGTACCCTGCTCGTCAAGTATGTAGATAAAAAAATCACCCCGGTCCGGAAAGAGCCCGTGCCGCCGATCACGCTCCAGATCCATGGTCGCAGGGGTATCGCTCCATTTGACTTCAATCCCGCGCAGAATCTGATTCATTTGCTCGGCAAGCAGGCGTAATTGCGTCGCATAAGAGTTACTCAATGAGCTTGCCTGATGCATCGTATGCGAGCGCAACCGCTGCTCTTCCTGACGCAGTGATAATTCGGTGGTTAGCCAGAGCAATATCACCAGAACGAGCAAACCCACAATCCATGCTGTCATTGCCATGGATTCATGTCCGACACGTGCAAAAATTTTTCTGAAATTATCTGTGGACAAGGCCACTGCATTTCCCCGATAGCTGCAGCCCCTCGACCGCCGCAGCTTCGAAAGCACCTGATAGCATTGGTTCCCCGGCTGCAAAGGGAAAAAAGAATGCGTCAGATCATTCGACGCAAAGCAACCCGCTATGAAAGATCAATCCGGCCGGGGAAAACGCCGGTAGATCACAAAGAAAGAAATGATCCGTCGGGTAGTTTTTAGACTTCCGGGAAGCAAATCACATGATCGATTTCCATGCGTATGCCAATCATTTCACCGATCGCATGATCGTGATGACTGGACACCAGAGAAACGAACTGCTGCCCGTTGGGCATGGCCAGTGTATAAAGAAATTGCGCGCCACGAAATGCCTTGCTGATCACCCGCGCCTTGAGCGGACTGGCGTCATCATGCTGAATATCATCCGGTCGCAACAGCATGCGGGCCCGGGCACCTGACTTCAGCGGCGGGGACAGATCACAGACAAACGTACCGAGTGCATTCTGCAGATGGCCCTGCGCATCAATATCCCCCGAGACCATCACACCCTCGCCAATGAAACCTGCGACAAAGGGATTGGCCGGGCGATGATATAAATCCATCGCCGTGCCCCATTGCTGCAGGTGGCCTTCGGCCAGTACCGCAATGCGGTCAGCAACAGCAAAAGCTTCATGCTGATCATGCGTGACGATAATGGCGGTGGTGCCTGTTTCTTTGAGAAGATCACGAACCTCCACTGCGAGCCGTTCGCGCAGCGCGATATCCAGATTCGAGAACGGCTCATCCATCAGCAGCAACTCGGGCCTTGGTGCGAGCGCTCGCGCGAGCGCCACCCGCTGCTGCTGACCACCCGAAAGCTCATGCGGTGAGCGATGCGCAAGCGATGCCAGCCCGACCAGTTCCAGCATCTCGGCCACCCGTCGCTGGCGTTCCGCAGCCGGCATCGCATGCAAACCAAAACCGATATTGCCCGCGACATCCAGGTGAGGGAACAATGCGTAATCCTGAAACACCATGCCGATCTTCCGACGTTCGGGCGGCACATGCTGCGTCGGGCTGCTGACTTCACGCTGCATCAGCACGATACGCCCTGACTGCACCGGCTGAAATCCGGCAATGGCACGCAAGACGGTGGTCTTGCCGCAGCCGGACGGACCGAGCAGGCTGGCGATTTCGCCTTTGTCGATTTGCAGTGACAGGTCTTGCAGTACCGTTTGCGATGCGTCGCGCGAACGATACGAGAGCGTCAGCGCTTCCAGCGCCAGCGCCCTGACTTGCACATCGATCCCTTCAGCTCGCTTCATTTTTCACTTTCCCGCACCAGCAAGATCACCGGCAACAAACCCGCCGCCACAATACACAGACTCGGTAGCGCAGCGCGCTCCCACATACCTTCCGAACTCATCTCGAACACTCGTACCGCCAGCGTGTCCCAGCCAAAGGGACGCGTCATCAGCGTGATCGGCATTTCCTTCATCACTTCCACAAACACCAGCAGACTCGCACCCAGCCAGCCGGAGCGCAGCATCGGCAAATGCAAGCGTCGCAGTGTCTGCCAGCGATTCAGGCCCAGACTGCGTGCTGCCTGTTCCTGATTCGGCGTGATGCGCTGCATCGCTGCCTGCATCGGCTCAAACCCCACGGCCATGAAACGCGCCGACAGTGCCAGCAGCATCACCGCCAGCGTGCCCTTAATGACCGGCGCTGGCAAAACACCCAGATATTCCCAGAATGGCAGCAACTGCAAATCCAGCCAGGCAATCGGCACGAACAAGCCCACCGACAGTAACATGCCCGGTAACGCATAACCGAGCGTGGACAGACGTACCCACCACTGCGTCAGACGTCCCGGATGCTGACGCTGGGCATAAGCAATCCACAAGCCTGCGGCTACCACCAGCACCGACGCGAGCGTGGCCAGCAGCAGCGAATGTCCGATGAATCCCCAATAGCGTCCATCCCAATCAGTGGGCGCCACCGCCAGTGTCCATTGCAGCAGCTGCGCGACCGGAACGATAAATGCCAGCAGCAAGATCAGCGCGCACCAGAGAAATGCCATCGCTGCCGCCCCACCTTTGAGTACGATGCGCTCCTGCTGCGATGCGCGGGCAGTCGCACCGGTGGCTGTATAGCGCCGCTGTCCGCGTGCGCGCTGCTCCAGCCAGACCAGCAGCAGCACGACCATCGCCAGCAAGGAGGCCAGCTGGGAAGCAGCCGACAAATTGAAAAGATTCAGCCAGGCTTTGTAAATGGCGGTAGTGAAGGTATCGACATTAAAAATCGCCACCGTCCCGAAATCAGCCAGCATTTCCATCAGCGCCAGTGTGATGCCTGCGGCCCACCAGGGGCGCGACATTGGCAAGGCGACTTTAAAGAAAGCGACGCTGCGCGGCACGCCGAGCGTTTGCGCGGCTTCCATCGCGCGACGACCCTGCGTGATGAACGCCTGCCGGGCCAGCAGATACACGTACGGATACAGCACAAGACCAAAGACCAGCACTGCGCCCGTCATTGAACGAATGGATGGCAGCATCGCCGCTGGCCCGAACCACTGCCGCAGCGCTGTTTGCACAATGCCGCTGTAATCGAGCAGCCCGACCATCACCGAGGCCAGCACATAAGATGGCAGCGCCAGTGGCAGCACCAGCGCCCAGGCAAAAAAACGCCGCAGAGGAAATTCGCACATCGCCGTCAGCCAGGCGAGCGAGACGCCCAGCAGGGTTACCATGATGCCCACGCCGAGTGCCATCCACAGGGTGTTTTTGAGGACCGCAGGCAGGACAAAAGACCGCAAGTGCTCCCACACTTCAGGCTGCGGCTGCAACCAGCTGCCCAGCACCACGGCCAGCGGCACCAGGGTGAGCAATGAGAGCGCCAGCACTGACCATGCCGGCCTTGAAGCGGCGTGGATCATTAAGGTTTATTTATAGCCAGCGCGATCCATCAGTCGCGTTGCAGTCGTCTGCAACTCACCCGCCCGTGAGACATTCAGCAGATTTTGTTTGAACGGCCCCCATTGCTTGATGATGGAATTTGGCTTCACTTTGGGATTGGCCGGAAATTCCAGATCTTCATCCACATAAAAATTTTGTGCGGCATCCATCGACAGGTATTCGATCAGCTTTTGCGCACCCGTGACGTTCTTCGCATGACGCGTCACACCTGCGCCCGATACATTCACATGCGTACCGCTGCCATTCTGGTTGGCCCAGAACAGCGCGACCGGAAATTGCGGATCCTTCACCAGCAAACGGCCCAGATAGTAGGTGTTGACGATACCGACCTGACACTGACCCGCAGCAATCGCTTTGAGCAAGGCGGTGTCATCCGGGAAGACGTCCGTAGCGAGATTGGCGACCCAGCCTTTGACGATAGCCTCGGTTTTTTCTTCGCCGATTTCACTGATCATCATCGCAATCAGCGACTGGTTGTAGACCTTCTTGCTGGTACGCAGACAAAGCTTGCCTTTCCATTTGGGTTGGGC
>JACCDX011468106.1_pt1 | contig 10055 bp, 9 predicted proteins | sample 7449681 | NCBI WGS metagenome assembly JACCDX01 (sample SAMN15323450, study PRJNA562643) | freshwater metagenome | isolation source: river surface water | place: USA:Blue River Watershed | collected 2017-08-18
ATTCCATAATAACATGCTTTATTAATACAAATAAAGTTCCAAGGTTATACCTTGCTCAAGTATGGGCAAATTATGGGTTGTATTAAAAGCCGAAGGCTAATAACGGACGAGCAACATCCCCTATCGTGTAATAGGACTGAAAGATACTAAGTATCCAAATACCTGCAAGAATACACCTGTTGCGAAGCAAGAGGCGCGTAGCGCTCCTGAGGCAAAATTTGTGGTTCATTGGTATATATAGTTGGCGCGAAGCTCCGCTATATGCTACCTCGCCAAATATATTATGAATGTTAGCTTTATATAATTTTCGTTCTTTAAGTATAAAAATTAAATTTTTTGTTCCATTTTAAATTTCCAAGGGGGTAAACTCCGTTATCCTAAAACCAGTCAATGGTTGTGTTTGTCTTGAGGCCAACAACCAGCTCAGTGATTCTCTTCATGTCCTCCTTTTTCTCCTGCAAAAACTTCTCGAGCATTTCCTTATGAACAACCTTCATTTTTTTGTATGTTTCCTGAACCAAAATCATTCTCCAATCGTGTCTATTCTTAGGATACAGTGGCTCACACAGACAAAGTGGAACATTTGACACATCGATAGTGTTTGCCATCTTGTAGTTTCCACAGTGAAGACAGAATACCATTTGGATAGGATAAGTCTGGTGGTTAATCAGACTATAATATCCGCTGAAGTCCCAGCCTCCAGCTACAAGGGGCTCGTTGGTGTCTTCGGTGGCGAAGAGAAGTTCTGCGAGATAAGGCAGAGGAGCATTCATCTTTGGATAGGTGTTGTTGGTTTTCAGACTTTCTGGCTTGTTCTGTAGGGGATGATTAGATTTTTGAATAGGAGCTTTCAATTTTTCTTAAAAATAGCAAAAAAAATCAAAAATATTTAAAATACTTATAAAATTTGACTCGAACATATATTTTTTAAATTTACATTCAAAAAAAACTACTTAAAGATAATTTAATAACATATTTATAAAATATGGTGAAACTTTCATACGAAGAAATAAAAAAAACTTTTGAAGATAAAGAATGTAAATTATTAACAACTAAAGATGAATTTATTGAAAATGATATGAATGCTTCAAGTAAATATAACATAATATCAAGTTGTGGTCATAATAATAGTGAATGTTTATATTATAGTTTTAAAAATAGAGGTTCAGGTATTTTATGTAAAGATTGTATTAGTTATAAACCAATAACACTTAATAATCCATATGACACAGAAGATACTGCTATTAATATATTTCAAAAATTAATTTCAACTAAGTTTAATTTAAGTAAAATGGACGAAGGAACAAAAGTAGATTTTTGTATAAATGATAAAAATACAAATATTATATGTGATTGGCTTCCATTTCAATTAAAAAGTACCGAATATAATAATAAAAATACGAGTATATCTTTTACTTTAGATAAAAAGTATTATGAAAATATATTAGTAATATTAATTTGTATAAAACCAATAAAAATATGGATATTCGATGGTAATTCGGATATTATAAAAAATAAACAAAGAATTCATATTGGATATAAATCTAAATATTCTGAATATGAAGTCTCATTAGATAATATAACTGAAAAAGTTAATGAATATTATCATAAATATAAAGAATATTATAATACAATTGAAATTTTTAATACACCATTAACATTAAAAATTAAGAAAGAAAGAGAATATAGAAAATATAGAGAAGATTTATTTAATCAAATAGATTTTCAGAAATCTAAAAATTATAGTGTAACTGATTTTAAAATTAATAATTATAATATACAAGAAAAAGTAGGAAGTTGTAAAAATAAAAATGGTGTAATTTTTCAACTAACTAAATCAAATTATATTGAAATACAAAATTGTAAAAATAAACGCAATAATACACCATATCATATAAAAGATAATGATTTTTATTGGCTTCATTATCCAGATAAAAGTCATTTTATATTTATACCATCAAATATATTATTTGAAAATGGTTATTTACAAAATGATGATCAAATTAATAAATACCATTTAATTATAAATTTAAGTAAAATTTATGATTGGATTAAACCATATATATATAAATATGAATCAGAAACACAAGATAAATTATTACAATTATTTGAAAATCTTAATAAAATTGAAGTTATAGAAGATACCGATGTTATTAATACAACCAAAATTATAGAATCTAATTTAAATGAAGTCAATAAGTATAATGAAAGATGGTTAAAAATTGAAAAAAAATATTATTGTCATGATTGTAAAATTGAAATTTGTAAAAAAAGTAATTATTGTAATGATTGTAATAATAAAAATAGAGTTATAAAATCATATAGTAATGGAAGACCATCATATTTAACACTTAAGAAAGAATTAGAATCAGATTCATTTGTATCAATCGGTAAAAAATATAATGTATCAGATAATTGTATAAGAAAATGGTTAAAGGCTTATGAAAAATATAATTTAATAAATGTTTAAAAATACTTATAAATTTATAAGTATATCAAAAAAATGATATATAAAATATCTGAGTTCAATAATAATAGGGACTATGCCTATTATTCTCGCGAGCTAGTATCGATCTAGCGTGATTGGGACTATAATCCAAAATTCTACCATTAAATTACCGCGAGTTTATAATTCTATTATTATTGAACTATATTTATAATATAGTCTTATCTTTAAGTAATTTTCGTTCTTTAAATATAAATATATGAAAAAATTATAAATTATAAATTATATAAATAAAAATTAGGATGAAAGATTTACTTGCAAGATTTCATCCAGAAACTTTTCATTGTTTAGATTCATCAATAGGAATCTGGGAAGTGAATTTAGAAACCGGAATATCAACTTGGAGTGATAATATGTATAATTTATTCGGAGTTAAAGATAAAATTCCACCAAGAACAATAGAAAATTTTTATGATTTATTATATCCCGAGGACAAAATTTTAGTAAAAAAAGCATTCGAAAAATTTCTAAATGAATCTAAAACTAATCCGAATGCAAAATTTCAACCTATTTATAGAGTTAATGTATTATCAAATTTAAGATATATACGATCATTCGGTATAAAATATAAATCTGATAATAATACTGAGCATGTCGGAGGATGTTGCACTGATATAACTAATTTAATACTAGAAAATTCTTTAGATCACGAAAGAAAATCTAAAGCTAATTTACAAAGACTTATAAGAACAGTATCACATGAAATTAGAAATCCATTACAAGGTATATTATCTAATACTAAATATTTATTGAACTTAATCGAAGAAAATACTTTTGATACTAAAAATTTATCAGAATTAAAAGAACTTGTCGAAGATACATTACAATGTGCTATTCATCAATCCATGGTCATTAATGACTTATTAGATTATGAATTAGTCCTTAATACAAAAAATTTATTATTCGAAGAAATAGAATTAGATATATTAATAGATTCTGTTATAAGTATGTTCCGTCATAATGCTCATACTAAAAATTTAGAATTATTATATCAACACTCTAAATTAAAATTTATTACAAATTATTCACATCTTAAAAAAGTTATCATTAATTTAGTATCAAACTCAATCAAATTTACAGAAAAAGGAAATATTACAATTAAAGCAAGTTTTGATCAAAATAATCAAGAATATATAATAGAAGTTATAGATACAGGTACAGGCATAGAAGATGATATTAAAGATTTAATATTTATTCAAGCAGGTGTAACTACAACTAATAAAATATATGCTGATGGTAGCGGATTAGGATTAGTAATATGTAATACATTAATTAAAGAAATTAACGGTAATATCAAATTTAAAAGTAATAAAGAAGGAACAACGATGATAATTACATTACCTATTATTCCAAATAAAAATGAAGATAAAGACGAGGATGAGGTTAAATCACAAAAAGATAAAAATATAGAAACAATAAATATAGAACATAGAAATACTGTGTTAACACATTTAAAAATTTTACTTGCAGAAGATAATATGATTAATCAAAAAATTTATCAAAGACAATTAAAAACTAATGTATCTTTAACTTATTCTGTTTATAACGGCCAAGAAGCATTGAATAAATTTTTTGAAAATATAAATTTTTTTGATATAATTATCTGTGATGTACATATGCCTTTTTATAATGGTTTTGAAGTTGCAGATAAAATAAGACAAGTTTCAAAAATACCTATTTTATTTTTATCAGGAGAAATAACAATAAATTACGAAGATTTATTTAATAAATATAGTCCATGTCTGTATTTATTAAAACCTGTAAATTCTGAACAATTATTAAATTCTATTTATAAATTATTTTACATCGCATTATAATTTGCTAAATCATAAATAAATTTATCTAATATTTCTTTAGTAATGTGACTTAAAATTACAATATGTGCTATATCATTTTCACAAGCTAATTGCCATTTAGATATAATTCTATTGCTTGGTCTATCAAATACTACTGTTATACTATTTTCATTTTTCCAAACTTTTTTATGTATTATTCTCTCATATTCACGAATAAAATAATCTGTTAATTGTAAACAATATTCTATATCCTCTTTAAAACCTTGTTCTCCTTTAGTTTCTATTAAATAATTCATAAATAAAGCAGAATGTCCGTTTCGACTTCCTGATAGGGTCCTATCCTTTGAAAAGATATATTCTATCTCAGTATTTATACCATCTACAAATTTTTTTTCGCAGAGGAATATGCCACTCGGTATTCCAATACCAAAAAATTTATGAAGAGAAATACTCATGCTATTAATATATTTGGTAAAAGATAAATCTACATTATCTATAAAAGGAAAGAATCCACCACTAAGAGCAGCATCTAGATGGATATAATAATTTTTAATATTTTTTTCTTTAATAATATCCATAATTTTATTTATATTATCATAAGCTCCTTTCATTGTAGAACCCCAATTTGCATTAATAATAATAGGTTTATTAAAATCAATTGTATTATTTAATTTTTCATAATTTATTTCACCATTTTCTAAACTATCTATAATTTTGATAGGCAATTTAAGGAGTCTAGCTGCTTTAAAGATTGAATAATGACTATCTTTCGAACAATATAAAATTCCATCACTAAAAGCTTCTCTTGCTAAATATAATCCCTGAATATTGCTTTCCGTTGAACCACTCGTTAGATAGCTCCAAAGGTTACAAGTATTAATCCGCCAAATTTTTGAAAAGAAATCTATTACTTTTAATTCATAATTTTTACTGTTAATTTTATAATTACTATGAATGCTACTTTCTCCTATATTATTAAGATTATAATTAAGAGTAGGAAAAACTGGTGTGAAATCAATACCTAATCGACACGGGTAACCAAGAAAGAGTTGTTTTTGTTTATCCCAATATTCTATATCCTTTTGATAAAAATTACTCATATTTTATAAATATTTATTATTTACGTTTAAATATAAATTTTTATTAAATTTTACACCTTTGCGGATTTAAAACGCCGACTTAGCAGCGAAAAAAAAATACAAAGAATGTAAAAATATGGGTATAACACTCGGTGAAGAGTGTAATTAGTCAGTTTTTGTTCGAGTAAAATTTAGTGGTCTCAATCCAGTTTTATAGATTGATTCTACTATATTTAACATATTACGAACAGCAATGAAAACAATACAGAATTATTAGAGGAAATATTTTTATACTATGATAAATAAGTTTTATTTTTTAGAAACAATATCAAAAAAAGTTTTGATACTATTACTATTTTTTGACCCTACATTTACTAATTTATTAAAATTTTTAGATTTGCTAAGTTTAACTGTATTTTTTTTAACATTATTTAATTCTTTTTTACATTTTATTTCTTTACATCCAGATTTGGGTATTGGTAAAGGTATATTTAATAATGGTATTTTAGTTAAACATTTTTTTTGTATACATTCTCTTAAATTCTTTTTACTTGTACTTAAATTTTTGAAATTTTTATCATTTTTTAGATTTATAAATAATTTTTCTATTTTTTTATTATTTTTAGTGCTCATTTATTATATTACAAATATTTTTATTACATCTTAATTATTTAGGAATATCATTATATTTTAGTAACTCATCTAAAGATAATTTTGAATCATGATTCAAATCTTGATCAGAAAGCATACTATTTATCCAAGGAGTAGCAGAAGTAAATTTTTCATCTTCGGAAATAATATTATCTCCATTTATATCAACAGAACAAGCTTCTTTAATCTCATTAACAGTAATAAAACCATCATGATCAGTATCGACATAATTAAAGAATTCACTTAATGTTTGAATATCATCATAAGTTAGATAAGTATAAGTAGTCATTTAATATTAGTAAATATTATTATAAAATATTTAACTAAATTATAAATAGTTTATAAAAAAAAAATATAAATTTATATAATATGTTAAATAATGAATTACACTATTCGTAATAACTGTTTAATTTGTAATAATAAGTTAAAAAACACATATTTTCCGTCAGATAAAAGAATACCTATAGCAACATATTGTATTGATCCACTATTAAATATAAATGAAGTATTAATTCCTTATAATATTTATAAATGTGATAAATGTCTTACAACTCAAACGAAATATTTAGGAAATCTTAATGAAATTTATAAATATAATCATGCAGATGGTACAGGAATAATCATGAAAAATTTACATAATAAAGTTGCAGATTTAATAAAAAAATATAGATCAAAAATTAATAATATAATAGAAATCGGTAGTTCCAAAGGTATATTATCAGATATCATATTATCTAAACTAAAAAATATTAAATATTATATAATAGATCCAAATTATATTGGATCATTAAATAATTATAAAATAATATTTAACGATTTTTATGAAAATATTGATGATAATAAGTTAAATGCAAATACTTTAATTATTTCCCATGTATTCGAACATTTTTATGATCCAATTAAAATTTTACAAAAAATTAATGATAATAAAAATATAAAAAATTTTTTTTTAGTATGGCCAGATCTAGATTATTATACTGAAAATAATATTTTACATGTTCTAAATACAGAGCACACTTTTTATATATCAAATCATAATTTATTGGAATTAATTAAGAGTTTCAGTTTTATTTTAATAGAAGAATATGATTATTTAGGGCATTCTAAAATTTTTTACTTTGAAAAAATAGAAGATAATCACAAATATATAAGTAATTATATAGATTATATAGATAATAACAATATATATTTATATTTCACAAATATAAATAATACTATAAATAAAGTAAATTCTATAATTAATAATACTAATAAAAATGTATATATATGGCCATGTTCTATTCATACTATATTTTTAATAGTATTTGGCTTAAATATAAATAAAATAACAAATTTTTTAGATAATAGTCCGTTAAAAATAAATAAAAAATTATACGGCTATAATAAAATATGTCTGTCATTTGAGGAATATATAAAAAAAAATGAGGATAGTATTATTATCATAAATGGTGGTATATTCAATATTGAAATAGAACAACAATTAAAAAAATATAATAATATAAAAGTAATTAATTGTTCTATTTAGACCCATTTAATAATTTTTTTGTTATTTTTTAATAAGTATTCATTACATAATTTGAAATGATTACAATTAACAAAACTTCTTCGCGATAAAGGTGAAGGGTGAGACCATTCTAAAATTAAATTTTTATTACTATCAAATAAAGACGAATATGATTTAGCAAAATTTCCCCATAACATTAAACATAAATTATTTTTATTTTGACTAATGTATAATAATACATCATTTGTAAAATCTTTCCATATTTTCATATGAAAACCAGAATTTTTTTCGAGTGTTGTTAAAGCAGTATTTAATAATAAAATTCCCTGTTCTGCCCAATCAGTTAAATCAGGATTGACACGTTTAATACTGTATTCTGTATCCAATGCTTTAAAAATATTTCTTAATGAAGGTGGTATTTTTATATCTTCGGGAACACTAAAACATAATCCCATAGCTTCTCCTCTTTTAATGAAAGGGTCCATTCCTATTAAAATTACTTCTAAATCGCAAAAATTAAATTTATTAAATGCCTCAAATATTAAATGTGATGGTGGTACTATTTCTAATTTATCCTTATAAATTAATAAATCTTCATTCAATTTATTATTTATTTTATCTTTGTGTTTTTCAGCAATCGGTAATAAAATATCTTTCCAATCTGTTTTAATATTCTTAATTAATTTTATAATATCTATCATAATTTATATAGTAAAAATATAAAATTTGACAAGATTAAGCTCAAAATATTATTATTGATAGATAAACAATTTAATAATGGAAACAGAACTAGAATTAACAACACTAAAAAAAAATGCTCAAGACTCTGACTATAATTCTAATCATGATTTTCTACAATATGTATATAACTCTGATTCAGATTCTATTTCATCAGTAATTGCTGAAGAAGAAAAAAAATATAATTCTAAATATAGTCAACATATTGAAGATACTACACAAAAAATTATAACACAAAAAAATGATACCTTTGATAAATTATGTAAATTCCTTATTAAAATTAATGAATTAGAAAAAAAACTAAATAAAATTACAAATGATAGAGATAAATTAGAAGAAAAATTAAGACTGACACAATTGGAATTAAACAATAAAAAAATTTCATTAGAGGAAATTGAAAAAAAAAATAAAATCTTACAAGAATCTATAGATAAATATATTGAAAGAGTAATTACTGTAAGAAATAAAGCTCTATATAGAAAAACACAAGTTTATCTATTAGTTATAATATCATTTTTTAGTATATTAGAGAATATTTATAATGGTATTATAAATATAATTCTGAATTTTATAATTACATCAACTAAATTTATAATATTTAATGATATGTATGAAATTATTATAATTAAAAATACTTTAATATTTGGATACTTTATCTATCTCATTTATAAAAAATATATGAATAAATAAAAATTATTAACTTAATATAAATAAAGAATGATATTTATAGTTATATCAGCAATAGCATTATTAGTTTTAATAATATTATTATTTAGTTTACCAGATAATGGAAAAAAAACAACACGTTATTCTTATTCGAGTAGTCCATATTTAAGTTCGAGTTTATCTAGTTTGACAACATATACAGTTACAAACAATTCGTCACAATTACAAAATGCTTTGGGAGATAATATAAAAATATTAACATATAATTTGAATTATAAAGGATTACAAGATCATAATAATGAATGTGGTGGCAAAAATTCTTCTCTTTATAAAGTATCTGACTGTAAAAATAATATAATATCTGTTATAAATAGTGTAAAACCTATTGATTTTATTTGTTTACAAGAAGCAGCTAGATTTTCAACATATAAAGAGTCAATTATTAAAAAGGATTATAATTATAAAGAATGGTTAGTAAAAGATAATAGATTAGTAACTATTTGGAACAAAAAAAAATATGGTTCAGTACCAAAATTTTGTATGTGTGGTATACTTGCAAGTAGACACGGAACTAGTTTAACTGAAAAAAAATATGACAAAGGCAGATTATATCAATTATTTTTATTCGAAAAGCCCTATAAAATATGTTTAATTAATATTCATCAAGGACATTTTACAGGAAAAAAAAATGCTAATATAATTCAATCAAATAATGCTCCAACTACCACTAATACCGTATTAAGAAATATATCATTAGATACAATTAAAAAAATAATAGAAAGTGATATTAAATATCCACATAAAACAAAAAAAATTAAATTTGGAACTAATGCATCAATTATAGGAAATAATGTAAATACATTAAATAAAACTGATACTATAGATTATTTTAATGAAATAAAAAAAAATTATCGTATTATTATAGCAGGTGATTTTAATTGTAATTTTAAAAAATTTGAAATTTTTGATAAAATATTAAAAAATAATAAATTTGATTTAAAAACATGTTGTTATGCATCATCTAAAGATGATGTACTAGAATATGGATATGATCATATTTTAGATTCATATAACAATTATGAAAGCGATGAAAGTATAGTTGATTTTAATTGGCC
>JACCDX011641714.1_pt1 | contig 10055 bp, 7 predicted proteins | sample 7449681 | NCBI WGS metagenome assembly JACCDX01 (sample SAMN15323450, study PRJNA562643) | freshwater metagenome | isolation source: river surface water | place: USA:Blue River Watershed | collected 2017-08-18
AACTTCAAATCAAATTAGTAATTTAATTAATGATCGACTCCGTCCAATTAGTGAAAGCTTGCATCAGCCCGGCACGATACTGAAAGCAAAAACAGCTGGAAGGCCTAAACTAGCGCTTCGGCTAAGACGTGCATCGACTGTGCAAGTTAACAATTTAATTAATCCATTCTCAATAACTTTTCTTTTAGTTGCGGCAACAATTTCGGGTTCGGTTTACTATGCCGGCTTTGCCGCGGTACCACTGACTATTGCTATGTACACCCCCTTTTTAATTCGGACTTTGGTTGCTCGGTCGCTTATTCCATCAAGTTTGAAGCTTAACTTTTGGGTCGCCTTACCGGCGAGTGTGATTAGCCATGCTGTCATGGGAATTCCGACTTATTACTTAATTTATTTTTTTAGTCAATTTTTCACTGGAATCGATAGGCAGTTAACGGTTGCCGTACTAGGAATCTCATTTGTTTCATTGGGTGTGGCGTTACTTAGTGCGTTTGAAAGCGAACAACTGGCATTCGAAAAAGACTATAAAAAAACAAATGCTGAAATTTCTGAATTGCTGGTGAACTTGAATCAGCGAATTTGGTTGATTAGAAAAAATACTGCTCAACTATTACATGGTTCGGTGCAAGCTGCTTTGACTGCTGCAAATATACGATTACATCAAAAAGATATCTCACCAGATGACTTAGAGCGGATTAATGCAGATCTAGAGCGAGCAATGAAATCGTTAGCTACACAAGTCCAAACCGACTTTAATCTTGAAGATGCACTCGAAGAAATGATCGAACTTTGGGAAGGTGTTTGCGACATTGACGTTATTTTGACTCCCGAAGTTGCTTTGGCAACATCTTTTGATTTAGATGCGGCACATTGTGTTAATGAATTCGTTAAAGAGTGTGTGAATAATGCAATTAAGCACGGTAAAGCTAGCGAAGTAGACGTACATGTTGATTTAGCCAGTGACATTCGAATTGAAGTCAGAGTGGCCAACAATGGGGAATACCTGCCAGAAAACCAGGCAGGACTTGGCACCCGTATTTTGGACGAAATAAGTACAGGTTGGGATCGCGTCCGAACACCTGAGGGAACATTAGTTACCGGGCAAATAGCCGTAATTCCCAAGGAGTCGCAAAACCCCTTAATTTCCAGGGTTTAATTAAGACACAAATAACGGTCGGCGTGGCGGTTGAAATTGGATCCAATCTAGGTTAAATTGGATCCAATCTGAAAATTAGGTATTTCGAAAGGCATAAAAGTGAAGGTCACTCACTCTGTTGCAGAAATTTTAATCTTGGCATTCGTTATTCTGAATTGCTACGTGAACGTAGTCCGATTCAACTGGGATAGGAAAAAGCGCAATGGCAGCTCCACAGCATCCATTTGATCTATACAACATCGACACCTTATTCAACGAAGAGCAATTAGCTATTCGTGATGTGGCTCGTGATTTTGTTAATGACCGCATTAAGCCACACATTGCACAGTGGTTTGAAGATGGCACAATCCCAGGACGGGAACTAGCCAAAGAAATGGGTCAACTGGGCATGCTTGGTATGCACCTTGAGGGCTACGGATGTGCAGGCACGGATGCAACTACTTATGGATTAGTTTGCGCTGAACTTGAAGCAGGCGACTCTGGCTTACGTTCACTTGTTTCTGTTCAAGGTTCACTTGCGATGTTTGCAATTTGGAAGTGGGGCTCTGATGAACAAAAGCAGCAGTGGCTACCCGGGATGGCCGCCGGCGAAATACTTGGTTGCTTTGGCTTAACTGAATCAGATGCCGGATCTAACCCAAGCGAAATGCGCACAAACGCAAAGCGTGATGGTGATGACTGGGTACTAAACGGATCAAAAATGTGGATCACCAATGGAAACATTGCAGATCTAGCAATTGTTTGGGCGCATACTGAGGAAGGTATCCAAGGGTTCATTGTGCCAACTAATACGCCGGGATTTAAAGCGAATCTTGTTCACCATAAACTTTCACTTCGCGCATCTGTTACTTCGGAACTTGTTTTCGATAACGTGCGGCTGCCAAAAGATGCCGTATTGCCAGGTGTGCAATCACTACGTGGTCCGCTGACTTGTTTATCTGAAGCTCGATTTGGAATTTTGTTCGGTGTTGTTGGGGCTGCTCGCGATTGCTTAGAAACAGCGATTGATTACACCATGACTCGTGAACAGTTTGGTCGGCCGTTAGCAAGTTTCCAGTTAAGCCAACAAAAATTAGCTGACATGGCAATTGCAACAGGTAACGGAATGCTACTGGCTGCACACTTAGGCAAACTCAAAGACCAACACTTACTTCGCCCAGAGCAGGTAAGTATTGGAAAGAAATCAAACGTTCGTATGGCACTTGAAGTTGCTCGTGAATCGCGCTCAATGCTTGGCGGTAGCGGCATTACTCTTGAGTACCCAATCATTCGCCATATGAACAACTTGGAAAGTGTTTATACCTATGAAGGTACAAATGAGATCCATACTTTGGTTGTTGGTCAGGCACTAACTGGTATAGCAGCCTACGCGAACTAACTCGCTTAAGAAACGGCCAACTTCGGTTGGCCGTTTTTATTTTCCAGTCAATTTGCCCATCAATTTAGCAACAGAAGATGGTTTACCAGTTTTGCTTTCTGTTCGGTCAGCTAACGTCATAGCTTGAAGACCTAAGTTTGCCCCAAGCCATCTGAATGGTTCAGGTTCCCAAGTTGGCCAGCGGTGATTAACCCAAGGCAGTTTTACTAGCGGGCTTTCAGTACGGGTAATTAAGTCTGCCAAAGTACGCCCAGCCAAATTGCTGCTGCCGACACCATCACCGACATATCCACCAGCATGCGCTAATCCAGTATTGGGATCAAAGCTGGCCGATGGCATCCAGTCCCGTGAAATTCCTAATGGGCCACCCCAAGTATGTGTGATGGCTGTGTTGGAAAGTACTGGAAAAAGTTCAACTAAAATTTTTTTCAATCCACTATGGACTTTTGTAACTTGGTCGAATTCAGGTTTTATATTTGAACCAAAATGATAAGGCGCACCTCGGCCGCCAAATGCAATTCGGTTATCACGAGTGCGTTGCCCGTAAATAATTAAGTTTCTGCCGTCACTAAAAGTTTCGCGTTCAGTTAAACCGATTTCTTTCCAGATTTCTTCACTCAATGGTTCAGTTGCCAACATCAAAGAATAAATTGGAGCAAGTTGCCTCTTTAATTCCGGAATTTTTGCCGTGTAGCCTTCAGTTGCCCGCACTACGTATCGAGCGCGAATCACACCAGAATTTGTGGTGACCATACCTGGGTCTATTGCAGTGGCCGGGGAGTTTTCGTAAATTTTGACGCCTTGTTTTTCAACCACTTGCGCTAATTCGCGCACTAACTTTGCTGGATTAATCGCAGCACAGTGCGGAGTAAAAAATGCACCAAAATTTGCTGAAATATTTGCTCGTGCCGAAGTTTGCGCGGAATCCAAATAACAATAGTCAGATTCGGTGAATCCCCAACTGTGCCAATCGGCTACTTCTTTGCGTAAGCGTTCTTGTTGAAGTTGCGATCTAGCAAAAACTAAAGTCCCACCTTTATCCCAGTCGCAATCTAAATTTTCTTGAACAATTACGCGGCCAACTTCATCGACTGTTTCATGCATCGCAGTTTGCATGTCGATTGCTTTTTGGGCACCAAATTTACTGGCCAATTTGTCCATCGAAGTTGGGAATAGGGCCGAACACCAGCCACCATTTCGGCCTGATGCACCGAAACCAGCTTTATTTGCCTCAATTATTGCGATTTCTAAATCTGGTTTACGAGTTTTTAAATAGTAGGCAGTCCAAAGTCCGGTGTAGCCGGCACCGACAATAGCAACATCAACTTCTAGATCGCCAACAAGTTGTGCCCGGTTATTGGCACTCAAAGCTGGCGGGAGAGTGTCCCACCAGAAGGAGATGTTGCTATCGGTGCTCACATTTTCCTAAAGGATGTTCATACCTTCAGAAAGTACAGCGCGAAGAATTTGTTCCATTTCATCAAATTCTTTTTGACCAACGATTAGTGGTGGAGCCAACTGAACTACGGGGTCGCCACGATCATCAGCTCGACAATACAAACCATTATCAAAGAGTGCCTTTGATAAGAATCCACGAAGAAGCCGTTCTGATTCATCAGCATTAAAGGTTTCTTTAGTTTTCTTATCTTTAACGAGTTCGATTCCGTAGAAGAAACCTTCGCCACGAACATCTCCAACGATGTCTAAGTCGTTAAGTTTTTCTAAGGTGCGGCGGAAGGCACCTTCGTTTTCTTGGACGTGCTGGTTTAGTCCTTCACGTTCAAAAATGTCCAGGTTGGCTAGTGCGACAGCGGCCGATACTGGGTGACCACCAAATGTGTAACCGTGGGCAAAGTAATTCATCCCTTGCTTGAAAGGTTCGAATACTTTGTCACCCACCATCATTGCGCCGATAGGTGAGTAGCCAGAAGTCATACCTTTGGCCATGGTCAAAATATCTGGTTGTACACCAAATCGATTCATCGCGAACATACTGCCAATGCGACCAAAGCCAGTAATGGTTTCATCAGCAACTAGCAATACGTCGTACTGATCGCAGATTTCGCGAACTCGCTCTAAATACCCAGGTGGTGGTGGAAAACACCCACCGGAATTTTGAACTGGTTCCAGGAATACCGCTGCTACGGTGTCTGGACCTTCGAACAAAATTGCTTCTTCGATTCGATTGGCTGCCCAAAGCCCAAACGCTTTTATGTCATCTGCGTGGTACTCGGCACGATAGAAGTTTGTATTAGGTACGCGGAATCCACCTGGGGTTAATGGCTCAAAGAATTTCTTGGCATCTGGAATACCAGTGATCGCCAACGCACCCTGTGGTGTGCCGTGATAAGCAACTGAACGGCTAACGACTTTATGCTTCATTGGTTTGCCGATTAGTTTGTAATACTGCTTAGCTGCTTTCCAGGCAGATTCAACGGCTTCGCCACCACCTGTGGTGAAGAAGACTCGATTTAAATTACTTGGTGCATATGAAACTAAGCGTTCTGCTAATTCGACTGCTTTTGGATGTGCGTAGGACCAAAGTGGGAAGAAGGCTAATTCTTCAGCTTGTTTAGCCGCAGCCGCAGCAAGTTCTTTGCGGCCATGTCCAACTTGCACGGTAAATAATCCAGCTAAGCCATCGATGTAGCTTTTGCCTTTGTTATCAAAGATGCGGGCACCTTCACCACGCACGATGATTGGTACTTCACCACCTTGTTCGAAACCCGAATGTCGGGTGAAGTGCATCCATAAATTATCTTTTGCTGACGTTGAGTAGTTAGTTGTGTTCTGTTCTAGCGTTGTCATCGTTAGTTTCCTGTTTAACGGGTTCCCCATGTATAGATTTGCTTGCGCAGTTTCAGATACATGAATGTTTCCGTACGGCGGACCCCAGGGAGCGCACGGATCTTGCGGTTGATTACTTCGAGTAACGCTTCGTCATCGTCACAAACAACCTCAAGGAGGATGTCGAAACTACCGGCGGTGATCACTAGATACGAGACCTCAGGCATCTTTTCTATGACGTTTGCCACAGCCTCGATGTCGCCATCGACCTCGATGCCGATCATGGCTTCACGATTGAAACCCACTTGCATTGGGTCGGTGACTGCCACAATCTGCATGACGCCAGTTTCGAGAAGTCTGGATACCCGCTGACGAACTGCTGCCTCGGATAGACCCACGGCTTTGCCAATAGTGGCGTATGGCCGGCGACCATCTTCTTGTAGCTGCTCGATGATGGATTTAGAAACCTCATCCAACGGGCTTACTTTCGACATACCTCCATAATGAATGGTTTTCGAAGCCGAATCAAGTGATTTCGCAGTAAAAACGTCATTTTGCTACGGAATTAGCAGGTTTGTAACCGATTTGTTACTAAAACCGCAGAAAAAATATAAAAAAACCCTACCAAAATGGCGGGTCCAGCCGTAAAGTTCAAATAACGAAATACCTGGTTAACAAGTCCATATCTAACGGGGGAAGACAAGTGGCTAAAGTTCTGCAGAACTTCATAAATGGTCAATCGGTAGCAAGCTCAAGCGGAAAAACAACGCAGTTAATTGATCCGTCAACTGGTCAGGCTTATGCCGAAGCACAACTTTCAAATGAAAAAGATGTAGCTAAAGCATATGAAGCAGCACAGACTGCATTTGAATCTTGGCGTGAAACTACACCTGCAGAGCGCCAGAAAGCACTATTAAAAATTGCGGATGCACTTGAAGCAAATGCAGATGAATTAATTCAAATTGAAGGTGTTAACACCGGTAAACCATTTGCCGTCACAGCCTCAGAAGAAATTCCACCAATGATCGATCAGATCAGATTTTTTGCTGGAGCAGCTCGCGTACTTGAAGGTCGTTCTGCTGGCGAATACATGAAAGGTTTCACTTCAATTATTCGTCGTGAACCAATTGGAGTTATAGGTCAAGTAACTCCATGGAACTACCCGATGATGATGGCTGTATGGAAGTTTGCGCCAGCAATTGCTGCCGGCAACTGTGTTGTTTTAAAACCATCAGACACGACGCCAGCATCTACTGTGCGGATGGCAGAAATTATCGGCGATATTTTGCCAGCCGGTGTGCTCAATGTGGTTACTGGTGATCGTGACACTGGGCGCGCATTAGTTGAACATGACATCCCGCAGATGGTTTCAATTACCGGTTCTGTTCGTGCAGGTATGGAAGTTGCGGGTAGTGCAGCGCGCGACGTAAAGCGAGTACACCTTGAACTTGGCGGCAAAGCACCTGTTGTCGTTTTTGATGATGCTGACATCGAGGCAGCTGCAGAGTGGCTTGCCGTGGCTGGTTACTTCAACGCTGGCCAAGACTGTACTGCTGCAACTCGCGTTCTAGTTTCAGAAAAAATCTATGGTGATTTTGTTGAGGCCCTTGCTGGTCAAGCTAAGGGACTTTCGACAACTTATGACAATGGACCGACTGATGCTGATGCGTTGGTTCCACCAGTTAATAACGTCAACCAGATGGAAAAAGTCCTTGGCTTTTTAGATCGAACTCCAAAACATGCTCGGATTGCTGCTGGTGGTTCGCGCATTGGCGACCGTGGTTTCTACATTGAACCAACTGTGGTGGCTGACTTAAAGCAAGATGACGAAATGATTCAAAACGAAATATTTGGTCCAGTCATGACAGTGCAAAAATTTAGTGATGAATCCGAGGCACTTAAGTGGGCTAATGGCGTTAAGTACGGCTTGGCTTCAAGTGTTTGGACTAAAGATCTTGGTAGAGCGCTTCGCATGGCTAAGTACCTTGATTTTGGTGCGGTTTGGATCAATACCCACATCCCGTTAGTCGCTGAAATGCCACACGGTGGCTTCAAGCACTCAGGTTATGGCAAAGATTTGTCGATGTATGGTTTTGAGGATTACACCCGAATCAAGCATGTAATGGCCTCACTCGAAGGGTAGCCATTGCGAACATATTCAAAGCCCGTTAAGTAGATTAAGTACCAGAACGAGGAAACCCCAACCTAGAACACCAGAGTTGGAAAACATTTAGGAATAGATAAGGAAAGTAAGAATGGAAAACCTAAATCAAGAGCAAGCAACTAACTTCCTTAAAAGTGCAATGTCACGCCGCGGTTTCCTCGGTGCTGCAGGCGCAGTTGCTGCCACTGGCGCATTAGCCGCATGTGGTACTGGTGGCACAACACCAGCCCCAGCTGGAAGTGGAACCTCTGCAGCAGCTTTCCCAGCAGATGTTTCGGACACTGAAAAAATTGTGCGTTGGGCTAACTGGCCTTACTACTTAGATTTTGATGAAGATTCAAAAACATATCCAACTCTTGAAGCATTTTCTTCCTCAACTGGAATCCAAGCTACCTATAAAGAAGAAATCGATGACAACACCGATTTCTGGGGCAAAGTAAATGGTCAATTAAAAACTGGAAAAGACATTGGCTTTGACGTGGTAACGCCTACTGACTGGATGGCATCTCGCTTTATTCAATACGGTTACGCCCAACCACTTGATGCGGCAAAAATTCCAAATAAGTCAAACATTTTGGATAGCTTGGCGAACGTAAGTTTTGATAAAGGTCGCAACTACTCGTTAACTTGGCAATCAGGTTTTGCTGGTTTGGTTTGGAATAAAGAAAAAGTTCCAAATGGCCTGCAGTCAGTTGAACAACTTTGGTCAGATGAACTTAAAGGCAAAGTAACTGTACTTTCTGAAATGCGCGACACTATGGGTGTTTTGCTTATGTCACTGGGTATTGATATTTCAGCAGGAATTACCGAAGCCCAATTCCAGCAAGGCCTTGATCTGTTATCAGAAAAACTAGGTGACGAAACTATTTATAAGGTTCAAGGTAACGAATACACCAAAGACTTAATCAGTGGTCAGGCTTGGGCCGGCATTGTGTGGAGCGGCGACGTATTCGTAATGAACGCTGAAGAAGGCGATAAGTGGGGATTCGCGCTACCTGATTCAGGCGGTACCTTGTGGTCTGACAACATGTTGATTCCGTCAACCTCAAGCCACCAATCAAATGCAATGGCGCTAATGAATTACTACTACGACCCAGCAGTAGCAGCTCAAGTGGCGGCTTACGTAAATTACATTTGCCCAGTTAAGGGTGCTCAGGCTGAAATGGAAAAAATTGATCCAGCACTAGCTGCCAGCGAATTTATTTTCCCAACTGATGCAACTTTGGCTAAAGCGAAAGTTTTCCCAGCATTAGATGGCACAACTGAACAGTTATTTGCTGATCTCTGGTCAACAACAACCGGAGTCTAAGAAGCACATATGAGTGATGTCTTATCTGCAACCGGAGATGTGAAATTAGCTGGACTTAGAAAGGTGTACGGCGACTTTGTCGCGGTACACAATCTAGATTTAGTTATTCCGCAAGGTTCGTTTTTTGCCTTACTTGGACCATCTGGTTGCGGTAAGACCACCACGTTACGCATGATTGCTGGTTTAGATGAACCGACATCTGGCCAGGTTTTTATTGGTAACACTGACATCACTTACACCAAGCCGTATCAGCGACCAGTTAATACTGTTTTCCAAAACTATGCGCTTTTCCCGCACATGGATATTTTCGAAAATGTTGCATTTGGGTTACGCCAACGTGGGGTAAAAAATGTCGACCAAGCAGTTAATGAAGTACTCGAACTTGTTCAATTAAGTCACTTAGCTAAACGCAAACCAGGTCAAATGTCTGGCGGGCAACAACAACGTATTGCTCTGGCTCGGGCAATTGTGAATCGTCCGCAAGTTTTGTTACTGGACGAACCACTTGGAGCACTTGACCTTAAATTGCGTCGTCAAATGCAACTGGAATTAAAGCGAATTCAGTTAGAAGTTGGTTTAACTTTCGTTCACGTTACGCACGACCAAGAAGAAGCTATGACTATGGCCGACACAATTGCGGTTATGAATAATGGCAGAATCGAGCAACTAGGTTCACCGACAGAGTTATACGAAAACCCACAAACTGCATTTGTGGCTAACTTCTTAGGTCAGTCCAATTTATTCCGCGCCACCATTGAATCAGTAGATGGGGAAAATGTTGTTGCATCAGATAAAGATGGACGTTATGTATTGTCGCGCAATCGAATCGCAAAAGGCGCCGATTTAACCGTTGGTGGAAAAATTTTAGTTGGCATTCGACCAGAGAAAATTTCAGTTTCTACCAATGACCAATTACATGGCGACTTTAATAATCAAACTGGCATAGTTCGCGACGCGTCATTTTTTGGTGTTTCTACTCAGTATGTAATCGACACTCCATCAGGCGAACATTGGATGGCTTTTGAGCAGAATTCTGGTGGGAATGTGATTCCAGCCGGCACAAAAGTTTATGCAACTTGGAAACCAGAACAAGCTTTTGGATTACCTGGAAGCGAAGATGTTCTTGCCGGCGACCAAATCGCAGCAGAATTTGAAGTAACAGGTAACTAAGTATGGCTTTTGCGCATGCCTTAGGCGATAGTTCGAACCAAAATTCGGCAACTACTGCAAAAGCAAAACGTCGTCGCACTCCGTATTTACT
>JACCDX011010806.1_pt1 | contig 10054 bp, 10 predicted proteins | sample 7449681 | NCBI WGS metagenome assembly JACCDX01 (sample SAMN15323450, study PRJNA562643) | freshwater metagenome | isolation source: river surface water | place: USA:Blue River Watershed | collected 2017-08-18
AATGAAACTGAACAACAATTTTATTTAGACAAAGGATGTGAAATTAAACGGATTAGTTGTCCTGCTGGTAGTATGGTTTTATGGGATAGCCGAACCATTCATTGTGGTTCTGAACCTATTAAAGGCCGAGCTAATCAACATTTACGGAATGTTGCTTATATTTGTATGATGCCACGAAGTATGACAAGTAAGGTAAATATGGATAAGAAGGTTAAGGCATTTGAAAATATGCGGACTACTACTCACTGGGCTAACAGAACTAAACTGTTTCCGAAGACACCACGAACATATGGTAAACCACTTCCGAATATTAAGGAAATTCCAATTCCGGTTTTAACTGACCTGGGAAAGAAATTAGCTGGATTTTAATTTACTTTTTTAAATAAAAATAGTTTTGATAATATTTTAGTTTAATTTTTATAATTTTTTCTTAAAAAATGATAAATATGAAAAAAATAACTATTCTTGTTATTATATGCTTTATTATAATTACTATTTTTAGTATCAGTTTTGGATTATATTTTCTATTGAAATCTGATGACACGGATTGTGGGGATGTATGTTCATTTACACCTGGAAAGATAAAAGTTGCTTGTGTAGGTGATAGTATAACCTGGGGATCTACTATTACAGATAGAAATGTCAATTCTTATCCGGCACAATTACAAAAATTATTAGGTGATGCATACACAGTTTGTAATTTTGGTTGTAAAGGTAGAACAATGAGTAGAAAAGGAGATACACCATATTTTATTACTAAAAATTTTAAGGCAAGCATTAAACAACAACCTGATATTGTTATTTTACAATTAGGAACAAATGATAGTAAAACCATTAATTGGGTTGATCAAGATTTTTTTGAAAAAGAAACGCACTGGATATTATCACAATATATAAATTTAGATTCAAAACCGACTGTATATGTTTCACTTCCACCACCATTTTTTTGTGAAAGAAAAGGATTTAATATTAAAGCATTTAATTATGGAGTTTTACCTGGAATTAAAAAAGTAGCTAAGCAACTAGGGATAACCATAATTAATGTAAATAATTCTTTTCTAGATACAAATGGAAACATTGATTCTTCATATAAAATAAATTTTCCTGATTGTATTCATCCTAACCATATTGGTGCTGGAATTATCGCAAAAACTATTCATAACAAAATAAAATAATTTTTTTAGTTTAATTTTTATGATTTTTTTATGTTAAAATATACAATAATGACATTTATGTATAAAGAAAAAAAAGTTTTAAAAATAGAAGATGTACTAAATGTTATATGTGTTATTAGTAATCCGTGTAATTATAGACGACGTATTGAATTAGCCAAAATATTTATTTCACATATGAATAAAACAAAAGATGTTAGATTATATGTTGTTGAGTGTATTTATCCCGGATTGGGGCAAACAGAATATCAATTAACTGAAGCTGGGAATCCTAATCACCTCCAATTAACCGCTGAAACTGTTTTATGGACCAAAGAAAATATGATTAATTTGGGGGTTCAACAGTTATTGCCTAAGGACTATAAAGCATTTGCGTTTCTAGACGCTGATTTACACTTTGATAATCCTCTTTGGGCTGAAGAAACATTAAGTAAGTTAAGAAAATGTGATGTATTACAACCATTTGAAACGGGTTATAACTTGAATAATATCAACAAAATAGATAAAACAACTGAGATGTTATATTCATATTGTTATCTATGGAAAAAAAATAATATGTCAAATAATGCTAAATTTTTTAATATTAAAAATGAATTATGGCATCCAGGTTGGGGATGGGCTATGACTCGCGAGGCATATGAAAAAATGAAAGGATTATATGATTTAGGTATTGTTGGTGGAGGAGATACAATTTTAGCTAAATCATTGATGGTTCCGAATTTTATGAAAACAAGTGTACCTTTTATTAAATGTCCGATTGAATTTAGAAAAAGTTTATATGATTATCAACAAAGATGCGAGGGATTAACGGTTGATTATGTATCAGGAAGAGTTTATCATTATTATCACGGTTCTTTTGAGAATAGAAGATATACAAATCGGTGGAATATTATTATTTATTATAAATACAATCCATATTCTTTTTTAACTAGAAATGAATGTGGGATGTATACGGCAACCCAATTTTTCCCAGTGGAAATGCAAAAAATGATTGTTAAATATTTTGAAGAACGTAATGAAGATAATTAGGTATACATTGTTTTTAATTTAAAAAAAATAAAATATCTTTTCATATTATAAAAAAAACAAAATAAAAAATGGCGGAAGCTAACAGATATCCGTTACCTGAAATAAAGAAATTTATTCCTTACCAAGTAGACCCAGATCTAGTACCTCTACAACCTGTTTATTTAGTTGATAGTACATTATTTGATGAAGATATTATTAATTTTTTAAAAGGTAAACCAAATGTTTATCTTTTTACAAAAGCATCAACTTATTCAACTGACGATGTACTGAGTAGAATTGCGCTTGAAATACCTGATTTTATGAAGGCTAGAGCTGAATTTATAAGAAAAAAAATAACATACAGTTTATTACAAAAATTTGAAATTATGAATGCATATGAAAATAATGAATCAACACAGATTCATATACACGGTGTAATAACACCAACAGATGAACGTATTATGTTAGATCAGAATGCTCGTAACAACCCGCGAACAAAACTTATACCACGCTATCCAGGTTCTTATTATAGTAATTATTTACAAAAGTATGAATATAATAAGATAAGATCATCTGAAATGCCACCATTATTTATTGAAATGGAAGATAAATATAAAATGCTTGAAATACCTGAACCAACTGAAACTGATTCAATTAATAATGAAAGAGTTGATGTGTATAAAGATGGAATGTTTCAAATACTTAAAGATCAGGTTTTAGTGAAAAATATAATAGAAGAAATTATATGTGTTGATGATACAACACATCAATTAGTTGCGATTGGTTTAAAGGCATTATTAGATGATACAAAATATGGAAAAGCATACGAAAACTTTTTTACACTTAGATTGGTTAAAATTGATACAACAAATAAAAGTAGTGATATAGACCAATTAGTTGAACAAGCTGGAGGAATTGATACTCCTGAAAAATTAAGAGATCATATTATTCATTTAATAACTAGTGATATGATAGGTGATGATTTGGTCCCACCTACAGAAAACACTAAAGTTAGAACATTACTTAGATACTTTAATAAAAAATATAATAAAGAATTACTAAAACATTCTCGTTTAGATGAATTGTTCAAGCCTATTTATGATTTATGCGATGTCGCAATTAAACCAATTGCTCCCCAAAGACCAATACGTCCAAAACCAATTGCTCCTCCAAGACCAAAACGTAATCCACCTGCTAATACTGGAAATAATAATAAATATGTAGCTCCAGTTAAGGGTAAGGCTCCTTGGATTTGTAATAATTGTGGAACTTCAAACCCATCAGACAAAACTATTTGTAAGAATTGCGAAAAACCAAAATTTAAGGACCCGCATCAGAAAAATAGCATTCATACATATCATACTAATGAATTTATAAGAATTAATAACCAAGCAGAACGTGAATTAAAAGAAAAATTAGGATATTCTCCGAATAATACATCTAATATTACATATCCTGGAAACAGTTTTGCTGAAAAAATGCAAGAAATTCGTGACAGAGAATCTAAAGAATTACAAGATATTCGCGCACTAAAAGAGTCTTCCAGACCTGCTGCTGCTAATGTAAATAATACTAAATATGTAGCTCCGGTTAAGGGTAAGGCCCCTTGGATTTGTAATAATTGTGGAACTTCAAATCCATCAGACAAAACTATTTGTATGAAATGTGAAATATCAAAATTTCGGGACCCAAACAAAATTTCGTATGAAATGAATGAACCACCTTTTATGGTTGATATGAGAATTAGTGAACAAGCAGAACGTGAATTAAAAGAAGAATTAGGGTATGCACCTAATAATACATCTACTGTTAAATATCCTGATGGAAAACTTCGGCAAAAACGTCAGGAAATTCGTGCAAGGGAAGCCAAAGAATTAGAAGATATTCGTGCACTAAAAGAGTCTTCCAGACCTGCTGCTGCTAAGGTAAATAATACTCCATATGTAGCTCCAGTTAAGGGTAAGGCCCCGTGGATTTGTAATAATTGTGGAACTTCAAACCCATCAGACAAAACTATTTGTAAGAATTGCGAAAAATCAAAATTTTACAAAACAAATTATCGTGGTACAAAAAACCCAACTATGATTACATATTTTATAATACGCGATCAAGCAGAGAGTGAATTAAGAGAATTAGGGGATTCACCTAATAATACTTCTTCAGATTGGCGGGAAAAAATGCGAATAAAAGTTAATGAAATTAAGGCAAGGGAATTCAAAGAATTAGAAGATATTCACAAATTTAAAAGTTCTGGTTTAGCAGGTGGGAGTAAAAAAAATAAATCAAATCGCACAAAGAAAGTCAAAAAATCAAAGAAATCAAAGAAATCAAAATTACACAGAAAATAATTTAGAAATATAATTATAACTAGAACTAGAACTAGAATTAGAATTATAACTTAATTGAATTTTTTATTTTTATGTATATTATATAATAAAATGAGTATTATTTATATAACAGGAGTATTATCTCTAATCATCCAGATCATAACTGCTGTTTTTGATTACTATGTTCTTGGATTAAGTATTCCTAGTGAATTAAAACTATTAAAAGAACTCCTTTGGGTTGAATTTATCGTTCAACTAATTGAAGGTAGTTTCTATATTTGGATGGTTCTTAATTTCGCAAGCATCCGTAATATAACACCAAAACGCTATTTTGATTGGGTAATCACAACCCCAACTATGTTAATTACATATTCATTATTTTTAGTCTACCTTCGCGATGATGAAAAAGATAAGGACAAAGGTATGAAAGAACTTATTAAAGAACACTGGAAAATATTATTACCTATCATCCTACTCAACTGGCTTATGTTATTATTCGGATACCTAGGTGAAATGAAAGTTATGCCAATGGTTATTGCTAATATTTGCGGGTTTGTTCCCTTTTTAATATACTTTGGATTGATTTATTACTATTTCGCCAAAGACTTCTCGCTAGGAAGACAAACATTCTGGGTCTTTTCAGGATTATGGTTTCTATATGGTGTAGCTGCGTTCTTTCCTTATTATATTAAAAATAGTTGCTTCAATATCCTGGATTTATTTGCTAAGAACTTCTTTGGTATATTTTTAGCGGGTATTATCTTATACAAACTTCGCCAATTAAAAGACAAACCTACACCATCATCAACATTAATACCAACTGAAAAAATAAAAAGTAAATAAAAAGTAAATAAAAAGTCAATAAAAAAGTAAAAAAGTAAAAAAGTAAATAAAAAATGGAGGTGATGATTGCGGATTAATGATTATAAATCATCAAACGAATTTCCGTCGGTGAATGAGAGTAGTCCTGTCTCAAGTAAGCGAGCAACTCGTGAAGGATGATACATCATCTCAGTCTGTTTTTCATACAACTCGCTTTTAAAAATGCGCGTTTTGCTCAAAAACTGTGTGATTTCCTCAACTTGCTTTATTAGCTTTTCCTTCAAGGAAGGGATCATCCGATCTACAATAAATGACTCTTCGTCCTCAATTGTGTATCCAAAAATCCGGTAGTCGTATCCAAGAATGTAGTATGTGTATTCACCATACGTATCCTTGATTTCCTCGGAGATTTTTAATGCGATCGTAAGTTCTCGCACGAATTCTGGATCAAACTGTGATAAGATTTGTTTTTTGCACATCAAAACTAAAGCTTGGTGGTTTTCTTTTGTCTGGTAGTAGTCGGATAAAGCCATTGCCTCGTAGGCCATTTCCTCTTCATCACCATCGTCTGAAAAAGACATTGTGTTTTATTATTAATTTTTATTTAATATTATTTTGGCAATCAATTTTTCTTAAAAAATTGAATTAAAAATATTATAAATACTGATAATATAAAAATAGCGAATAAGAATAAGAATAATAATGGATTCGGATTTGCATCCTTTTGTCTTAACAAAAAAAACTATGATAACTTTGATGGATTCGTTAGAACACGGACCACCATCAGACAGATGCGATGATTGTCACGCTTGGTATGATTGTTGTTGGATGTGTGTTCCTTGTTCAATCGCGGTTGATGTAGTAATTTGTCTTCCAATGACCGGTATTTGCATTTATAACAAAACTAAAGATAAATGCAAGTGTAAACCCAAAAAAGACAATTGGAAAGATGGAGAAAAAGATGTGAAAAATGATAAAACTGAAATTAAAAAAGGTGAAAAAATTATCTCATCTTCTCCAACTGCTTTGGAAAATCCTAATTCCTACGAAACTAAATAAAAAACAATGAATTGGTTTTTTTATTACTAACTGATAACTGTAAATATTTGTTTTTGAAGAGGATGTGTGATATCTTCTAGGATATGATATTTCCAATTAGGAAACGCTGTTTTTAATAAATTTTTTTGATTTTCACTTATTTGTTGGGTTGTAATGATATTTGTTATCATTTGATTTATAAAATTAATATTGACGTTTTTTATAAATCTCATTAACGATTCATCATCAAAACTAATATTATACAAATTTAAAACATAGTTCTCCACTAATGCGTATTGATTCATAATAGTATCTATATTATGTGGCATTTTTTGTTATTATTGTTATTTATTTATTTATATGTTATGTGTCGTTTATATATTTTTGTATATTATTTTTTATAATAAAAAATGGAAATTATAATTTTTTAAGTGAAAAATTTCTAATACTTTCTTGTTTTATTATAATAAATGGCTAATAATAATCTAAATAAAGAAATTTTTACTGGAACCCCAAATGATATTGAAACCCAAATTCGTGCTACTGGATATGAAGGGGAAATACGATTTACAGATGAAAATGGACAAGAATTAAATACTGTTCCACCACTTAATAGATTTATAGGACAAATTGATAGTAAACCCCGTGAGAACAGTTTATTTGGTAATACAATATATGTAAAATTAAAATATCAACAATTAAATCACAATAATGCAACTCCAAATAGAAATAATAGAAATGTAAAATCATCACATCATAGACCACATAGTTTACGTAGTAATGGTCAAAATTATCCGATTAATAATAATAACAATAATAACAATAATAACAATAATAGTAGAAAAAGAATAACAGTACCTAGTAATAATATTAACAGACCTGAAACATTACGTAAAGCACCACCAAATGAACAAATAATTCAAAATATTACTCCGACTATCACTGAAAAAAATCCAACTAGCAATACAACACCAACTATATCTTCTAAACCTATTGCTAACACACCTATAACTACTACGCCAATTACACCGGCTAATACATCTATACCAACTGGAACACAAGGAATCGGAATGGGAGGTATGGGTATGGGAATGGGAATGGGAATGGGTGGAATGGGTATGGGAATGGGTGGAATGGGTATGGGAATGGGTGGAATGGGAATGGGTTTTGGTCAACAATCACAATTAAGAGGAACACAAGTACAACAACCACAACAAACACAACAACAACCAAAACAAAACAAGGTTGTAGTTGTAAATAGTAACAAAAAGAATAATAAAAAGAATAATAAAAAGAATAATAAACCAGCTTCTGTTACACCTACCCCGACACCTACACCTACACCTACAATTACACCTACACCTACAATTACACCTACACCTACAATTACACCTACTCCGACACCTACCACGACACCAGCATCTCCTATACCATCATCTGAAGTTGTGAATATCAGTGAACCAGCACAACCAACAACAACAGAACAACAAGTAACAGAACAACCAGTAACAGAACAACCAGTAACAGAACAATCAGCACCAGAACAACCAGTAACAGAACAATCAGTACCAGTACAACCAACATCAACAGAACCAGTATCAAAACAACCGGAAACAGAAAAACTAGTAACAGAACAAGAACCAGTACAATCACAGGTGACTCTTGAAGAATCATCATCATCATCAACTAATGAGGTTAACCCTAAAAATAATAAATTGGGAAAAAGTTCTAATGCGTAAATAAAAATAAAAATAAAAATAAAAAATTAATAACCAAAAATTTAGATACAGTTGTGTTCCTAAGTCACCATAAGGAGGCTTATTTATGTAACACAAACGTAACTATACTGTCTGGCTAAACCTTGATGGTGACGTTGACGCCGAGAAAATTGACAATTTTAGCCTTTGTGAATGCGACTGTTAAACGCAAAGCCTGTGAAATCGGCATTTTATCCTTGGACGGAGGAGTCATAGACAACGAATCAATAATTGAAATGAAACCTTCGTCAGCCGTGTAAGGAATACCTTCTTGGTCTTTTTCAACAAAAGCATACCCTCCGACAACTTCGTAAAAAAGTTGAGACAAAAGGGGGTCTTCGTCGTCAAAAATCCGTAAAATCTTGTGAAAATATTCAGGCATAACAGGCACCGACATTCTGTTACGATAGTTAAACAATATCACACCATTTTATAAAAATCAATTTTTATATAAAGATTATTTCAAAAAAGATATTTTTTTTGTTATTTTTTGTTTTTTTTTGTTGATACTTATTTTTTGATAATTAAAAGTGACATTTTAGGTATATTATTATACGTAAAATTGAATTTAGATAAACATTATAAAAATTACAAAAAAGTTGTTCTCTTTCATTTGAGATGGCTACCGGCATTTACTTTGACGCGGTTGAAGTGCAAGAAGTGGACGATTGGGAGCTAATTGAAGAAACCGACACCCGCCCAACTCAGGAAGAGCTCCGCGCGGAAACCCGCAAACGCAATGTTAAGCGGTTAAAGGAGGGGCTCAACGAGATTGCAAAGATGGTTGTCGCCAATTCTGTTACGAAGACGGTTGAACTCCAAGTGGCTAAGGCTGTCGTAGTGAGCATTGGCTCCTTTGTAACCCCATTGGCCCCTGTCGCAACGGGAGTGACCTGCTTGGCATCGGTTGCCCAGTTAGGGCATCTCACCAAGGGTGCGTTTGCTGCGCGCTTCTGGTACAATAACAGCAATTAGATGTAGTGGATTTCTTTTCACTTTCATTCTTGTTAAATTTTGTTATTTTTTTTTGTAAAAAAAGATTTAATATTAGGATACTTTATATAAATTATATAATAAATCATATAATAAATCATATAATAATCAATATCATAAATGGAGAAATTAGAACGTGCTTTACGTGAACGAATTTACTTATTAACCGCTAATCAATCAACTAATTTATGGGAATTTACTGTTAAAGGTCAAAGTTCCAAAATTTATACTCAAAAATTAACCCCAGAGTCATTTAGTTGTACTTGTCCGGATCATTACCTTAAAAAAGGATTTTGTAAGCATTTACTTTTTTTATTATCCAGAGTTGCCAATCAAACGGAAATCGCTGTTATAGTCTGCGAAAATAAAAGTAAATGGAATGATGAATTGTTTATGATTTGTTCCGTTTTATGGCTTGAACGTCTTAAATCACAACAAGCTAATACATTGGCTCAGGTTGAAACTGATATTACTAAACGATTAAAAGCAGCAGTTGGAGAGAATTGTTCTGTTTGTTTTGAAGAAATCCAATCAAATGAAAGATTATCTATTTGTGAAAAAACTTGTAAAAATGTCTTTCATACCGATTGTATTCAAATGTGGTTTAATACGGGACACGATACTTGCCCATTATGTCGTTCCAAATGGTCCGCTGAAAGTAGAGAGGAAGGTGTCGATGGTTTTAGTAATAATCTTCAAATTAAACTATCTGATGATGTTATGAGTGGGATAAATGCTACTCCAGCTCAACCACAGCCAGTTGTTAATAATTTGTTGTTAATGATTGAAACCACCAAACAGATTTATCCTGCTATTTATTTAATCCAAAAACACGCTGATATGATAGTGAATGATTATTTTAATAATATTGAAGGTCTTAAAATGGGTGTGATAACATTTGAAAATACCCTGGATTTTACGGATGATAAACAGGTGA